>Ga0335397_10006999_pt1 | contig 14462 bp, 11 predicted proteins | sample MAT04_FD_205740 | JGI IMG/M metagenome (GOLD analysis project Ga0335397, IMG submission 205740) | Freshwater microbial communities from Lake Fryxell liftoff mats and glacier meltwater in Antarctica - MAT-04 (spades assembly) (version 2) ...
ATCATGGGGTTCCTCGTCGAGATGTAGCCGGTCGATGCGGCCCAGGGGAGATTGCGGCGATGGTAGCCAACGGTGCATCGGCCCGCCGCGTCGAACTGACTGCTCAGCGGGGAGTGAGCTCGACGGCTCGTCCGGTTCGTGCCGACTCGTACCACCCGGTGACCAACTCGAGCGCTCGGCGGGCGTCGGCCAGCGTGACCGGGAGCGGTGCGTCGGTGGTCACGGCATGGTGAAAGGCTGCCAACTGGCCGCTGAACCCGCTGGGTGACGATGGGAGTGATCGCTCGACGTCGTTGGCTCGGGCGGCCAGCTCGGGGGTCGCCCAGTCGAAGGACCATGGTTCGTTCCCCGGTTCGTACGGGTCGAGCGAGGACTCGGCGGTGACGTGTTCGAAGCAGAATCGGAGGCGGGTGATCTCCCGGAGCGAGCCCAGCGTGACCGCCATCGACACGAGACCGCCATCGGCAGTCGCGCCGAACGCCGTCGCACAGTCCTCGGTCTCGATGTCGTTGACCAGCGTCGCCGTCTGACCCTGAATTCGCACGAGCGGTCCGGCGATGAAACTGAGCAGATCGTGCGCGTGGGTGCCATGCCCGAAGACGGCACCGCCGCCCTCGCCAGCGACGGTTCCTCGCCATGGCGTCGCGTAGTAGGTCTCGTCGCGCCACCACGACGTCTCTGAGGTGGCCAGACGGAGGCTCCCCACCAGGCCGGCATCGACGAAGGCTCGCATTCGGGCGATCCCGGGGGCGAAGCGGTACTGGAAGATCGGCATGAGGCGACCGTCGGCCGCCGCCTCAGCCGCTTCGAGTCGCGCCAACGCGTCGAGGTCGGCGACCAACGGCTTCTCACAGATGACGTGGCGACCGCGAACCAGCGCGGCGGTGCAGTGTGCTTCGTGATACTCGGGCGGCGTGCAGATATCGACGACGTCGAGGTCGATGTCGAGCAGCTCGTCCAGCGTGGCGACCGTCGGCACGCCCCAGTCGGAACCGGCCTGAGCGCGCCGTCCTTCATCGGTGTCGGCGATCACGACGACCTCGAACAGCTCGGGCGCCAACACATACGCCAACAGATGGGCTTGGCCGATGCCGAGCCCCACGACACCAACTCGCACTGGGCGGGTCACGACTGGTCTGCCAGCTGCTGGGCTCGGAGCGCAATGTCGCACGCGTCGAGGACATGGTCGTGGCTCATGAAGGTGTCCGTTCGGTGTTCGATGTCGGCGAGCAGGCGATGGGCCCAATCCAACGTGACGTTGGTGGTATCGACGCGCCGGGCGGAGGTGTCGTCGACGAGGATGAGGTGCTCGCTGCCCGGTTGACCGACGGGGTCGATGTTGGAGCGGACCTCCAGCGTTCCGGTCGTTCCGGTGATCGACAGCCGCACGTCACCCCAGGTACCGAGCCCCGCGGGTGAGAGGTAATCCACTCGATGATCGCTCCACACCACCCGGCCGCTCGGGCTTGTGTGGCGCAACGACATTCGTCCCACATCCTGGAACCCTGGGTACGCGGGGTGCGCAGCGTTGGCGACCGCCGACGCCACGACCTCGGTGGTTCCGGGGCCCGCGAGAGCGAGCAGCTGGTCGGCCTGATGTGCCGCCAGATCGACGAGGATTCCGCCGCTCCGGGTCGGATCGAAGAACCACTCCGGCCGGGTGTCGGCCGCCAACGTATGAGGTGCGAGCCCGGTGATGGCCACGAGCTCACCGATCTCACCCGACTGCACCCGATGGACGCACTCGATGACCGCGCGATTGGTGAGTCGTTCCGAATAGAAGACCCACCAACGGCGAGCGGATTCGATGGCCGCCTGACCAATGGCGTCGAGATCGGCGAGCGATGTGACGGCGGGCTTGGCGGCGAGGACGTGATGTCCGTGGGTGAGCGCTCGAATCGTCATCGGGCCGCGCTCCGCTGGGACCCCAGCGAGGACGATGAGGTCGAGCGATGTGTCATCGAGCACCTCCTCAACAGTTTGTCGTTCGGAGTCGCTTCGCCATCCGCCATAGAGGTCGGTCAGTGGGCCGTCGTCCGTTGCGTGGCACACCGTCTCGGCGCCAACGGCGACCAGTCCATCGATCATCTCGAACAGATGGAGGTGCTCGATGCCGATCACTCCAACTCGCACACGCCCCCGATTGTTGATCCTCTGGTCCCTCGTCCCCACGGCACCATCTCAACCTACCGAGCCCACTGGGCGTCCGATAGGTTCGCGACCTCATGGCTACTCGAACCCGACAACTCCAGGTCGCAATCTGCGCGCTGGCGATCATCGCCTCCGGATGCACCGATACTGCGAAGGAGCCGGCATCGACGTCGGCTCCGGGGCCGGCGGCGGGCGGGTACACAGCCCGGGCGAGCGCGTACCTCGCCGATGCCGTGAAGACCGATATGTCGACGTCGTCGAGCCGAGCCAAGGTCTGGCACGCCGTTGCGGTACTTGCCAGCAATCCAGCCAGCACCGACGCCGTTGCGCTCACTGTGGACGACCTGGCAGTGATCACCGACCGCTTCGCGACCTTCCAGGACACCACCGACTTCGATCTCATCGCGCTCATGAATCTGTGGTTTCGGTCCGACCATGGCAAACGCCTGAGCGACGAGACCAGGGCACACGTCCGGAAGCTGATCCTCGACTTCAAGTACTGGTACGACGAGCCGCAGCCCGATGGCATCATCGATGAGCGCTGGTACTGGTCGGAGAACCACCAGATCCTGTTCCACACGCTCGAATTGCTCGCCGGCCAGGAATTCCCCACCGAGACCTTCACCAACAGCGGCACCACCGGCGCGGACCGTGTGGCGCATGCCCGACCCCTCGTCGAGAAGTGGGTTGAACAACGCGCCCGCTACGGGTTCAGCGAGTGGTACTCCAACGTCTACTACCAGGAAGATCTCGAAGCGACGGTCGCCCTCGCCGAGTTCTCGACCGACGACAAGATCGCCACCCTCGGCACCATTGCGACCGACATCATCCTCTACGACATCGCCTCGCACACGGTCGGCGGCTCCTTCGGTGCCACCCACGGGCGGAGCTACAAGAAGGACAAGATGACAGCGCTCGATGAGGACACCTGGGACGTGTCCAAGCTCGTGCTCAACGACGCCGTCGAGCCCTATCAGTCGCCGCTGGGAGCCGTGTTCCTGGCGAGTGCCACCCGCTACCAACCGCCCGCGGTGATCGAGGCGGTTGTCCGCGATCGTGGACCCGCTCCCACCGCTGATGATCCCGGCGGAACGGTCGAGAAGGCCCGTCACAGCCTGGCCATCGACCCGCTCAGCAGTGTGACGACCGACCCGGCCGGACCGCAGGGCCTCGCGTTCGATGATCCCGACAATCTGATGCTGTGGTGGGGGATGGGCGCGCTCACGCCGTGGCAGACGGTGGTCGAATCCACCAACGAGATGACGAAGTACAACCTGTGGAAGTCGGAGCTGTTCAGCGACTTCAAGCCCTTCGAGGCGCTCGTCAAGGCGTCGCCGCCTGCAGCGGTGCAAGCGCTGGCGCGGTCCCTCGCCCCGCAACTCAACCTGGGCCTGTTGTCCGAAGCCAATACCTATACCTGGCGAAACTCGGGGGCAATGCTCTCGACGGTGCAGGACTTTCGAAAGGGTCAGGCCAGCCAGCAGCTCCACGTGTGGCAGGCCACGTTCTCGCCGGACGCGTTGGTGTTCACGACGCATCCCCGAACGAAGACCGAACCGGGAGTTCCGTGGGATTCCAACAGCGACGACTGGTCGGGTAATGCATCGCTTCCTCGGAGCGCCCAGGTGCGCAACGTGAACATCTCGATGTACGCGCCGCTGTATGCGGCCGACAAGGGATTGCAGGGTGCGTATCAGCCGTACACCCACGCCTACCTGCCCCAGGATCGTTTCGACGAGGTCGTGCGGGCCGGCAACTGGACCTTCGCTCGCCATGGTGACGGGTACGTGGCGTTGTACTCGTGGCGGACACCGGACTGGGTCACCTACGACCCGGCGACGACCGACACCAACGGCTTGGTGAAACCGTTCGAGTTGGTGGCCAACGGCGGCCCCAACAACGTGTGGATCAGCGAGATCGGTTCGAGTGCGCAGGGGTCCTTCGCCGAGTTCCAGGCGGCCATTCAGGCGAACCAGCCGGTCGTGACTCCGAACGGTGATCCGGCGAAGTACTCGACGGGGTTCGATGTTGCGTGGACGTCACCCACGCAGGGCCCGCTCAGCTTCGGTTGGGACAAGCCGCTGACCAAGGGGGGGACCGAGGAGTCGTTGACTGGGTACCCACGCATCGACTCGCCGTGGGCCCAGGTGCCCTTCGATTCGACGGCCTATCAGATTGCCAGCGGCGACAAGTCCTTGCGGTTCGACGTGACGATACCGAGCCGGGAGTCAAGCGGGAACGCATGACCGCCGGGAACAACGCTCGACCGACCACTGGCGCGCTCGGCGACGAACGCTCCGAGTTGGACCTGATTCGTCGACTGCGGCCCCAGCGCCAGATAGTTGGGATGTCCGCCGTTCTCCTGCCGTTCCGCGCCGACGGCGAGGTGGACTGGGAGGGCTTCGAGGCCCATCTCTCGCGTACGGTCGCTGCCGGCCTGGCGCCAGCCGTGAACATGGACACCGGCTATGTGCAGATCATCGATGCGGCAACACGCTTGCGGGCGCTCGAGATCGCGAAGCAGGCGTGCGATGGATCCCGATTCCTCGCGGGCGCATTCGTGGCGGATCGTCCAGGTGACGCCTTCGATGCCGGCGCCTACGAACGAGCGATGAACGAGATCGCTGTGGCTGGGGGGACACCAGTGATCTTTCCGTCATGGTGCCTGCATGGGTTGCAGGAGGCTGAGTGGGTCGATGCCCACTCGCACCTCGGATCCGTCGTCGACGAGTTCATCGGCTTCGAGTTGGGAACGATGTTCGTTTCGAACGGGCGCGTCGTGAGCCTCGATGCCTATCGAGAGCTGCTCACCGTTCCCACGTGTATCGGGGCCAAGCACTCGTCGCTCTCGCGTCAGTTGGAGTGGGATCGTCTGGCGGTTCGAGACGAGGTGCGCCCGGACTTCCTGGTACTCACCGGCAACGACCTGGCCATCGACATGGTGATGTGGGGGTCCGACTATCTCCTCGGGCTCTCGACGTTCGCGCCGGACGCCTTCGGTCTGAGGGATCGGCTCTGGTTGGCCGGCGATCCGGAATTCCACCAACTGAACGACCTGCTCCAGGAGCTCGGAGCCTTCGTGTTCCGGGCGCCCGTGCCTGGCTATCGCCACGACGCCGCGATGTTCCTCCACGCCCGGGGGTGGATCGGACACGACGGCATTGCACCGGGTGCAGTGCGCCGACCGGAGAGCGATCGCGCCGTCCTGGCAGACCTGGCCGCTCGAATCGCTGAGTGGGTCGCGTGAGCACGCCGGTCCGATTTCCGCAGGTCAAGAAGCTCGCCACTCCCGATGAGATTCGCGGGCGCGCCGACGAGTTGAACGTGGCATTGAGCTTCGATGACGACGTCGCCGCTGATGGTCCGCTGTCGACGACGTACGAGGTTTCCGACGCTTCGACCGGTCGGCGAACCGTGGGGAATCGTTTCGCCATTCTGCCGATGGAGGGGTGGGACGCCACAACCGATGGCGCGCCGACTGACCTCGTGGAGCGTCGATGGCGACGATTCGGCGAGGGTGGCGCCAAGTTGATCTGGGGTGAGGCAACGGCCGTCGTTTCCGAAGGCCGGGCCAACCCTCGCCAACTGGTGATGGCTCCCGCGACGGCCGAGGCGATCGGCGCGCTGAGGGCGTCGATGGTCGGCGCTCATCGCGAGCGGTTCGGAACCACGGATGATCTGGTGGTCGGTTTGCAGCTCACCCATTCGGGTCGGTGGTGTCGGCCGCTCGGGGCACTCACGCCGCTCGTGGCCTACGAGCATCCGCTGCTCGCCAACCGGTCGCCCGGTGCGGTGGTCCTGAGCGATGCCGAGCTGTTCGCCTTGATCGATCGCTATGTCGACGCGGCGGTGCTCGCCGAATCGTGCGGGTTCGACTTCGTCGACGTGAAGCACTGCCACGGTTATCTCCTGCACGAGCTGCTCTCTGCGTACGATCGCCCCGGGCCCTTCGGTGGTTCGTTCGAGAACCGCACGAGGTTCTTCCGGCTGGTCGTCGAGGGCATCCGTGCTCGGGCACCGGGTCTGTCGGTGGCGTTGCGTCTGTCGGTCTTCGACTTCGGACCGTTCGCCGCGGGCGACGAACGGGTGGGCGTGCCGGAGTTCAGCGACTCGTATCGGTACGCCTTCGGAGGTGACGGAACCGGGAGCGGTATCGATCTGACCGAAGCCCACGCCGTGATGGATCTGTGTCGCGAGCTGGGGATCGGGCTGGTGTCGGTGACAGCGGGGAGCCCGTACTACAACCCCCACATTCAGCGCCCTGCGTATTTCCCGCCGAGCGACGGCTACCTGCCGCCCGAGGATCCCCTCGTCGGCGTGGCCCGAATGTTGGATGCGACCGGGCAGCTGCAAGTCGCCCACCCTGACCTGGCAATTGTGGCAGGAGGAATGTCATATCTTCAGGACTGGATCGCCCATGCTGGCCAGGCGCTCGTTCGAGAGGGAGCCACGACCGCGATCGGGCTCGGACGAATGGCGCTGTCGTACCCGGATCTGCCGGCGGACGTCCTGGCGGGTCGGCCACTGCAGCGCCAGCGAGTTTGTCGAACGTTGAGTGATTGCACCACTGCGCCCCGGCACGGCCTGGTGTCGGGTTGCTATCCGTTGGACGACTTCTACAAGGAGCGGCCCGAACGAGCGGAGCTGGCGACGATCAAGCGGTCGCTCAGGAGCCCCGACACTCTCTGAACTCATGGGCTGTCCCGACGCCCACGGACACTCACGGGCGGCCCCGACGCTCACGGGCGGCCCCGACGCTCACGGGCGGCCCCGACGCTCACGGGCGCCGCAACAGCCCCGGCTCCATGACGTGCCGTGTGCGCCGAAGCGGTTCTGGCGCGAACCGAGGGTCAGAACCGCCCCAACACCGCGTAATTGACCCACGGTTCGGGTTGGGCGCGTCACCAAATCATGTCAGCTCTTGGTGATCTTGGCCTTCAGCGCGGCGAGACGCTCCTGGAACGCGGGTTGGTTGATGGAATTCACCTGCGGGTGAAGCTCGCGTTCCACGGCATCGGCGTGGGTGGTGATCGTGTCCATGTCGCTCAGGGTCTGCTTGATCTCGGCCACCAGCTCGCGGGGACCCGTTGCGGCCCGCGCCGCGAGTTCGATCGATCGTTCCAGCAACGCCTCGGGTGCCACGCTTTCCCACGCCAATCCCAGGCGTGCAGCCTCTGGACCGTTGAGTACCTGGCCGAACAACACCATCGCCGCGGCGGTCTGTGGACCGACGATGTTGCGCATCATCCATGTGTGGCCGCCACCCGGGTGGATCCCGAGGTCCAGGAACCTCGTATCGAACTTGGCTCGATCCGACGCCATGCGGACATCACACGCCAACGCCAGGTTCATCCCCGCCCCGACTGCCGCGCCGTTGACGGCGGCGATCGTCGGGAGCGAGGTGTTCGCGACCCGAAGGAAGCCTGCGTAGATGCGTTTCAGTCCCTCGGACTGCGACTCGCCGAGCTGCGTCAGGTCCGCTCCTGCGCAGAACGCGGGCGGCTCGCCGGTCACCACCAGAGCGCCGATGCCACTGTCGGCTTCGAGCTGGTCGATGGCTTCGATCATCTCCTCGTTCATGTCGAGGTTGAGGGCGTTGCGGCGATCCGGGTCGGTCAGGGTGAGCACGGCCACACGCTCGTGTCGAGTCACGGAGATCTGGGACATGGTTGGCTCCTTGGGTCGGTGCCTCACGGGCGACGGGCGGAGGTAGCTCTCGGGTGGTCCGCCCACGTTGGCGGGTCAGGTGCGGTCGCGTTGCACGGCGGGGGAGTGCCGGAAGAATTGCTCCACGTCGCGCTCATAGCGGTAGGCGGGTTGCGAGTCACCAACGGCCTTGCGGAGTCGGCTCGCTTCGACGAATGCTCGAACCGCCTGTGCCGAGGTGTACTCGTATTCGAAACCGGCCTCTTTCAATCGACGGTTGTCGACGCCGCGGCCGTAGCGGAGCAACGTCATGTACTCCTCGGGCAGATCGACCAACCCGAGTCGCCGGGCCGGCCACAACATGGCGCTGCCCATGAATGGCGGGAACGGGAACGTGCGTTTGCCGCACAGCCTCGCCACCTCGGTCCACGGCAGAAGTCCGTCGCCAGCCACGTTGTAGATGCCGCTCAGGTTGTTCTCCAACACGAAGAGAATCGAGCGGATCACGTCGTCTTCGTGCACGAACTGGAATCGTGGATCGAAGCCGAAGACCGACGGCACCGCCGGCAGATCCAGGGCCCGCGTCAGCGGCGTCACGATCTCCTGGCCGATCACGTTGGCGAACCGCAACAACGACACATTCACGTGCGGGTTGTCCTCGGCGAAGTCGCGAACGTAGGCCTCGACCTGATCCAAGCTGCCTTCGGTGGAGGTGACCGGCGGACGTGATGCCGTCATGTCCTCGTTGAACCACGTTGGATCTTCTGGGGAGCATCCATAGACGAGCGTCGCTGATTTCACGATGACATTGCGTACGGTGCTGCCCGCCGCCGACGCCGCGGCGAACAGGTTCATCGTGCCGATCACGTTGATCTCGTGCATGGCGCGGGTCGACATTTGTGTCGGGTCGACGACCAGGAAGGTGTGGATGATGGTGTCGACCTGGGTGGCCTTCACGATTCGGGCGAGGATGGAGTAGTTGGCGTCGACCCGTACGTATTCGGTGCGTTCCAACTCGACGGTCGGCTCGGTGGTGTCGAGCCCCACAATCGTCTCGATGGTCGGGTCGGCTTCGAGGGCTTGGGCGACGCGCCCGCCCCAGAACGTGCCCAGACCGGTCACCAGCACGCGGCGACTCATCGGTTGCTCCTCATCCGAACCATACCGATTCACGTTCGCGCAGCATGTCGTACAGCGCCCGTTGGATTCGATCACGGATGTTCTCGGACTCATCCATGATGCGGCTACGGCTGTACCGCTCGCGGCCGGGTTCCACGTCGAAGTGCACCGGGTCCAACACCTTCAGCTTGAACTTGGCCGGGAAGTAGGCGAGCGCGCCGAGCGGCCCGAGCGCCATCATGTTGGCGGTCAGCGGCAGGTACGGGATGCCGAGGGCTTTGGCGGCCGATGGCAGTCGAGCGAGTATCGGCATGGATTCTTCGGCACCGACAACGGCGATGGGGATGATGGGCACGCCGGCTCGCATGGCGATCTCCACGAACCCGCCACGCCCGAAGCGACGCAGCTGATAGCGCTCCCGGTACAGCTTCGACGGACCCTTCGTTCCTTCGGGGAAGACCAGCACGAGTTGCTGTTGGTCTCGCAGAAGTCGCTCGGCGTTGTCGGGGTGCGCAGCGACGCCGCCGAGGCGCGACCACATGGTGCCAACGACGGGTGCCTTGCGGAAGAAGTAGTCGGCCAATCCGTACACGGGCCGGCCCAGTTCCTTCTCGATGCCGTGCATGATGACCGGAGCATCGGAGGGAATGGCGGCGGCGTGGTTGGCGACGAGCAGAGCGCCGCCGTGGGTGGGGATCTTGTCGAGGCCGTCCCATTCGACTCGGAACCAGTTCTTGTAGACGGGGTCGTAGAGGGCTCGAGCCAGGGAGCGCATCCGTTCTGAGCGGCCCCACTCGTCGACGTCGGACAACCGGATGTCGGGTTGGGGTGTCACCGACTCCCGTCGGGGAATGTGGACGATCTCGGCGCCCTTCGAGATGGCCGCCTCGACGTCGGCTGCGCTCGGATCCCATTGCTCGCCAAGGCGTTCCGCAGCGGGTTTCGCCCGAGGCGCAGGTCGGCTCGAGGTGGGTCGGGGCGATTTTGGCGCGGACCGCTTCGCCGCCTTCGGGCGTTCCTGGACGGGTCGCGCTGGCGTGGCGGCAGTTCGAAGATCCGGGCGCGGTGGACGGGGTGCCATTGCGACGATCCTATTGGTCGGTTCGCCAACTCCGATAGGCGGGAGTCTCAAACCTCGGGTCGATTGGTTCGCAACGTCGCGCTTTCGACCCGCGATTCGGGATGGGCCGCGGTGTCGATCGCGTACCGGGGGCCGATTGTGCTGTGGCGCGTCGCTTTTGGCCCGCAGTATGGGATCTCGAGGCGGACGGGTACGGTGCATCGATGTCAGAAGGCGGATTCGCAGCAGCGACCGTGGCCTTTCGGCACCGCGACTTCCGCATCTTCTGGTTTGCAGCACTCGTCAGCAACACCGGCTCGTGGATGCAGAACGCCGCAATACCGTTCGTGATCTTCCGGCTGACCGGCAGCAACGCCGATGTTGGCGCCACCGGTTTCTGGCAATACGCGCCGGTGATGGTGATGGGCATCGTCGGTGGGTCACTCGCCGATCGCTTCCATCGACGAACACTGCTGATTGTGACCCAAGTGACCCAAGCGATCTTTGCGGTGGCGCTCTACATCGAGGTGGCCTCGGGAACCGCAACCGTCACCCACATCACGGTGCTTGCCTTCTGTTCGGGACTTGCCGGGGGACTGAACATCCCGGTCTGGCAGAGCTTCGTGAGCCAGCTCGTACCGCGTGAAGCACTGTCGAACGCGGTCATCTTGAACTCGACGCAGTTCAATGCTGCCCGGGCGCTCGGCCCACTGATCGGCTTCACCCTGGCAACCATCTGGGATCCGGCGATCGTGTTCTTGGTGAACGCCGTGTCGTTCGCCTCGGTGCTGTTGGCGTTGCCCTTCATCTCGGTCGGACGTGAGCGCCCGGCACGACTGGCGAACCGACCATCGGCACTGGCGGACCTCGCCGATGGTGCCCGCTACGTTTGGCGTTCGCCGGGGATTCGAGCGTGCTGCCTCGCGATTCTGGCGATCGCCGGGTTGGGTTCGCCGCTCTTCAGCTTCCTTCCGGCCGGCTTCGGCCAAGAGATCTTCGGTCTCGGCAAGGTCGGCATCGGCGTCCTCGCCGGTGCGGGCGGAATCGGAGCGCTGATCGCCGCGCCGTTGCTGCTGACTCGCTTCGCCACCGTCGCCCGTTCGAAGTTGCTCGTCGGAGCGATGCTGATCTACGGGAGTGCGACCATTGTCGTCGGTGTGGCGCCCGCGGTCGGTGTTGCGGTCATTGGTGTTGTGGCGTTCGGCGGGTCGTATCTGGCGATTGCCTCGGCCATCAACACCACCATCCAGATGTCGTCTCGAGAAAACATGCGGGGCAAGAGCATCGCCATCTACATCGCCTGTCTGACGGGCGCCTTGCCCATCGGGTCGTTCGTCTGGGGTCGAGCAGCGGAAGCATTCGGACTTCGATGGACAGCCGTCGGCGCAGGAGTCGCGCTGATCGTGGTGACGGCTGCATTGCGAGCGTCGGGCCGGCTCGACGCCATGAGCGCCGACTGAACGAGGTGTCGAACGCCGCCGAGCCGCCGAGCGTGCACCACCGTCCTATTCCGAGGCAGTGGCCCTATTCGTTCTTCTCGGCGATCCAGGCGATGCCCGGCTCGCACGTCGCCTGGACCGGACACCACCAACACGGCGGGCCTGGCTGGATGACCGGGTCGCGTTCTTCTGCCAACAGCGTGGCGATGCGGCCGGCGGCGTCGATGACGCGGTGCACTTGGCTCCACAACATGTCCTCGGTGACAGCCTCGGTATGCAGTTCTCCGGAGTCGAGGTAGCTGGTGGCCAACATCCGCGGCGGTACGCCGATCTTCATGGTTTCCAACAGCGCGTAGTAGCGCAGATCTGACACATGGTCGGGGGAGTAGCGACCGGTCTTCATGTCGACGATGACTTTTCCGGCCCGTCGTCCGGCGGGCGTCCCGATGGTGAGATCGGTCTTGCCCCGGAGGATGATCATGCTGGCGCAGAACTCCGCCGATGACGACGATTCGAGCACGGGACGCCATTTGTTGGGAAGGGCCGGCCACAGCTCCACGAACGCCGCGACCCGTGCGACCGCTTCCGAACGAACCTCGGCACGCACCGTGTCTCCGCAGGTCTGCAGCCAGTCGCCGAGGCCGGTGTCGTTCCGGCCGATTGATGCCATTGCCTCGTCGACGAGGTCGGGTGGCGCCAACTCATCGAGCCGATGCACGGACAACTCGATGGCCTTGTGCGCGATGGTGCCGCGGGCCGTGGGCGGTGACCACGCGAACTTCGTGGCACGCTCGGCCAGGAAGCGTTTCTCGCAGCCCATCGCCATCCCGATGACGTGTTTGTTCAGGAAGAGGGGGTCGGTCAGACGGACCGCGATGGGGCCGAACGATTGCGACAACTCGTGGCGCAACGATGGGCCGAGTTCGGCGGGGAACTCCTCGCCGGGTGCAGCCTTCTTGCCCAACCGATCGAGCACGTTCTGCTGCGCCGGATTGAGCTCACCCATGCGGCCACACTACGCGGGTGCCGTGCTCTGGATTCGCCGACCCGCATGCTGACGGTGGCTGACCCGCACGCTGATGGCGGCCGATTCGCAGACGACACCGCCCACCATGCCGAACGCCGGCGTCAACGGCTACCTTCCACCCATGACTCGCTTTCGTTCTGCCCTCGATGTCGGCGCCGCCATTGCTCGCAAGGACATCTCCCCGGTCGAAGTGCTCGATCACTACTTGGCGCAAACCGACGCCATCAACCCGGCCCTCAACGCCTTCTGCCTTCGTGATGACGACCGCGCCCGAGCCGACGCTTCTGCCGCCGCCGACGAGCTCGCCAAGCACCCCGACGCTGAACGGTCACCGCTGTTCGGAGTACCGATCCCGATCAAGGATCTGCACGATGCCGCGGGATGGCCGACCACTCATGGCAGTTGGGGTTCGTCCCCCGACCCCGTCGCCGCCGACGATCTTCCGGTCGGCCGCCTCCGAGCGGCGGGGCTGATCTTCATGGGCAAAACGACCGCACCCGAACTCGGCACCATCAGCTTCACCGAAAGCGAGCGGCTCGGCATCACGCGCAACCCGTGGGACACGACCCGTACTCCGGCCGGATCGTCGGGCGGGTCGGGTGCTGCGGTGGCATCGGGAATGGCGCCGATCGGCCACGCGTCCGACGGCGCCGGTTCCATCCGATCACCAGCGTCGGTCAACAACCTCGTCGGCTTGAAGTCGTCCCGCAACCGCATCACGATGCGCACCGAGATCCTCACTGGCGGCGCCACCCAAGGCGCTCTCACCCGAACAGTGGCCGACACTGCGGCGGCGCTCGACATCATGGCGGCGTTCGATCCGGGGGCGTTCAACAACGCGCCCCCGCCGAGCCGGCCGTATCTCTCCGAGATCGGAGAAGATCCAGGCCGGTTGCGCATCGCGGTCGCGCTGCAGGCACCGCTACCGACCGACATCGAGCCGGGTGTTGCGGCGTCGATCGAGGTTGCGGTTGCCGCGCTATCGAAGCTCGGTCATCACGTCGAACGGAACGAGGATGTGTGGCCAGATCCGGGCGCCTTCATCGACGGTTTCTTCAAGGTCTGGGGAACGGGATCGTCGGGTGCCCCAGTCGATCCCGAACGCCTCGAACCGCTGAACAAGGCGCTGCGCGAGCAGGGCAACGCGTTGTCGTCGATCGAGTATGTCGATGCCTTGATCTCGCTGCAGGATCTGACGCGAGGCTGGGTCGGGCGTTGGGGGACCGACTGGGACGTGCTCGTCACGCCGACCATCGCTGTCGAGCCTCCGAGAGTCGGCGCGTGTTGGGAGGGCTACCCCGAGGATCCGATCATCCCGCTGATGAATTGCTTCCCGATGGGTGTGTTCACGGCGCCGTTCAACCTGACGGGTCTGCCAGCGATCTCGTTGCCGCTGCACATCACCGATTCCGGTTTGCCGATCGGCGTGCAGTTCGTTGCCGGTCCGTGGCGTGAAGATCTGTTGATCCGGCTGGGCCATCAACTCGAGGAACTCATCGGCTGGCCAGATCTGTGGCCCGCCCTCGCGGCCGACTGACAGAGCTCGCGACCGACCGTTCGCTTGGGGAGTTGTCCCCGTTGACCCTCGCGACGATCGGGCGGAGAGTGATCACAACTCGAGACTCCAACTCGACGTTTCACAAGGTGGGAATCATGCTCCGAAGTCTTATCCGTCGTCGCGCGCTCGTCGCGGCGGTGGCACTGATCGCGATGTCGGCTGGTTGCACGCCGGGCACGGGCGGTACCTCCGGGTCGACGTACATTTCCGTCGTTGCCCCGGCCGCGTTTGGCACCGCCCCGGCCGGTAACTACGTGCTGAGTCCGTCGCCAGCTTTCGACGCCCAGCTGACGAACGCCTTCCTGTCTCCGACGCAGGGCGGCGGCCTCGCAGTCGCGGCCGGCATCGGCACTGCACTACGGACATCGTTCACCATCCAGGCGCCCGCCAACCAGAACCTCGTTGTCGGCACATACGACAACCTGACGGCAACGACGACTGCCTCGCACGGCAGCGCCTCAT
>Ga0335397_10007000_pt1 | contig 14459 bp, 11 predicted proteins | sample MAT04_FD_205740 | JGI IMG/M metagenome (GOLD analysis project Ga0335397, IMG submission 205740) | Freshwater microbial communities from Lake Fryxell liftoff mats and glacier meltwater in Antarctica - MAT-04 (spades assembly) (version 2) ...
GGCTTTGGGCCGTTTCTATAAAAACCGTTTTCATCTCATCCATCAGTTTCATACTTGTTCTCCTGCTGCGAAGGTAACCAAGGATAACTCATATTCTCGGATGATTTATTTTTTCTAGTTCCCTAAGGAACCTGGTAGATTTTCTTCCGAAAGCATTTTGGGTATTGTCCGAAGCCCGTTTCATGTTGGGGTAGTGGCGCATTATCCAACTGCCAAATTGAGTTTACAGGATGACATCGAGAATCCCAAAAAATACAAGATAACTGTCAAAAACCGACGCATTCCCGAAAAAACCTATGCGGGCAAACATCAGGCGTTGTATCCATACGAATTGTGGGAGAAAAACCAAACCATTCGAATTTCAAAGAAGAAAGTCCCCGCCAATTCAGAAAAGCCCAACCGCACGTACCTGCTGCGGGGAATCGCCCAATGCTGGGAATGCCTGCCCTACACAAAGCCAGACAAAACAGTCTCGCTACGCGGCTCCATCAATGGCTCAGGCAAAACCATTTACCGATGCGCCAGTTTGCATGGACGTGAAAAAGACAAGCAGTCGAAATTGAATCTCACACAGTTTGATCTTATTACCAGCCATGATGAACATGCTCCAAATTTACGAGAGCTGCACCCCAAGCCGATTCTCCCAGCGGCGTTATTGGAAAAACAGGTTGAAGACTTGGTCTTGAACTTGGAAATCCCACAGGAATGGTATGAGAGAATTCTGGCTTATATAGTTTCCGATGAAGGCTTGAGTGAGTACAAAAGAAAGAATTACAACCTCAGCACCGAGTTCAAAAAATTCAAGGATATGTATTCTGAAGGAGATATAGACTCTGCTGAATACACTGCGAAGAAAATGCAAATATCAACTGAGTTGACTAATTTAAAGCCCAGCTCAAACCCGGATCTGCATCATATTATCCCAGTCATAAAAGACTTTCCCGCACTATGGCAAATGTTGTCACAGGAAGGAAAGCATGTTTTATTGCGCGTTATATTTGAGCGCATCTACTTTGATGGAAACGGCCTGATTCGTGAAGTCAGAACACATGCCCCATTCGATGCCATACTCAATCTACATACAGACTGCGATTAATTGAAAAATGAATTACTCGTCAAAATATTTTTCGAGCAAAACCATAATCGCATCTGAAACTTTTCTGCGGGTTTTGGGATCGGATATTTTGGCAATTTTCATGGCGACATCCACAGATTCAATCGGAAGTTTCCCTGGTGTATCGAAAGAAACATCGAATACTTGCAGTCTTGGCCATAATGCTAATTCGAGAAATTCATTGGGATTCACTTCAAAATGATTTGCCAGGTAAACGCAGGTCGTCAGGCTTGGGCGTTGCCCGGAAAGAATCCGCTGGATGGAGGCATTATCCAGCCCAGCACGCAGGCTTGCCTCCCGATAGTTTTCATTTTTTTCCCCAAGCAATTGGTGGACTCGCTCAATCAATCGTTGTGGTTTGTACGCTTTTTTATATGCACTTTTTAATCTCTTTGCAAGAGGTTCCTGCTCAATCATGTTAACTCCATCGTTTCAATGGGATAAAATATTTTAAATATTATAACTTATGAAACAAAAGGAGATTTGAAATGCAGGAAGCAACAGGTTCAGGATTTCTAAGGGCGGCAGGGTATCGACGGGTTTCCATGCGCGAACAGGTGGACGGCTTTAGCCTGGACGCACAGGAAAACAGCATAACAAAATATGCAAGGGAACAGGGCTGGAAATTGATCAACATTTATCAGGATGCTGGCATCTCAGCCAAAAAGGGAAGTCATCGCCCAGCATTTGAAAATCTATTGGCAGATGCAAAGTTGAAAAAGTTTGACGTTGTGATTGTAGACAAGGTAGACCGCTTCTATCGTCACCTCGGTGGATTGCTGACAACCCTTGACCAGTTAAATAGCTATGGAGTCTCGTTTGTCTCAGTGCAGGAGCGCATTGATTTCACAAGTCCATGGGGAAAATTGATGTTGTCCGTGCTTGGCACGCTGGCAGAAATATATCTTGATAATCTTCGACAGGAAGTTCGCAAGGGAAAGTTGCAACGCGCCCGACAGGGGCTATGGTTGGGTGGAACGCCATTTGGTTATTGCAACGGATTATGTTCCAAATGCACAGACCCAAATGGGCAAGGGTATTGTCCAGATTTTGGACAGCTCGATAAAAGAAAAGGGAAGGCTCTTGTTCTACATCCAGTGGAAAGCAAAGTTGTTGCCCAGGCTTTCGATTGGTACACATCCGAGAATTATAGTTTCCGTACCATTGCTGACAACCTAAATAATTTTGAAGTTCAACTTCCAAATAATCAAAGCGTACCTGCTCGCCAAAAAGGATTGCCTGGCAGGTCCGCGCCCCATTCCTTTAATCGTGATACGGTACGGGATCTATTGGGGCGAATGGCATATGCCGGGAAACTAACTTATCAGGGAGTGGACAAAGATGGGAAACATCAAAAAAGAAAAAATCCATCAGAGATTTTTGACGCTGCCCATGAAGCGATCATAAGCCTTGAGACATTTGAAAAAGCAAAGGAAATACGTGAAATGCGGTACAAGAATTGTTTTAGCCGCAACAACCGTCCTGTGCGAATTTACATACTCACCGGCATTCTTCGATGTGGTTACTGCGGCGGAACCATGAGAGGCGTTTCCAATGCACATAGGCGTTATTATGTGGATGGAAACCAAAGGGATAAATCCTGTCATTGCCCCCAAAAAACAATTTACGCCGAGGAGTTTGAAAAACAGTTCATGGATTGGATTAACGGTATATTTGAAAATATAAATTTGGAAGAGGATATTCAAAATGAAGCCGTAGCAAAAATTCAGGAAAAACGGCTCAATCGTTCAAAGGATTTATTTTTACTTGGTGAGATCGACTACGCTTCCTTTGTTGCAGAAAAGAAACGCACAGATGATATAAAAGAAGCCTTGCATATTACAGAAGCGCGTAGTATAATAAAATTCGTACAGGAAAGTAAATCCCAACTTCTTGATTGGGAACATCTTTCACAACTTAAACGCAAAAGGCTGCTGCAATGTCTAGTTGCAACAGCCTACGTGCGTGAAAGCGCATTCGTGGCCGCTCAGCCTACATTTGCGTTTCAACCTATATTGGCTTCACAGTCACAAGGACTGCGAGCGTGTAACAGCGGGGAGGGCGGGATTCGAACCCGCGACTGGTTTTACCCAGCACTCACTTAGCAGGCGAGCCCATTCAGCCACTCTGGCACCTCCCCAATTTTTTTGTAGTAGCGACTTTTATTCTGCGGCTAGTCGCACTTGGACAGTTGCTAAAGCTGTCACTACGGATGTTGAGCCTGGCGGAGGGGGTGGGATTCGAACCCACGTTGGTGTGACCCAAACATGTTTTCAAGACATGCGCCATCGGCCGCTCGGCCACCCCTCCAGGCGAAAGCGATTTTACCATATATCAGCATCAGGGTTGGTATAATCGACCACCATGGCTGAAAGAGATATGCAAAAAGCCGCGTTGCGCGGCGAACCTTCTTATGTTTGGCGGGCAGGTCAACAACGCCGGCTGGATATGATCGCACATGCCGCTGGCGCACGCATTGACGGACTCATCCTTGAAAATGGTTGCGGAGTGGGAATGTACGTTAAAAAGCTGACAAGCCTCGGGTCAAATGTGATCGGATTGGAATATGACCTGGAGCGGGCGATTGAGGCTGGAATCAACTCGGATAAAATCATCAACGCCGCAGGTGAATCCATTCCGCTTCCCTCTTCAACCTTTGACCTGATCCTCAGCCACGAAGTGATCGAACACGTTCAGGATGACCGCACCGCCATCTGTGAGATGATCAGAGTTTTGAAACCTGGGGGGCGCGCCATAATCTTTTGTCCCAATCGCGGCTATCCGTATGAGACGCACGGCATATTTTGGAAGAGCAAGTATTACTTTGGAAATAAATTGTTCGTGAATTATTTACCTCATACGCTGCGGGATAAACTTGCGCCGCATGTGCGCGTGTATTCAAGAAGCGACATGCAAAAATTGTTTGATGGTCTGAATGTGAAATTCATCGAACGCACGATCATCTTTGGCGCATACGATAATATTATTGCACGGTTTGGCGTAGCGGGGAAATTCCTGCGGGCAGTTCTGCAATTCCTTGAAGCCACACCGTTGAAGGGATTGGGGCTTTCCCATTTTTGGGTGGTGGAAAAGTTGTAAAAAAATTCCGAAGTCTTTGAGACTTCGGAATTTTCATTTTTACGTATGTATCGGGTTGCCAGTTGCCGCGTGTGCCGCTTCCATGATGGCTTCTGAAAGCGTCGGGTGGGCATGGACGTTGCGGGCGATCTCATGCGGGGTGAGTTCCATCATGTGCGCGAGGGTTAACTCGGGGAGCAACTCGGTTACTTCGGGACCGATCATCGATGCGCCGAGCAGTTCGCCGTATTTTTCATCCACCACGATCTTCACAAATCCGCCGTAATCGCCCATGCCGAGCGCCTTGCCGTTTGCCTGAAACGGAAAACGCCCGATCTTCACAGCAAGTCCGCGTTCCTTTGCCTGCGCTTCGGTCAATCCAAATGATGCGATCTGCGGCTGGCAGTACGTGGCACGCGGCATCATTTCATAATCAAGCGTAACCGTTTCTGCGCCGGCAATATTCTCGGTACAGATAATACCCATCGCAGACCCGACATGCGCCAGCATGAGCTTACCCGTCAGATCGCCAATTGCCCAAATGCCAGAAACGTTCGTCTGCATCTTTTCGTTGATCTCGACAAAGCCACGCTCGCTGATCTTGACGCCGACTTCTTCAAGCCCAAGTCCTTTGGAATTGGGACGAAACCCGATCGCGACCAAAGCCTGGTCAGCCTCGAGGACAGTTTCCTTCCCTTCGGCAGAGACCTTCACTTGCACGCCCGCTGCCGTGGCTTCGACAGATTCGACTTTATGCCCAGTCATTGTTTTGATCTTGCGCTTCTTGAATTCCTTTTCAAGTTCCTTCGAGATCTCTTCATCTTCAAGCGGAACGATGCGCGGTAGCATTTCAACGATAGTCACATCCACGCCGTAGGCATTCCATACTGTGGCGAACTCCACACCGATGGCGCCAGAGCCGATGATGACAACCGACTTGGGAAGTGTGGTTTGCAAAATGGCTTCTGAATACGTGATGACTTTTTCGCCGTCCACTTTCCAGACGGGGGGAACCGCCGCAGAGGCGCCTGTTGCGACAATGATATTTTTGGCGACCAACTCTGTCAGCTTGTTGTCTTTATCGGTAACGGTGACAACTGTCGGCTTGGTGAGATGCGCGGTTCCCATGAAAACCGTGATGTTATTCTTCTTCATCAAAAAGCCAATGCCTTTGACGAGTCGATCTGAATTTTGGCGTGAGCGTTTGACAGCCACGCTGTAATCCAGTTTTAGGTTGTCAAATGAAAAGCCGAAATCTTTTCCGCGCTCACGCAGGGTGTGAGCGACCTCTGCATTCTTAAGCAGTGATTTTGATGGGATGCAGCCCACGTTCAGACAGACACCTCCAAGCCATTGCTTGTCCACGATTGCGACTTTCTGGTTAAGTTGTGCAGCGCGGATCGCAGCGACATAGCCCGCGGGTCCAGCGCCAATAACGACGACATCAAAATTTTCTGACATTTAATACACTCCAGGGAGTTAAGATTGAGAATAACCAAACTTTCACGATAATTGTACTACAGGCAAACTGCCCTCTTTTTGATGGGGAGGGTGGTTTAAAGTTACAGATTTTTTCTCAAGAATTCATACGTCCGCGACCATGCCAACAGCGCGGATGCGGAGTCGTATTCGGGGCGATCCTCTTCAACGAACCAGTGACCCGCTTTCGGGTAGAGGTGAAGCGTCACATCCACGCCTGCGGTTTTCATTTCCGCTTCCATCGCGCGTACATATTCAAGCGGCTCCCACTCATCCACTTCCGAAAAATGCCCAAGGATTTGAGCTTTAACCTTGCTAAAATCCGCCTCTCCAGCGCCATAGAAAAGCACAGCCGCAGAAACATCGGGGTTGCTTTCTGCAACTGCCAAAGACCACGCTGCGCCCATTGAAAACCCGAGCACGCCAATGGGCTTGCCGACGCGAAGAGAAATCAGGTGGTCTTTTGCGGCTTTCACAATGTCACCCATCAATTCAGAATCGCGTTGCTCCATGAGCGCTTTTGCTTCGTCAATTGTCTTCGCGACCCGACCTTGATACAGGTCTGGCGCGAGGACAGTGAAGCCTTGTTTTGCAAGCTGATCGCAGACTTGTTTGAAGAAAGGTTTCAATCCCCACCAGGCATGCAAAACCAAAACTCCAGGTCCGCCATTTGCAGGGGAAGCAAGATAAGCATTCGCAGTTTTGCCATTGACATTTAATTGGATTTCGGATGTTTGAATGGACATGGGTGTACTCCTTACCTTTCTAATTATTCTTTTCGGGCAGTCAGCAAAAACACGGGAAATATTTTTTCGGTTTCGTCAATTTTCTTTTTGATCTCAAATGCGGTTGAAAACCTGACGTCTGCGAAGCCAGCCTCTTCAACCCAGCCTTGAAGTTCGACGCGGTCAAAGCCCAAGTGGACATCGGTTGTGCCGTCGGTATGAAACGAACCATCTTCTTTATCCAGATCAGCGATGCAAAGTATCCCCGAAGGTTCGAGCAGGGCGTGAAATTTTTTCAGGATGTCTTTTGCATCTTCGATGTGGTGCAAGGTCATCAGCGAGTAGGTCAAGTTGAAATGTTCGGCCGGCAGGGGATCAATTGAAAGGTCAAGCCGTGCGGGACGCATGTTGGTCACGCCTGCGGCGGCTATCTTTTCGCTGAGCACGTCCAACATTCCCTGGGATGTGTCTGCGAGGGTGATCTGTCCCAAGTCAGATTGAAACGCGAAACTTAACAGACCTGTGCCACAGCCATATTCCAATGCAGACATCTCGTGTGTGAGCGGAATTGCGTTGCGGATGGCTTCCGCAACTGCGCGGGCACGTTCCACTTTTTTGGGATCAGAGTCCCAATCTTTTGCACGTTCGTCAAAGTTTGTCATTGTTCTCCTATGTCGTTGCGAGGGCGCTCTTGCCTTTAGCCCGAAGCAACCTCATATTACGCAGAAGATTGCTTCGTCGGGAAGTACCCCTCCTCGCAATGACATACACTAATTCCAATTCTCCAAAGTCTCTTTAACTTTTGCCAAAAACCAATCTGCGGATGCGCCGTCCAAAATACGATGGTCGAACACAAATGACAGGTAAACCATCGGGCGGATGGCAATCGCGTCGTCTATCACGACCACACGTTTCTGCATCGCGCCGACCCCAAGGATACCGCATTGTGGCTGATTTATGACAGGGAATGCAAATAACGATCCGCTGACGCCGTGATTGGTAAGTGTGAACGTTCCACCTTTGACTTCATCAGGCTGCAGTTTTTTATTCCGCGCGCGGTTGGCGAGATCGTTGACTGCGCGTGCCATTGCCAGAAGCGAGAGATTATCCGCGCCTTTGATAACGGGGACGATCAATCCTTCCTCAGCAAGTGAAGCCGCCATGCCGATGTTGATGGCTTTGTGAATCAAAACGCCTTCGTCACTCCATGATGAGTTGACTAGCGGATATGCTTTCAGCCCTGCCACAATCGCAGACATAAAATATGCGGTGAATGTTAGGTTGACGCCATCCCTTTCAAATGCGGCTTTATTTGCAGCGCGATGTTTGGATACGCGGGACATGTCCGCTTCCATGACGGTCAAGACATGTGGAGATGTATGTTTCGATTCCACCATGTGCGCGGCGATGGATTTCCGCATGGTAGTATGTTTTAGAAAAGTGTCAAGTGTCGTGGTGTCAGGTGTCAAGTTGGAAGGCTGCAGGTTTGCAGGTTGCGAAAAACCAGTTTCGACTTTTGACCCTTCGACATAATTCACCACATCATTCTTTGTGATGCGTCCGTTCAAGCCTGTGCCAGTCACTTGAGATAAATCCACGCCATGCTCGGCGGCGATTTTTGCAACGACAGGGGAGATAAAGCCGAGATCGGTCGCAGGTCGCAGGTCAAAGGTCTCAGGTTGAGGTTCAACTGACTTTTGACTTTCGACCTTAGACACATTTGGAACCTCAACACTTTTGACACTTTCAAAGTTTTCTCCCGCCGCCCCAATAATTGCCAGCAGTTCCCCAACCTTTGCAACTTGACCTTCCTCTATTTCAATTTTGAGAATCACACCCGAAGCAGGCGCGGGGACTTCGACGGTGACTTTATCTGACTCAACTTCGAGCAGCGGCTCGAACTCATTGATGGAGTCGCCGACCTGTTTGAGCCATTTTGTGACGGTTACTTCGTCAACGCCTTCGCCGAGTCGTGGAACCAAAACTTTTGTTGCCATAAAATCTCCTTTTTGAACCGCGAAGAGCGCAAAGGTCGCAAAGAAAAAACAAAAAGGTTTTCTTAGCATTCTTCGCGTGCTCTGCGGTTAATAAATCTTAGGAAATGCAGTAGGGTCAACTTCATTCATTATTTCATACACCGCATCAAAGATCGTTTCAGCGCTGGGCTTACTCCAGTAATCACCATCCGAGCCGTAAGCAGGTCTGTGCGCAGTGCCAGACAGAGTCTTCGCAGGAGAATCCAAGTGGAAATAGCCGCCTTGTTTTTCGATGACTTCCTGCATCATGTAGGCAGTCGTTCCACCTGGCACGTCTTCGTCCACGAACAAGACGCGATTTGTTTTCTTGAGTGACTCGACGATCAGGCTGTGAATATCAAATGGCAAAAGCGATTGCACATCGATGACTTCGATTTCGATGCCAACTTTGCTTAACTTGTCGGCAGCTTCCAGAACAACTCTACAAGTCGCGCCGTAGGTGACGATGGTCACATCCCGTCCTTCGCGGATGATCTCAGGCACGCCCAGCGGCAATGTCATTTCGCTGATGTTATCGGGCAGGCGTTCTTTTACACGATAGCCGTTCAATACTTCCACAACGATGGCGGGTTCATCGGATTTCAAGAGCGTGTTGTAAAAGCCAGCGGCGCGAGTCATGTCACGCGGAACTAAAACATACATGCCGCGCACAAGGTTTAGGATGCCCGACATGGGCGAGCCAGAATGCCACACGCCTTCGAGTCTGTGCCCACGGGTGCGGACGATGACAGGCGCTTTCTGTCCGCCTGCGGTGCGCCAGTGAAGAGTCGCCAGATCGTCGGACATGATTTGCAACGCATACAGCACGTAATCCAAATATTGAATCTCTGCCACGGGTCGCAGTCCGCGCATGGCTAAGCCAATTGCCTGACCCAAAATCGTCACTTCACGAATGCCCGTGTCGGTCACACGCAGTGCGCCATATTTTTCCTGCATCCCTTTGAAGCCCTGGTTCACGTCACCGAGTTTTCCCACATCTTCACCGAAGGCAATCAATCGCGGCTCACGTGCCAGCGCGGAATCAAACGCAGCGGTCATGATCTCAAATCCAAAAACAGTCTGCGATGATTTGGAATACACGGGCTTGACCTCAGGCACTTTCAACGCAGCGCCAGAGTATAAATGCGAGCCGTAGCGTTCCAAATTAATTTTGTCGTCTTTGGCTTTCCATTGGATGAGGACTTGCTTTGTGGGATGGGATTCATCGCGCAGCATTCGCAACGCCTCATGCACTGCGCCGTGAATGTCACGCCTCGCCACCGACGGGAGAGCGGACAGCCGATCCCTGAGTATTCTCAACTCTGAAGCATGGTCCGATGTGCTTGCGATCTCGTCGAGCATATCCAACATTTGATTGCGCTCTTCGAGAATCGGAGCAAGGTAGTTGTCCCATGCTGTTTTGCGGAATCCTTCCACAGCGGCGTAATCTGTCTGTTCAGCAGAATCAAGCTCGGGCGCGAAGATGACGCGGTTGTCCAGCATCCACTGGCGCATTTTGCGGATGCCGTCAAATTCCTCTTCCCACTTGAGTCGCTCTGGAGTCTTATATCGTTCGTGACTTCCCGATGTGCTGTGACCCAGCGGCTGGGTTACGTCAATGACATGCACCAGCGCGGGGATGTGATACTCGCGCGCGATCTCGGCAGCGCTGAGATAGGTTTCGACCAGCGCGGGATAATCCCAGGCATGGACGGTGTAACAATCGAAGCCGCGCTCAATAGTTTCGGGCGGCGCGCTTGGATCGCGCTCAAAGCCTTTGAGCAGCGTGCCGATATTTTCCTTGACCATTTGAAATTGATTAGGGACAGAGATGCCATAGCCGTCATCATAGATGGTGACAATGGCTGGAGCTTTGAGCACGCCGATTGCGTTGACCGATTCCCAGAACATGCCTTCGGAAGTGGACGCGTTGCCAATGGTGGCGAAGGCGATCTCATCTCCGTTGTGCGAGAAGTCTTTCAAGTCACTCAGTTCTTTTAGTTTGCGATACAAAACTGACGCATACGCTAAACCCACTGCGCGCGGCATTTGTGCGGCTGTTGGGGAGATGTCGCTTGCCACGTTATACATTTTGGTTTGCGCGCGCCATGTGCCGTTGGGATATAAATTACGTGAAGCAAAGTGCGCGTTCATTTGCCGCCCTGCGCTGGCGGGATCATAGGTCACATCGGCGTGAGCATATAGCTGGGCAAAAAATTCCTGGATGCTCATCACGCCAAGCATGAACATCCAGGTTTGATCGCGGTAATATCCAGAACGCCAGTCGCCTTTGCGAAAGGCGCGGGCAATGGCGAGTTGGGCGATTTCCTTGCCATCGCCAAATATGCCAAACTTCGCCTTACCGCTCAGGACTTCGCGTCGTCCGATGATGGAAGTCTGCCTGCTTTGATAGGCAAGGCGGTAATCTTTTATGATTTCGTCTTTATCGAGGGGAAGCGTAATAGAGCCCTTCTTTTTGTTGGGCATGTACTCTCTCTCCTAAATTGGATATGGTCAGGAGGATTATAACAAAGACAAAGGATGAATGATGAATTATGAAGGATGAAAAGTGGGCGGACATTTCTGCCCGCCCACTTTTTACTTCTTACTTTTTACTTTCTATTTCATTCTCTCCGCCACGATCTCGGCCACATCCTTGACCTGAATATTTCCACCATCCGCCTTCGATGCGTCGTTCATCATCGTCAAACAGAATGGACAGCCCACTGCAACCGTATCCGCGCCCGTGGATTTGGCTTCGGCGAATCTCGCTTCATTGACTCGCGCAGTGCCGTTCTCTTCTTCCTTCCACATTTGCGCGCCACCTGCGCCACAGCAAAATGCCTTGGCTGAATTGCGAGGCATTTCAATAGTTGTCACGCCTGCATCTTTCAATGTCTCACGTGGTGCATCTGTGATCTTGTTATGGCGTCCCAAATAACATGGGTCATGGAAAGTAACTTTCATATTGTCACCTTCCAAATTCATCGAAATCTTTCCCGCCCCCACCAACTCATTGATGAACTGCGTGTGATGTATCACTTCATAATTTCCGCCGAATGCAGGATATTCATTCTTGAGCGTGTGCAAACAATGCGGGCAGGTCGTCACGATTCGTTTTGGCGCAAGTTCATTTAATATCTCAACATTCTGTGAAGCCAAGCCGAAGAAAATATCTTCGCGTCCAGCACGCCTTGCGGAATCACCCGTGCAGGATTCATTCTTACCAAGCACCGCGTAATTGACTCCTGCCGCGTTTAAAATCTTGGTGAAGGCTTGCGCTGTCTTTTGCGCGCGCACGTCTGTTGCGGGAGCGCAACCGACCCACCACAAAATGTCAGGTTCAGGATTCTGCTCAATGGTTGGGACTTTCAAACCGTCCGCCCATTTCATGCGGTCAGCCTGCGAAACATTCCACGGGTTCATGTTACGTTCCATGCCCTTGAAAGCCGACTCCAATTGTTTGGGGAACGCGCTTTCCATCATCGAAAGATTTCTGCGGATGTCCAAAATGTCGCGCATCGGTTCGTTGCCGACGGGGCAGATGTCCACGCACGCGCCGCAGGATGTGCAAGCCCAAACCGCTTCTTCTGAAATCAACTCGGTCATCGCCACATCCGTTGTGCCGCCATTATTGAAGTGATAACGTTTGTTGATCTCCAACGCGGCGGGCGAAAGCAACTTGCCCGTGTTGTACTCGGGGCAAACTTCCTGACAGCGGTAGCACATGATACAGGCGAAGCTGTCCATGATCTGCTCCCAGCCGAGGTCTTTCATTTTTGCCGCGCCAAATTGTTCGATGCTTTGGTCGTCGAGATTAATGTAACTCAACTGCCCGATGGACTTCCGCGCAGGTTTCACTGCAAAATTGATTGGGGCAAAAAATACGTGGATATGTTTTGAATACGGGAAGTAAGGCAGAAACGCGACAACTGCGCCGATGGATAACCAGAACGCGATATGTTCCCCTGCGACTAAAGCACTCGGACTCATCCCCGCCCAAAGTTGGGACACTGCCGAGATGCTTGGCTGCCAACTGTCGGTGTGACCCGCCAGCGCCAGCGAGAAGGATTCGCCAAGGAAGCGCATCAAATTATGGATGAAGATGAACGTCGCCACAATCGCGGAGTCGCGCATGATTCCAAAGCGCGCCTTCGGGTGCAGCAGAGTCGTCTCGCGCGTGGTCAGAGTCGCAGGTCGAAGAATGAAGCGGCGAATCGCCATCGCCACAATGCCCCCGATGATCAACACATTCACAATATCCGCAAGCAGTCTATATAGCTCGCCGAACAAGCCCGTATGATCCAGAAGTTTGAAATTGGTGAAGGCGTAGATCAGATCCCCAAGATTGATGAGCAGGAACGAGAGAAAGCCCCAGCCGATGAGTCCATGCAAAATACTTGTCCACAAGCGGAAACGAAAAACGGGCTGGAATAATCCCACTTTGAGGATGAGTTCCCAGACCCGTTTGTACGCGAGCGACCAATCTATTTTTCCCTGTCCGCTGTTGATGTGACCCATGATGCGGGCAACCCCGCGATAGGTAAAGTACAACGATGCGAGTGTCGCAATGACAAATAATATCTTTTCAACGAGTGTGAGCATGGCATCTCCAGTTTTATGTCATTGCGACGAAGCAATCCCCGACTATTTAGGAGATTGCTTTGGGAAGAACACCCTCGAACACTTGCGCCGCACGCAAGTGCCGGTGTGACAAGTTTCAAATAGTTTAGCACAAACACTGGGATAAACAAAAGTCACAAGTCACGCTTCAAGCGTGACCTACTTCGCCTCTTAATCCGCTACGATCCACCGATCACGACCGCCGTTCTTGGCTTCGTACATGGCGTTGTCTGCGCGATTGAGCAGGGTATCCCACGTATCCACGCCAGGTCGAAATTGAGCCACGCCAATGCTGACGGTAACACTCAGAGTATCACCATTCACTTGTACCTGAGTTTCGCGCACATATTTGCATAGTCGCCTGGCTTGCTCGGCGGCTTCAGTGGATTCTGTGTTGGGTAACAGAATCAGGAATTCTTCACCGCCATAGCGCCCCGCAACATCAGGGTGGCGAATATGATCGCGTAATTGATAGCCGATATGCCTTAATACTTCATCGCCCATAAGATGCCCGTAGGTATCGTTTACTTTTTTGAAGAAATCCACATCCACCACAGAGATGGAAAGCGGAGTGTTATACCGCTCGGCACGCAAAACCTCATCCTGAAGTTCCTTGACGATCATGCGGCGGTTGGGGAGAAAGGTCAGCACGTCTACGTGAGAGAGTTCATTTGCCTGTACCATGATCCCTTCAACTTCGGTCTGCTTGTTGCGGGCAATCTTCTTCGCGGATTCGCTCTCCACCTGAAACATTTTCATCCGTCTGTTCAGGCGTTGAATGAGTTCCTGCAAAGAAGAGTCGGTGTCAAAACGTTCGGCAATAAAAAGAATGCGTCCATCGGCAAGCGGAATTAACATGCAGTTACAAAATATGGTCCTTGCATCCTGGTCAATACCAAGTTCAACCACAAACTGATCCCGCTGGGCAAGGTTTAGCCGGTTACGGATTTTCTCTTTTTCTTTTTGAGCAAAACAATCCTCTAGATTCCTCGCAAGCGGACTATTTGTTTTGTAAGTTTCAAAAGCGTGGTTCCAGGAAACCAAAGTACCGTCAGGCTCCACAAGCACGATCATGGCATGGATATGCCCAAGTATTTCTCCCACATCGTTTACTGAGATTAAATCCGCCAATTGTTTCATAGTTTCCATTTTAGCCGATTCGCTGGGCGTTTTTGTCCACCTTTCAAATTTAGCAACCGTTGACTATCACTGTAGGGAAAGAGCCTAAACACAAAGGACACGACACTTGCGCCGCACGCCAGTGCAGGTGAGTACACAAAGGAGGGACAAAAGCGCAATTTTTTCCTGTTCTTTTCCTTCGTGACCTTTGTGTACTTCGTGTTTAAAAAATATTTATCGCGGACCTTTTCTCCCAAACTGACGTTCCAGCGCATCCACTGACAAATGGATCATCGTCGGTCTGCC
>Ga0335397_10007013_pt1 | contig 14444 bp, 11 predicted proteins | sample MAT04_FD_205740 | JGI IMG/M metagenome (GOLD analysis project Ga0335397, IMG submission 205740) | Freshwater microbial communities from Lake Fryxell liftoff mats and glacier meltwater in Antarctica - MAT-04 (spades assembly) (version 2) ...
AAAGATTACGGGATTCTCAGCGTGCTCATCCAGACTTACTACACGGTCGAATATCTTTTCACCGTCGAACCGGGCGCTTTCAACCCGCCGCCCAAGGTGCGAAGCGCCGTAATCCGCCTTTTGCGAAATGACCGAAAAAGCCTGCCCGTTTCCGGAAAATTTTTCAAAGCCGTGGTCAAAACAGCCTTCAATCAGCGGCGTAAAACCCTTCGCAACAGCCTCGCATCGCTCATCAGACCCCACCACATGGCTGGCAATGAAACCCTTTTTTCTCTCCGGCCCGAACGGCTTGACCCGGATACGTTCCTCCATCTGGCCGCGTTGTTATACGAAGCCGGAGAACCACAAAGTTAATCCGGGTTCCGGTATGCCTCCACTGCATTTTGTGTACTTTTGAAGCATCCTAAAAGTGAGAACCCATGCAGTTTGAGCTCACAAAAGAATATCTGGACGAACTGCGCGATGCCATCGACGATGGCCGCGACAGCTTTCTGAGAACGGAGCTCGCCGCCCTTCACCCGGCTGATATTGCCGAAATTTTCGACAAACTCCGGGTCAACGAAGCCAATTACATTTTCAAATTACTTGAAAATGAAAAAGCTGCAGATGTCATGTTGGAGCTGGACGAGGAAGACAGGGAAAAACTGCTCGCCACCCTCACCTCGCGCGAAATCGCCGAACAGGTCATCGACAACATCGACTCGGATGATGCGGCCGACGTGCTCTCCGAACTTTCTGAAGAAAAACAGGCCGAAGTCATCGCCCTCTTGTCCAGCGAATCCCAGAAAAAAGACATCAACGACCTCCTGCGTTACGACGAAGATTCGGCCGGAGGTATCATGGCCAAGGAGCTCGTCAAAGTCCAAAGCACATGGACCATTGCCCGCGGTATCCGCGAAATGCGCAAACAAGCCGAAGGCATCGATCAGGTCTACACCGTCTACGTGATCGATGAAGAAGGACGCCTGCTTGGCACGCTTCCGCTAAAAAAATTATTGTTTTCCTCTTCCTCCATCAAGACCCCGATTTCGGAAATATTCGTGAGCCATCCGCTCAATTATGTTTACCCCGACACGTCGGGCGAGGATTGTGCCAACATCATGGAAAAGTACGACCTCGTTGTATTACCGGTTGTCGACCAGGATATGCACCTGCTCGGTCGCATCACCATCGACGACGTGGTCGACCTGATCAAAGAAGAAGCAGAGCGCGATTACCAACTCGCTTCAGGTATCTCCGAATCGGTGGAAGCCGATGATACCGTATGGAGACTCACCCGGGCGCGACTTCCGTGGTTGTTGATCGGTATGTTTGGCGGCGTAATGGTGGCCCAGGTCATCGGGATTTTCGAAGCCCAACTCGCTCAGGTGGCGGCCTTGATGCTGTTCGTTCCGCTCATCGCCGCGATGGGTGGCAATGTCGGCGTGCAATCATCGGCCATCGTGGTGCAGGGTTTGGCCAACAAGAGTTTTACCGACGGCTCCATTTTTTTCAAACTCCTCAAGGAACTTGCCGTGGGCACCCTCAATGGATTCATTTGCGCAGTCGTCATCCTCATTTATGGCATCATCTTCCTCGATTCCATGGCTTTAAGTTATACGGTGAGTACGGCCCTTTTTGCCGTGGTGATCATCGCGGCGATGTTTGGCACCATCGTACCGCTGCTTCTCGACAAGCTCAAAATCGACCCCGCCCTCGCCACCGGACCTTTCATCACCACGGTGAATGACATCATCGGCCTGAGCGTGTATTTCCTATTCGCCAAACTCTTTTTTCACATCTGATGCGCGTTCTTTTTTTAGACAGCGTGCACCCCATTCTCGAAGAGCGTTTGCTGGCATACGGCTTCACATGTGCGCACGATTATACTTCGCCTTCCGGCAAAATAAGGGAGGTCATCGGTGATTATACGGGTGTGGTGATCCGGGGGCGTTTGCCCTTTGACGCAGAAATGATCGCTTCCGCAAAAAATCTGAAGTTCATCGCCCGCTCCGGTGCAGGCTTGGAAAATATCGATCTGGCTGCTGCCAAAAAAGCCGGTATTACAGTCCTCAATTCGCCGGAAGGCAACCGCGATGCAGTGGGTGAACATGCCATTGGCATGCTGCTCATGCTTTTCAATCAATTGAAAAAAGCCGATACCGAAGTCCGCGCCGGCATCTGGGACCGGGAAGGAAACCGCGGCCTGGAGCTGGCTGGCAAAACCGCAGGCATCATCGGTTATGGACATATGGGTGCCGCTTTCGCGAAAAAGCTTTCCGGCTTCGATTGCAAAATCCTGGCTTATGACAAGTACAAATCAGGATTTGGAACAGATCTGGTAAAGGAAGTAAGCCTGGAAACCTTGCAGGATAACGCCGATATCATCAGCATTCATTTGCCCCTGAGCGTTGAGACAGATTACTATGTGGACGAAGCTTTTATTGAAAAATGTAAAAAGCCTTTTTACCTCATCAATACCGCCCGTGGCCGCCATGTAAAAATCGCGGCCCTGCTGGACGGTCTAGCTTCCGGGAAAGTTTTGGGTGCATGTCTGGATGTGCTGGAATTTGAACTCAAATCATTTGAAAAGCTTGAATTGGAGTCCCTTCCGAAATCATTTCAGGCGCTTGCGCAAAACACGCGCGTGGTTCTGAGCCCGCATGTAGCCGGCTGGACAGTGGAGTCGCATGTGAAACTCGCGGATTTTTTGGCGGATAAGATTCTTGGGCTGGAACTGAAATAAAGGTGGATCAACTTAGTAACTCAAGTTTCGCACATCATTTATAATTGGCATAAATGTGAGAATAAGATCTTAAACCACTTTATCCGCATTGTTAAAAAAAAATAAAACCCAACGTGGGATACCACAAATCTCAGTACCAGAAAATCACAATATCCTGGACGCTGGCCTATTTTTATTCTGTAGAAAAATCAGGCATAAGCGGAGCGCAACCGCACCCATGTTTGAGCCCAGCCATCGGATTTTTCTTTTCGAAAAATCCGCTAATGGCGTATGCGAGTTTGGGTAAGGTAGCAGAGCGTTGCGTGATTTTTCACAGAATAAAAATCAAGCCTTGACTTTTGTCCACTTTTTGTCAAGAAAAAGTGGAAAAGAAAAAATCTCTCAAGATCTCAGTTGAAATCAAAAAAACCCATCGCCCGATTATTATTTCCTAAAATACAAAGTCCAACCTGCGATACCGCGAGTAGACCTTGTAAATCATGATGTTTTAGAATTCGATACAAGTAACTCAATGTCCGATTAAATCTGCTCGAGCTAAGAAATCCGCTCTTTGCACGCATGCGAAACTTGAGTTCTTAATAGTTCGAATTTCTTCCAATTCTCCCTCTTCATATATGTTTTTGAGGTGCATATTGATATTGTTAACTGAAGTTTGGAATAATTCCGCCATCAATTTCTGTGTAAGCCAAACGGTTTCATCCTGAAAACGAACATCTGATTTTGATTCTCAGTCTTCGGTTTAATAACTGATGATTTGAGATTTGTTCTCTTCCATTTTATTCGATGCCAATTGCCTTTTTTAATCGTCGATGGTCATTTCTAATTGTTTCCTTAACATTGACAAGTATCTATGTGTCCATTAATTCGCAAAGTAGGTGCACGACAGCGCCTGCCTTTTGCATATCTGATTGATGGCAAAGGGAAATTGAAGGAATTGGAATAGCGAATTGCATCTCTTCGGTCTGATTACCCGGCACCCCAGGCAGGAAATTTGGCGATTCCAGTTGAAAAGGGAGCATAATGGTATCTTTGGTTATGAACTTAATAAAGCTTGTGGTAATGGAGACTTTGGACACCGAAGAGGCGACGTATGTTTGGCATATTGAAAATGTCAAAAGAAATCTTCCTGAAAATCTTAAGGTCGTTGAGAAACATCTTCATGTCATCAAAAACAAGGGCCGGCAGGCGTTTCTGGATACAGACCCTTCGAATTTCAGTCGGATTCTCCATGACTATTCTGACGAGAGAAAAGGCTTTGTTTTATGGAAAGATCAATTGGAAGAGCGGTTGACATGAGTGAAGGGCATAGAACTTATTGTGTTGTCTCATTTGGAAGAAAAATAAGAGCTTGGAAAGGTTTAAGTAGCTATGAAGGGTAAACTTTGGATGTGGCTCGGATCGGACGTGGTTCACTGACTTTCAAGAGAAACTCAATTATGAATGGGACAATTGAGATAACTTCTGCTCAGTTGGCAGGCCAAATCCATGTGCAGATAGTGTGGACGGTGTCCCGACTATTTTATTCCAAACGAAAATTAGGGCCAATGTTTTCACAATTGGGCTGACGGCCAACATGGATGGCAATAATCCCTTGATTTAGCTACGAGCCGCTGGTTTTTTGCTATAGAGGCCTGCGCAGGCAGGAATGAAACGAATGCACACGAATGGTTTTTGCGGGTATGCGAAAGGTTTAAAGCACGATCCTTTTCTGTGACAGTTGAAACTTAAAACGATTGTACGTTTTGTACAATTGCATTATATTTGGTTGTATTACGATCTTCGAATTTAAGTCCAGATTATTGAGTTTACGCGTAATTCTGGCGTGAAAGCCAAAATTTCTTTGGTCTCAAAAGAGCAGGGGAAACTTCCTTCCATAATCGATGGTTGGCGCTTTAATTTCAGTAAACATTCTAAAAGAAAGGACTGCGAAACGTATATTCTAATCACAGAAAAAACACCGGAATTTGTGGAAGGTTGTTTAATCATAAACACCACAAACCATTACCAGGTCTACATGGCATTTGTAGAAGTGGCCCCTCACAATAAAGGGAAAGATAAAAAATATGATCGGGTTGCTCGTTGTTTGATTGCATTCGCCTGCAGGCAAAGTTTCATCCATGAGAAGGAAGGTTATTTGGCATTTGACGTGCGGGAAGAAAATAAACAGAACGAAATAAAACTGATGACGCTTTATAGTCAGAAGTATAATGCTGTAAGACTGGAGGATTCCACAACAATGATTATTTTGCCGGAAGGCAGTGAAAAACTGATTGATGAATATCTAAAATAAGGGAATGATGGAAAATAAAGAGATATCTCCGAAGGATTTGTGGAATGACAAAAAACTTGAAAAAGTAAATGTGTTCATCAGTGATCATTCTAAGAAGCAATCTGATGAAGAAAGGATAAAAAATAAACTGCTTTCCATTCAATATAAATTGGAAGATTATATTGAAAAAGACGATCTGAAAGAAAGTGAAGTGCTTGAGATTTTGGATTTTGTGAAAATGTATCTGGAAGCACTCAGCATTACAAAGAAGGATTTGGCCAATTACTTTGAAATGAGGGACAGTAATTTACATAAGTATTTGACCGGACAGAGAAAATTAAATGCTGAAGTTGTGCAGAAAATCAGTACTTTTTCTCATACAAAGCCTGAATATTGGTATCGCGTGCAGATGAAAAATGAAATCGTGAAATTGAAATAGGAAAGGATGAGGGATTATGAAAAATATGATTACAGAAAAATGTTGGCATCAAAATGAATGAAGGTTGTAGAATATTTTTTATTTTCCTGAGCTACCCCAAAATTTAAATGGTCGCCGACAAAATGTTACGGGCATCGATGGTTTGGGTTTCGCATCATTTTTATTCAAATTATCAAGGACCTTTTTTTAAGCCGCAAGCGGCTTTTTTTTAGCAACGCCTGCCTGCGCAGCCGCGAATGCACACGGATTCACACGAATGCATATGAATGCCATGGCAGGTAAAATATCCAAGGGGCTACGAAATGTATTTCATTACCATACCTTTTTTATTTGTGTCTATTTGTGTCATTCGAGGCTGACTTTTTTTAAGCCGCAAGCGGCTTTGTTTTGAGCCACGAATGGCACGAATGCACACGAATGCCATGGCAGGTAAAATTTCCAAGGGGCTACGAAATGTATTAGATTACCACATCTTTTTTTATTCGTGTCTATTCGGTGCGCCACGAGGCGTGTGTTTAATTTAATACCTGGAAAGATGAAAGTTCTTTTCGACCCAATTTGCCGTTCAGGTTGAAGTATTACTGACGCTCTGTGCGGAAACAAACATTGTGAAGCTCAGTAAATACGAACCTGTAAGCTGCATCAGTCAAGCTTCGTGACATCTATGGTATCGGTCAATCTGTCGAATGTGATGAAACCTGCCATACCCGACAAATTCAAACGGCCTTTGCTGTCGGGTAGATACCCGGAGTAATATGATGATGCGTGCAGGAAAAGGTAGCACATGAACGTGGGATACCCTAACGCGGCCCTGTCAAGGCTGGCGAGGGAGTCGGAGATGCCCGTAGCAGTGACAGACCCACGAAAAGGTAAAAGCGTGGTTAGCAAAGGGGCATTGCCATAGATAACGTTTTCACAAGGACACACTAAACTCAATTGATGGACGAAAATCATAATAAAGTTGGAGCAAACGGTCAACTTGAACTGTTCGGCAGACGCCGCGGTGAGATACCGGATGCAGAAAGAGTGGAGTTTTTAGCCAAATTCTTTACATTCGCATTGTCCCGGAGATTGACATTCCTTGCTCTATGAAACATTCTATACGCAATTTTGCCTTGGCTGCCTCGGGTATTTTTGGAAGTTTTGCCCTGATTGCCCAGCCTGGTATCTATTTTGAACCCTGGCCACTGGATGTTACCGCACCCAATGTGCGGCTTTATGTGGATCTGAGTTCTCCGCATTGTGATTGCGAGGTGCTTAGCAATATCAACGCCGATGACAATCCGCTTTATTTCTGGTCCTGGATGCCAAATCAGGACCGGCCATTGCTGAATGGTATGGATGTAAACAATGGCTGGTGGGACGAGTCGAATGAAAATCTCCGTATGTGGCCCGATGCGGACAATCCCAATCTTTGGTATTATGATTTCATGGGTGCTTCACTTGTGCAATTTTATGGGGTGAGCGAAGAAATGGTGCATGAGACCCATATCGCTTTTCTCGTCAAAGAAAAAAACGGTATTGGATTTCCGGAACCCAAATCGCCCGACTTAATGGCCTATACCCAAGATGCCGTGCCGGAAACGAACATTGGTACCGTCCTTGATTTTGAACTATTCAGCTCAGGATCCGGTGCGGCAGGTACCAATCTGGTATGGTCGGGAGTGCAAGATGACACAAGATTGTTCAGACTGAGTGGAACCAAAGCCGTTGCGGTGGCTGATGATGGGAGCATCCTCAATCTGGGTTTCATCGATTTGGGAGAGCCTTCCGGAAATGATTTTACACTTCATGCTTTCACCGGGATGGCTTTTTCGCCAAATTTTAGTGAAAACGGCCACATCTTCACCTACGCAGTGATGGCCAATGGAAACGGCGACCTTTTTAACCGCATTTCCCGCTATACAATCACCGAGACCGATACAAATCAGGTGGACATGAATTCAGAAGTTGTGCTGCTCGATTTCAATCAGGACAGCGAGGCGAACATCGCCGGGCATATTGAATTTGGTCCGGATGGATACCTCTATATTTCCACAGGGGATGGCGGCCTTGCAAATGATCCTTTGAACAGGGCGCAGGGTCTGAATAACCTACTGGGCAAAATCCTTCGCATAGACGTCGCCATAGTTCCTTATGCAATACCCCTGGATAATCCCTTTTTGGGGGTGGCAAATACGCGCCCTGAGATTTGGATATATGGGCTGCGCCACCCGAGGCGATTTGCTTTTGACAGGGTAAGTGGCGACTTGTACTTCACCGATGGTGAAGCTTCTGGAACCCAAAAAACAATGTATGTGGCACCCGGATCGGGCGCTGGAAACAATTATGGTTGGAGTTGTTACTGGAATGTCGCTGTAAATCCAGATTTTTGTGTTGCCAATCCATTTTTCTCATGGCCATTTTACACATATGCTCCCTTTAACTGGGGCATGCCTCAGGAGTTGCGTTGCAATATTACTGGTGGAAGGATATACCGCGGCGGGGAACATCCGGAAATTACAGGTCGTTATCTCTTTATGGATCAATGTTCAGGAGAATATTGGTTGTTTATGCCCGATGGATCCGGTTTTTTATGGACACCCCAACTCATTACAGCTCCGGGGCTGACGGCTATGAGCGAAAACCATGCGGGGGAAATTTTTGCGGTAAGCAGGGATAATGCCAACATTTACAAAATGATCAGGCCCTGCGCCGGCTTCAGTGCTTCCCTGACACTGGAAGGGGAGGAAATACAACTTCAAAACAATTTCACCTTCTCACAGGTGCACTGGTATGTGAATGGCATACCATACCACGTCGATCCGGGCTCAACTGATTTGATGCCAGAATGGGATGGCTTTTACCAGGCTGTGGTAAGAAATTCTCAGGGTTGCGAAGTTGTGACCAACACGCTGGCGATCGGTCCTCTGAGCAGTTCTGATTCGCATCCTGAATCGGAAATTCGTTTGTTTCCCAATCCCGCCGGCAGCCATGTGCGGGTGAACGGCAACATGCCCATTGTGTCGTTTGAAGTATATTCATTGGACGGCAAAAGGATTCGTGCAGTTCTCACTCCAGGAATCACTGCTGATCATGTAATAGATGTGAGCAGCCTTTCACCAGGATATTACCTGCTTAAGGTCAATGGCGTGCAAGGTTATGATAAAGTTTTGTCGTTTATAAAAGAATAGGCCGATAATTCTATTGCGAATTTTAGTTTTGGGATCAGGAATGAGTTTTCGCTTATGATTCATCTTTTCAAGATATTATCAAATTATGAAGACGAGATAAACGTGGCAGAAATTGAAGATATCGATTATTTTTTATTCCCTGTTTAGCCAAAGCTTAAAAGGAAAATATAAAATCAAATATCGGTTGATTATTTACTTCAGTTTCGCACATTATTTATAGTTCTAAACATGGTCACTTCGAGTGATTTTTAATAATATAAGATGCCACCGCAGCGCAGCGAGGTGAGCATATTCTTAGGTTGAAAATTTTATCGAGAAGCGGAGGAGATTTACTTTTTCGGAAGGGTTTCGATTAGTCCCTGCGGTACTGCTTCCAGCAGTCAGGCAGAGAGATCGCGCCTTTGGCACTAAGTTCAATTTTTGAATCCGCTGCGCTCCTTCAAAAGTCCCTCCCTTGCCTCTGGCGTGGGAGGGACATGGCCAACGTGCTCTACTTAACTCAATCCCCGATTAAATCTGCTCTGGCGCACTCTTTGTGCGCATGCGAAACTTGAGTTATTTATTCTGATTATTCTGTTTTCAATAACTTACCCGTGTAGATATTCCGGGATGTTCGCGCCTGTATCATAAAGGTGCCTTGGGCGACGTGCGAAATATCTATTTCTTTTTGTGATCCGTTGCGCGCAAATACGATCAGACCCTGGAGGTTGTGAATGGATATTTTCAAAAGATTTTCATTGAAATTTGGCAAGTCTATCCTGACCCTGTCGATTGATGGATTTGGGTAAATCTTTAAAGGCTGCTGATTTGTGTTTTTCACGGAAGTGGGCGCTTCGGCAAATTCAACCAGCGTAACACCACACCAGCCATAATCTTCGGTGTTGAATTCAAAACAATATGTATCGTAACATAAGGGATCGCCTTAAAACAATTGGAAGGGGTATCGCCTTGGGCGTCTAAAAATACGAGGGAATTGAATTTCCAAATGTCGCAAGTAACGACCAATTCATAACATTCATCGGGTAAACAGATGCTTCGCGGAGGAGGATCAGAGCTGTTATAATCAAAACTATGTGCATGCACAATTTCTCTCGATTCATCTTCTATCCGGTGATACATAGAGCCCGGAAAAAGAAAATTTGATTGTTCTTATGTGTTTTTGAAGGTGCATTGCCCTTTCGGGAAAAAACGAACACCACTGGACAGGAGTGAGTGGGTACTTTTTTTATTCGTGTCATTATTGGCTAACTTTTAAGGCCACAAGTGGCCTTTTTTTTAGCCGCACACGATTTGTTTTTTGCCACGCATGCAAACAATGGGAATGTATGGCGCGAATAGATATTTTTCATTCTGAAAAAAGTGAACCTCTAAAACATTTGGTAAAGCATAAATTTCCGAACAACACTTTTGAGGACCATCTTCTTCCAATGTATACGTTTGTCATTGCAAATCAATTCGACACAGATTTTTAACAAGCGTGTGATATATCAATTTATTCCATTATACTTGCTTTTGTAAATTCAACTAACAGAAATAACTATCACCAAAATCATTTGACCATGAGACGCTTTTACCAATTGTCCTTTTTTTCGTTTTTCGCGGCTACCATCCTTTTATCTGGATGTAAAAAGGATGATGAGATTGAGGAAGAAACAGAGCCTGACCCGATTGCCCTGGTCGGTATTTACACCAATGAACAGTTTAATTTAATGGAGGTGCCGGATGCCAGTGAAGTGTCGGTTGCCACGCATCTCACCCTCGTATTCACTGGTGCTGTTGATGCTGGTTCGATTCAGGATATTATCCTTTTTGACGATACGTCGGAAATTTTATTTACCACGGAAGTGCGCACAGATACCGTGGTGGTATCACCTGTGGAAGAACTGGATTTTTCGACAACTTACACATTCGAAGTATCGCATGTGAAATTTATCCAGGGTGCGACGGCCGAAACGGTAATCGTCAGTTTTACCACCGCTGCAAATGTCATCGTTATTCCTGATCCAATTTTCATTGAAAGTATCAGTTCCGGAGGTGTTAGTCTTCTGGACAATCCTGAAGCGACTGATGTATCTACGGAACAAGATATCCTTGTCACATTCAACCTCGAAGTTGACCCCATGACATTCAATGATATTTCGCTTAAAATGGATGAAACAGTTATTCCCATCAATGCGACTTCTTCCGGAAATATCCTCGCGATTAATCCTGTTGATCCGCTCATGGAAGGCACGCATTTTATTCTGCTTATTGCAGGTGTGCAATCGGTCGACGGCGCAGTTTCACCTTCCGCGGAAGTGGGTTTCACCACAGCAGGTATCGGTTTGGAAACTGTACCAAATCCCGGAAATCAGACCATGTACCTGCCCCTGAACGGAAATGCAGTTGACCTTACGGGAAATGCGGTAGCCACGACCGAACAAATAACTTATGGCACGGATCGGTTTGGAGTGGTTGGCAAAGCAGCTTATTTTGCGGGAGCGCAATCGGGACCCGGCAGCGGTGATATTGTAGAATTGTCGGGGCAACAGTTTTTGCATCCCAGTACCACCATTAGTTTATGGTTTAAAGTTGACCAAAGCGATTATTCGGGCTCCGGCAAATTTGTGTTTGGCATTTGCGCTGAACGTGGGTATTTTCTGGAATTTGGTAGTAACCTTGATTGGATGAAATTTCCAACCAGTCATAAATTAGATCCGGATGTAAATGACTATAATTTCGCGACCGCCTGGGCGGATAATATAAATGGGTCCGGTATGATTGGCGGTAACTCTATTTTCAATTTCGAAGGTTCCATCGCGAATCAGGTTTTGACCAGCAATGAATGGCATCAGATGATCATGACACATGAAGCTTCCACTTCTGTAAAATCGATATATGTTGACGGACAATTGATTTCCAGCTGGCGCCAAAAAGCAGCAATAAAATCACTTCTACCCAAAAAATAGGGTGGCCGCTTAACTCGAGAATAAAAAATAAAATTCCAGTGACCACCAGGACCAGCCACATTCCAAAACCACAAAATCTGTAAATTGTATTCCGAGTATATTTATCACTTAAAAAAGGCTTGTGGCCCCGCGTGAAATGAAATGCCGAGAGGTATTCCATGGCGATGAAAAAAGCCGCTGCACTGCCAAAATGAATGGTTCCCCAGAAACTGCCTTGATGACAAATAGGCGTGGGACAGTCGGAAAGAAAACCAGCGTAGGGCGTGGGCACCGCAGTCACGAAAATGATCAGTACACCTGCGATCCAGGTAATCACGTTATCGCTTTTATTTTGTATTTTTTTGATGACGCCGGTAAGAAATAAGGAATACGCCCAGAATGGCAATCACACTGGTTAAAATTACGCCGGATACGCTGTAGTAATGAGCGCTGATTGATTTTTCAAAGGTTCCGGACACGATCCAGGTCGTGAAAGGAAGCAGCACGCCGCGCCAGCCAATTATTTTCCGCAAGGTGAAATAGGATAAATTGGTGTTGATGGCTTTGAGGTGGTCTGTCATTTTAAGGATTTCAAATATTGAACGGACAAGTTCAATATTTTATTCTCCACTTTTTCAACGCAAGTTGTCTCCATACCCATTTTGGTTTCGCAAATTCCGCAAAATAAAAGCACAATAAAACAGCGATTTTATAGTTCTCCGACCTTTTCTCTCGCCCCATTCGCAAATCAACCGAATCGCACATGCGGTATCTTCTCTGATCAGATATCAAACGGCCGGGTAGAGCAATGTCAATTTTCACTCTTAGCTTTTGGCGGCTACATCCTTCTTGCAGGTTTGTTGGCATGTACGCCTGCCAACCTCCGTTTGACATCCCCCCCAGTTAAATTGTGAACCGGGCAAATGCCCATGCACATGATGAATGCGAAGCAATGGCCACGCCAGGCGATCACTGGTAAAATTAAAAGGGGGTGTATGCCATGCATTTGGCATTAAGTTTATATCTTGCACGGACGACCAAAGCTTTCGTTATGAAACACGCCATCTACCTTTTAATGATGCTCCTCACCTCTGCGCACGTTGCGCTTGGTCAGCTTGAGCTGGTCACTGAATTGCACTTCCCGGAAAGGGCCATACTGAACGATGGTGAATTTGACCGGTTCAGGTATGCAATAGACGGCGATTGGCACATTGTATCCAGCCTTATTGCCAGCCAAAGACAGGGTCTGGCCTACAATGCATCCACAGGCGAGGTAAAGCACACCAATTACATCATCGAAAATCCGTGGAGTCTTGACTCAGGGCGCATCTACGGCGGTTGGAATGTAAGTACGCCCAGCACAGGTTGGGTTTACCTGAAGTGGCTCGGTGATGGGACATTCATTCCACGGGCTCCGCTCCCCGCATTTCCAAGTTACGTAGATGGTGAGGTGGCCTATGGATGGCGAAGCGGCAAAGTGCACGAAATGCAACCCTTTGGAGAGGGCAGCAGGGAGCTGTTTGACATCCCAGGCCACATCGAAACGAACCATCTGGAATTTGACCGTGTCGAACAATTCCTGTATGTCGCTCACCGCAAAGGTGTGCTGGTGTACGACCTGCAAGCAGACAGTCTCTTTGCACCTTTTGACGAATATGTTGAGGCAAATGGACTGGAATACATTCCATGGACTTGCCAGGATGGTCGTTTTTTGTTCCGGCCCAATGCCCTTGAAAACAGCTTTGAAGTGCGCGAAATGGGCCACGATATGGCACCCAGAATCATCCCTCAGGGAAACAATCCACCCGATTTTAACCCCCCCCTATGGCACAGCAATTTTGGCTACGGTGTAAGCCAATTTCACAAAGAAAAAGGTGTGAGCAACACGGATTCGCTGACCTTGCTGGGTTACCTGACCAATGTCATTGAGGGACCGGGTACCACGCGGCTAATCAGGATTGACCGAAGCCAGGCACATCCCGGTGTGGAGGAACTTGCCAGCTATGAGGGCAATATACGGCTTGATTACCCCGCAGTTCCAGAGGTCTATACCCTGAATAATGGAAATGTAGTGACCCTCGGTATGTATGGGGACGAAGGCATTGAACCCTTTGGGATACAAAACGGAGCATCGGTGATTTTGCAGGATTTCTATGAAGGTCCACGCGGCAGTGTGGGCCATGCTTACACCCAGGACCTCAATATGACTGGCCGTTTCCATAAGGCGGCGGAACACAATGGTCGCTTGTTTTTTCCTGTCAATGCCTCCTATTTCGGCATGGAGCTCGCTTTGAGCGATGGCACCCCCGAGGGCACAAGGCTGCTCGCCGATCTCGAGCCGGGTCTCAAAGGCATCCGCGCTGTGGAATTTTATCCGACCGATGAATTCTTGTACTTCCTGGTGCAAAAAGACGACTTCCGCATGGCCATCTACAAACTGGGGAATGATCTCCCAGAGATGCCTGATATTCCAGAGCCTGATCCGGCTGTAGACTGGGAGTTGATGCTTGCCAATGAAGACGGCGCCTTAAACCGCTGGGTTTGGCATAATCCAAATATGCCAACCGCCGTTGTGCTCCATGACAACATTCTCACCTACCTTTCTGACCGTTTGGACCCCCCGAGAGAAACCTATGGTGTGGATATCCCCCGACTTTTGCTTACGCAAATAGATACCCAAACGGGCGAGATGGTGAGACAAAAGTTGTTCAATGGCGCGTGGCTGGATATGAATGAGAGCACCAGGCTATTGACCCGTCCGGATGGGGGCTTCACGGTATTGCGACTCGGGCGGCCATCCTACGCGGATGAGCTTCACGAAGAAGAATGGCCCTATGATTATGGCATCGACCACGCCCTGTCCATGATTTCCTTTGACGGTGACCTGAATTTTACCCAACTCAAGCGCCTT
>Ga0335397_10007014_pt1 | contig 14444 bp, 16 predicted proteins | sample MAT04_FD_205740 | JGI IMG/M metagenome (GOLD analysis project Ga0335397, IMG submission 205740) | Freshwater microbial communities from Lake Fryxell liftoff mats and glacier meltwater in Antarctica - MAT-04 (spades assembly) (version 2) ...
AAATCCAGTCAATGTCATTAGCCAATGCTACAGTTCCATTCGTCTCAATGGCTATCTCAAAACCATAGTTATGAAAAACATTAATCAAAGATTCGTCCATCTGGAGTCCGGGCTCACCACCAGTGCATACCACAAAGATTTTTTCATAGTTGTCTGGCCAAAGAGATTTTATTTTTACAGCAAGTTCATTGGCTGAATATTTCCCTCCATTGACTCCATCCGTACCCCAAAAATTGGTATCACAAAATTTACAAATGGCCTTATCTCTATCTGCTTCCCTACCAGACCATAAGTTACACCCCGAAAAACGACAAAATACCGCTGGCCGACCGGCGTGAAATCCTTCACCCTGAATGGTATAGTATATTTCTTTTATTTTATACATATATATCTGACTATGAAATGATAGCTGTGGCTTCTATCTCCACCAGCATCTCCTGATTGATCATGGATGCTACTGCTATCATGGTACTTGCAGGTTTTATTTTACTGAAATATTCTCCATGAGCCCGACCTACTTCTTCCCAATCATTTACATTCTTGAGATAAATTCGGGTTCTGACTACATCTTCAAGGCTTGCATCGAGTTGCTTGAGGACGTGATCTATTATTTTGAGAATGTACAAAGTTTGGTTGTACGGATCTCCCGTATGCACCACTTCTCCATTTTTTACCGCGGCTGTACCCGCGATTTCTATAATATTCCCCACCCTTACTGCACGTGAGTAACCAATGGTGTCTTCCCATATTGCACTTGAACTCAGTTTTGTTCTCATATTGCTACCGGTTTTTAATGTTAATGTAATTTAATAAAGACTATTTAGATAAGTGGCAACATCAGTTAGTGAATCCAGTCTGAAATCCGGAATTGAATTGGTATACATAAATGTATTATCCGGTTTATTGCCCGTAAGTATAGTCTTCATCCCCAGATTATTTCCAAAAGCCATGTCACTGTCTGAATCACCGATCATCAAACTCTTGGTAAATATTATCTCAGGATAATCTTTTTTTGCCTGAAGCGCCATACCTGGATTTGGTTTTCGGCACAATGGGTCAAGATCAGCTTTATAGGGGCAATAATATATTTCATCTATTCGGCCTCCATGAAATACAATATACTCCATCATCTGTTCATGTATCACTTTGAGATCTTGATGTGAAAGCATACCTTTCTCTATACCTGCCTGATTGGTCACAATAAAGATCCTGGCAAAATAATTTGGAAAAACGCCCAAAGCATCAAGTACACCAGGTAAAAATCTAAATTCATCCCAGTTTTTTATATAATCATCAGGCATTCTTTGATTAATCACACCATCCCGATCCAAAAACAGAGACCAGTCGGAAGAAATTTTAAAGTTTGGCCAGTTGAAAGGTATCTTTGTTACCATTTATAAATTAAAATTTATGTTTGGGTCTCCAAATGTCAACCGGCCAAACTTCTGATTAAATATTTAATAGCCCAATTTCACTTTCAGTCCCTGATTTAATGCTTCAAGAAATTCTTCAGTGTACAGATAATGTTCCCCATGATTTACTTTATTACCATGAATGATGACGGCTAGGTCTTTGGTCATTTTTCCGCTCTCTACAGTAGCTACACATACTTCTTCAAGTGCTTCACTAAATCTGATCAACTCATCATTTCCATCCAATTTGCCCCTGAAAGCAAGTCCTCTCGTCCATGCATATATAGATGCAATCGGATTAGTGGATGTAGGTTTTCCAGCCTGATGTTCTCTGTAGTGTCTGGTCACTGTACCGTGTGCTGCCTCAGCTTCCATGGTATTTCCATCCGGCGTGATCAAAACAGAAGTCATCAGTCCCAGTGAACCGAAACCCTGCGCAACGGTATCTGACTGCACATCACCATCATAATTTTTACATGCCCAAACAAAATTACCATTCCATTTGAGTGCACTGGCTACCATATCATCAATCAGTCTGTGTTCATAGACAATACCTGCTGCTTCAAACTGCGATTTGTAGTCATTTTCGTATATTTCTTGAAAAATGTCCTTAAATCTCCCGTCATATTTTTTAAGAATGGTATTTTTTGTAGACAGATACAATGGCCATTTTTTAGTCAAAGCCATATTAAAACAAGAGTGGGCAAATCCCTTTATAGATTCATCCGTATTATACATACACATGGCTACACCATCACCTTTAAAATCGAATACTGTCCAGCTTGTTTCAGTACCATCTTCAGCGGTAAATGTCATGGTCAACCTTCCTTTGCCTTTGGTAACGGTATCTGTAGCTCTGTACTGATCACCATATGCGTGTCTTCCAATGATGATTGGAGATGTCCAGTTGGGTACTAATCTCGGTACATTGCTCATGACGATCGGCTCTCTGAAAACTGTACCGTCCAGAATATTTCTTATGGTACCATTGGGAGACTTCCACATTTGTTTCAAACCAAATTCTTCTACCCGTGCTTCATCCGGAGTTATAGTGGCACATTTAATACCAACTCCATATTGCCTTATAGCATTTGCGGCATCAATGGTTACCTGGTCATTGGTCTCATCACGATATTCCATACCAAGATCGAAGTACTTTATATCGATATCCAGATACGGAAGGATAAGTTTTTCTTTAATAAACTTCCAAATGATTCTGGTCATTTCATCTCCATCCAATTCCACTACTGGGTTGGCAACTTTAATTTTACTAAAAGACATAATTCTAATATTAATTTTAAAAGGATATTTTACAAAAATTAAAATGCAAAATTAATAAAATTCCGTGATGAGTAAAAATTATCACAATACTAAAAGTGATGAACATGGATTATTTGTATTATAAAAAGATGTAGCTTTGCGTTTTATTCATTTAAATACATTGAGATGTCAGAAAATAACAATCAGAATCAAATCAATATAGAACTGTCAGAGGATATTGCAGAAGGTGTTTATTCAAATCTCGCCATTATATCACACTCTCATTCTGAATTTATAGTGGATTTCATACGATTGGTACCAAACGTTCCGAAAGCAAAGGTGAAATCAAGAATTATTCTTACACCGCAACACGCAAAAAGACTAATGAAAGCCCTACAGGACAATATAAAAAGATATGAAGCGCAGTACGGGGTTATCGAAGATCCGGAAGCAGGTATGGTTCCACCTATGAATTTCCCTTCTGCAGGTATGGCCTGATAAAGAAAATTTGCAATTTTGACGAAGTAAATAATTCGCAATTTTACATAGATATTATTTAATCTAAGCATTACAATTTGCTTGGACAAAGACATATTAGCAGGTTATTGTCTGTGTTGTTTTAAACAGAACCTTTCAGTAAGCTGTGCAGCGAATTATCTTTTATTTACACATTTATTATAAATGTAGCATTATTTCAAAAAATTGATGTCGCTCTGTCAAGTCTAATCAAGTCTGTCAAATATCTTCAAGATTTCTAGTAAAATTTAGGTTTTGCACAAAAAAAAATGGTCGCCCCCCAGCGACCATTTACAAATTATAATCCCATAAACATATCCAAAATACATTTGTCGGTTTGGATCTCACTCGCCCCGACTACATTTATTTAACTTAAAACTCAAATCTCTTTATTTTTTTAGAAGCTCTTTTGCTCCTTTGATAAATTCATGATACAATATTACGACGTTCAACGCATCAAAAAAAGAACAAAATGAAATAGTTATCATATATTTTATTTTATAATATAATTCATATATAAACTTAATATACTGATTTAAAGTTATTTACATAAATTTAAATAAAAAATGGTGCAATATTATAATATTTTCAACGAAATAATTACATCTAAATTTAAAAAATAATTGTGATTTTAAAGTATTTAAAGGCACTTTGGCCTATTCAATTCTTATTTTTAATACATTTGTATTTAAAAAAATTTAATAAATAGAAAAGTTATGTTTAAAATACATCGATTTTTGATGGTACTTATTTTGTTAATTGCTTCGTTTTGGGCTTGCAAAGAAAAATCATCCCCCTCAGGCAAAAATACAGTTGACCTGATGAAATATGGCATTCCTTACACCATCAATGCTCCCAACGATGTCAACATGACAAAAATAGGAAGTGGAAGTCTGTCTGACGTTTCCATTAAAAATCAAAGTGGGTATGATATTCAAGTGTTTATGGGAAATGCTTTCACCAATGATCTGGTCAAACTTAAGCAACAAAAAAAGGAAGCGATTGGTGCAAATCCATTTTTTCTCAAAATAGTAGAAGAATATGATGATGGCTTTTTATATGAAAAAACCACAGACGACGGTAAAAGAACCTATGACTTTGTGATTGTAAAAATACTTGGAGACAAGGAAATCAATTTCCAATGTGGCAATTCCAAGGAATTTTCTGAGCAGGAAGTAAAATCGATGGTCAAGTCAATATTGGACTAAAATGATTTTAAATTCATCACCTCTCAGATCTGTACTATTTTATATTTTCCTTGATAGCTTCTATGGCTGCTTTCCATTCCATCTGCACTTTCTTTATATCCTGAGGAGACAAATGTGTGGCAGCCTCTGAAGTGGAATGATCATGACTATGGTCATGGTCGTGTCCATGATGATTATGGTCGTGCTCTACACCAGGTATTTCCACCATATTGTACCTCCAGTCATTCACAGCTGATTTTAGTAGTCGAAGCGAATCAATGTTTTGTGCATACTTTCCTTCACCCATTCTGGCATCCAAAATACTGTCAAGCTCCATCCCAGTGTGAATAGCCTCATCCTGTATTGTAAGGGCTTCCTGAAGGATGGGATCAACTTTTGCTTGTTCTTCAGTCTTATTTTTGCAATTGAGCAGACAAGCAGAAATTACAATAATGGTCAGAAATTTATGAATTATCATGATATAAAATTTTCGATTGCAAAAATACTAAAAAATAATTTATATGAAAGCATTCAGAGATTTTTCAATGATAGTCAATGCTTCATGTATCTGTACTTCATTGATGACCAATGGTGGAGCCAATCTAATTTTATTGCCGTGGGTTGGTTTTGCCAGCAGGCCATTTTCTCTGAATTCCATACAAATATTCCAAGCAAGATAAGAATCTTCTTCAGAATCAATCACTATGGCATTGAGTAATCCTTTGCCTCGTACCAAGGTGACCAATCTGTTTCTTTCTGCTATTTTTTGTAAACCATCTCTGAAGATGACGCCCATTTTTTCAGCATTCTCAGCTAGATTTTCATCGATGACAACCTTAAGAGCTTCCACAGCCACAGCACATGCCAGCGGATTGCCACCGAAAGTCGATCCGTGTTCTCCCGGATGGATGGTGAGCATAATTTCGTCATTGGCCAATACAGCAGACACAGGCATTACGCCACCGGAAAGTGCCTTACCCAAAATAAGAATATCAGGTTTCACCTCGTGACTCATACCACATTTACCTGCACTGCAGTTACAATTGCCGCAAGTAGCAAGCAATCTGCCTGTACGGGCTATTCCTGTCTGGATTTCATCGGCGACAAACAAAACATTATGCTTGCGACAAAGCTCAGCCACACCAGTCAGATACCCTTCGTCAGGTACTACTACACCTGCTTCACCCTGTATAGGCTCAACTATAAATCCTGCAATATTGGCATTCGATTCCAATGCATGCTCCAAGGCTTTCAGATCATTGTACGGAATACTGTCTATATTTGGCATAAAAGGACCGAAACCCAATCTGGCTGAAGGATCGTTAGACGCAGAAACTACGGATAAGGTACGTCCATGAAAGTTATTGGTTGCAAAAAGTATTCTTGCCTGATCTTTTTCTATACCTTTTACCTTATAGGCCCATTTTCTGGTGAGTTTCATCGCTGTTTCTACAGCTTCTACACCGGAATTCATCATCAGCACCTTGTCAAAGCCAAATAACTTGGCCATATACTCTTCCGCTTCACCCAGCAAATTGTTGTGAAAAGCCCTTGATGTCAGGGTAAGTTTTTCTGCTTGAGATTTTAGAGCATTGATGATTCGTGGGTGACAATGACCTTGATTGACCGCAGAATAAGCAGACAGGAAATCAAAATATCTTTTGCCATCGACATCCCAAACAAATATACCTTCGCCTCGCTCTATCACTACCGGAAGCGGATGATAATTGTGGGCCCCGTACTTATTTTCTTTATCAATAAATGCCTGAGCTTTTGCTGATTCCAATGTAGTGGTAGTTGACATGATTTTAATGATTTTTGTATGTTAAACTTTAAAAGAACAAATATACATCATTTTTTAATAAAAAGAATATTTTGACATAATAATTCATATATTTGCGTCATATTTTATATTTTTATTGCATATAAAGTCAATTTTATATTTTATGAATAATGAATTACCTGTTTCTCATCTCGATATTTATGATACCAAAATACTTCAACACCTGGAGCTAGATGGCAGGATGGCATTTTCTCTCATCGCGCAGGAAATAGGAATTTCCAATACTATGGTACATCAGAGAGTGACAAAACTAACCGAACAAGGCATACTTAAAGGCATTAAACCTATCTTGGATGAAAAAAAAATCGGCTACGACTGGGCATCGTTTACAGGTATTACATTAGATAAAGATCATAATTCAGAACGAATCATTGAAGCACTTAAAGCAATTCCCGAAGTCACTGAGTGTTATTATATCACTGGCGCTTTCACTTTATTCATCCGTATCATCGCCAAAAATCATGAACATATGCGTCGTATCCTTTATGACCAAATAGATAATATTCCTGGCATATCCAAAACAGATTCCTTTATGGAGTTGGGCTGTGCGTTCAGGAGGAATGTAGGATTGTGAGTGGAAAATACTTTGATTAGGCTTTCTCCAAATTTACACTTTCGTATGATTTAGATCATCAATAATCGCCCCTTTTCATCTTACTTTTACACCCAAATAAAAAAGTCTGGTGAAGACAATCATAGAACCATTCAGAATAAAATCTGTAGAGCCCATTCATTTTAATACCGAAGCTTATAGAAAAAAGGCTTTAAAGGATGCATATTATAATACATTTCTAATACATTCTGATGACGTCATGATAGATTTGCTCACTGACAGTGGCACTAGTGCCATGAGCAGCGCCCAATGGGCAGGAATGATGATAGGCGATGAATCTTACGCAGGCAGCCCAAGTTTTTACCGATTCGAAAGTGCCGTGAAAGATATCACGGGAATGGCTGTAGTCATCCCAACACATCAGGGAAGGGCTTCAGAAAAAATATTGTTCAGTATCACAGGCGGTAATGGCAAAGTTTTTATTTCAAATACACTTTTTGATACGACAAGAGCCAATATTGAGTTTGCAGGTGGAGAAGGCATCGATATGATCTGTGATGAAGGCAAATTACCTACCATCCCGGCTCCATTCAAAGGAAATATAGATACGAAAGCATTAAAATCATATATTACAACGCATGGTTCTGATCAAATTGCTATGGTCGTCATCACGGTGACCAATAACTCAGGTGGTGGACAGCCAGTAAGTATGGAGAATATAAGAGAGACAAGTCGCATTTGCAAATTATACAATATCGCTTTGTACATCGACGCATGCAGATTTGCAGAAAACTGTTACTTCATCAAAACTCGTGAAGCGGGATACGCCGACAAGTCTGTCAAAGAAATAGCCAATGAATTGTTTTCGTATGCGGATGGATGTACCATGAGTGCCAAAAAGGATGCCTTTGCCAATATTGGTGGATTTCTTGCTTTGAATGATCAGGAACTTGCCACCAAATGTAGAAACCTATTGGTCATCACCGAAGGCTTTCCAACTTATGGAGGATTGGCAGGCAGAGACCTGGAAGCCATTGCTATTGGTCTGTACGAGGTTATGGAAGAAAATTATCTTCACTACAGGATCAGGAGTACGGAATATCTGACGCAAAAATTGAGTGCTGCAGGAGTACCAGTGATGCTTCCCGCTGGTGGGCATGCTGTATATCTAGATGCTAAACAGTTTTTGCCGCATATACCTGTCAATCAGTATCCTGGTCAAGCGTTGGTTTGTGCCTTGTATATAAAAGGTGGCATCAGATGTGTGGAGATTGGTTCGTTGATGTTCGGAAAATATGATGAAAACCACCAACTTATACCTGCTGCATTGGAATTGGTAAGACTGGCCATACCACGCAGAGTGTATACTCAAAGCCATATAGATTATGTAGCCGAAGTGATCATAGAAGTATTTGAAGAACGAGATCAAATCAGGGGTATGAAAATAACAGAAGAAGCAGAAATCCTAAGACATTTTACAGCCAAACTCGAATTGCTTTGATACTTAACAAAACAAGCTCAAAAAAGATACCTATATTGAAGAAATTCCTTCTGACAGTATCGAACTAAGCAAACAAACCGCTGAATATTGTCCTGTGAAGGTGATAAAGGTTTTCTGATCTTTCACCACATCTCCAAATCCAAAAGATCACATGATGAAAATTAAGGCACTATTTTTGATATTACAATAATACATAATATTTAATTTAAATTGAACCAATTATTATTACATATAATATAATATTAATATGATCTTATTAAGCCGATTTTTTTCTTCATTTGTGTTACTCTTAACCCTGGCGATGATGATTACATCATGTAGCCCGTCCACAAATACAAAGCGCTCAGGAAAGTATTCCACAGCCAATAAAAGAGAAAAAGCTTCTCATTCATCAAAAGAGGACAGAAAATATACTTACCACAAAACCACTACTTCCGAAAACAAAACATCAAAGCCACTGAACTCAGATGCCATAAGAGAAGAAATAGTGCATAGTGCTATCCGATATAAAGGCACAAACTACAGGTCCGGTGGTAAATCTCCGGCTACTGGATTTGATTGTAGCGGATTTACAGGATATATTTTTTCACAGCACGGCATACCCATTTCAGGTTCGTCTGACAGGCTGGCTAAAATGGGAAAACAAAAATCAAAAGAGAGTCTAATGCCGGGTGACCTGGTGTTTTTTGGAAACAAAGATCGTATCTCACATGTCGCTATCGTAGCTTCCAATACATCTGAAGAAATGGAAGTCGTACATTCCACCACTTCGGCAGGCGTTAAAATAGATAATATCACAAACTCAGAATACTGGCAATCAAGATTTCTATTTGGCGTGGACATCATTTCCAAATAAATGGTTAATGTCAGGAACTAAAGCTTTAAAAAAGAAGTTTTTTAATCGTACCGCAGTATCTTTACCCTTCAATATTTTTATTCGCATATGCTAAATTTAATTTTGTTTGGCCCACCGGGTTCCGGAAAAGGGACACAGGCCGAAAAGCTCATAGAAAAATATGGCATCCTTCATATTTCGACAGGTGATCTTTTCAGATACGAAATGGGAAATAATACCCCACTCGGTTTGGAAGCAAAATCATATATGACCAAAGGCGAACTTGTCCCTGATGCTGTGACTATCGGTATGCTGAAAAATAAAGTAAATGCTAATCCTGGTGTCAGCGGAATTATTTTTGACGGTTTTCCGAGGACTATTGCACAAGCGGAAGCATTGGATGTATTTCTGGAAGAAAAAAACTCCCAGGTTACTGCATTAGTTGCTCTGAACGTACCCGATAATGAGCTTGTAGCCCGATTGCTTAACCGTGGTAAATCGTCAGGCCGTGCTGATGACAATGATGAGGCCATCATCCGCAATCGAATAGCTGTCTATAAGTCAGAGACTGCACAAGTCTTTGATTATTATTCCACATCAGGAAAATCAAAACTAATACCTGGTGTAGGCAGTATTGAAGAAATATTCGAAAGACTGATTATAGCTATCGAAGAAGCCTGCTGAAAATCAGGCAATTATACAATTATATCATCAGACGATCTTAAACATTAGTAACAATGGCTGAACAGAATTTTGTAGATTATGTAAAGATTTGTTGCAGATCCGGAGCGGGTGGTGCAGGGTCATCACATTTTTATCGCGACAAAATGAATAGTATGGGTGGACCGGACGGTGGCGACGGAGGACGTGGCGGACACATCATACTCAGAGGAAATTCCAATGTTTGGACACTCCTGGTATTAAAATATAAAAAGCACGTTATCGCTACTTCCGGGGTCAATGGTTCAGGAAATAATTGTACTGGTGCCAGTGGTGAAGATGTCATACTTGATGTACCCTTAGGCACGGTGGCCAAAGATTTTGAAACTGGAGAAATTGATTTTGAAATTACAGAACATAATGAGACCCGTATTCTGGCCCGTGGTGGTCGGGGTGGACAGGGCAACTCTCAATATAAATCAGCCACTAAACAAACGCCTGAATATGCCCAACCTGGTGAGTCGGGTACGGAAGTATGGAAAGTGCTTGAGCTTAAAGTGCTGGCCGATGTTGGTTTAGTAGGTTTTCCCAATGCTGGAAAATCAAGTCTGCTGGCATCCGTCAGTGCAGCAAAACCTGAAATAGCCAATTATCCTTTCACAACACTTGTCCCAAATCTGGGCATTGTAAAATATAGAGATAACCGATCTTTTGTCATGGCAGACATTCCGGGTATCATAGAGAATGCCCATCAAGGTAAAGGACTCGGACTGAGATTTTTGAGGCATATTGAAAGAAATTCCGTTTTATTATTTATTGTACCGGTAGACTCCAATGACATCAGTAAAGAATATGATATTTTGCTCAATGAGCTAAAAATGTATAACCCTGATCTCGTAGATAAACCAAGAGTTCTGGGTGTATCCAAATGTGATATTGTCGAAGATGAATACTTGGATCTGATTCGTCCAGAAATAAAAGTAGATATTCCTTTTTACTTTTTTTCTTCCGTATCACAAAAAGGACTTACAGCATTGAAAGACGAGCTTTGGATTACCATGAATCAGGAAAAATAATTTATTTCTCCATCAATTTTTCCATATAATTAGCCAGCAGCCTTACACCGTAGGCCGTTGCAGATCTCATTTTTGCAAATTCGCTATCGGTAAATGATACTCCGGCAATATCCAGATGTGTCCATTTTTTATGCTCCGATGTGAAAAATTCGAGAAATTTTGCGGCGGTAATAGCACCTGCCACAGGTTTGCCACTGAAATTTTTTATATCAGCAATATCAGACTGCATATCTGCAAAATAATCTTCATACAAAGGCAATCTCCAGACTCTTTCATTTACCAATTCTCCCCCGGAAGTCAGATCAGTGGCCATTTCATTGTTGTTGGTAAACATACCTGCTGCAGCATAGCCGAGAGTCGCGACACAACTTCCAGTAAGCGTGGCCAGATCGATCAGATACTCAGGATTATAATGTTTAATAATGTAGGCTAAGCCATCCGCCAGAATAAGTCGTCCTTCAGCATCTGTATCCAGTACTTCAATACTTTTTCCACTATATGACCCGATCACATCGCCCGGTCTTATACTATTGGCGTCTACACTGTTTTCAGCAGATGGTACCACACCTACGATATGTATGTTCAGCTTTAGCCGGGCAGCCAGTTCAATGGCACCTATCACAGCAGCGGCACCGGCCATATCACATTTCATATACCCCATATTAGCAGAAGGCTTGATAGAAATTCCACCTGTATCAAAACTGATACCTTTGCCTACAAGTCCGAGTTGCGGTGATTTGGATTTACTGCCTTTGGGTTTATATTCCATCACTATAAATACCGGAGGATGCACACTACCCTGCCCTACAGCCAAAAGCGCATCCATTCCCATTTTTTTCAATTCCTTCACTTCATACACTTTCACATCATATCCATGTCTTTTTCCGGAATCCTGTGCATGTTTTCCAATAAATTCAGGGATCTTAATATTGGATGGGTGATCAACTAAAAACATTGCCCCAAGTTGTGCTTCTACTACATTCAAAGCATTTTCTGCCAGACCATGTCTTTTTTTACTGAGCACAATGGTAATCTCAGGCTCTATATATTTATTGCCATTTGTCTTAAAAGTCCCGTTGTTGTGCAAGCCTTTACGCAATCCTATCACAGCATTGATTAACTGCGTATCTGTGAGGTGATCACATATAACATTGAGCTTAAGATCATTTTTTGTTCTCTGCTGGTAAACGAATGATCTAAAAAAAATATACGTCTTTGCCAAGTCTTTTTCTTCTCCCAGTCCAAGGGTAAATATTCGTATATTTTTATCAGGGTGAAAAAAAGAAGAAATGTCTTTCGGACCTAAAAGTAACTCAGGGCCATAGCTTAACCCTGAATATTTTTTCACCAATTCATTATCTTGACTATTTTTTCCAAATGGAATCAAAATTGTATTAGCGTTTTTGTTTTCTGATGTTTTTACAAATAGTGGCATAGTTGTTTCTTAATATTTGTTGAAAAATAACCATTTTAGTGCAAGTGGAAATTGCTCGCCCCAATGTATTTCTTTGTGCTGACCCGATGGATTGTGAGAAAAAACCATGTCAAAGTCATCGTACTTCCTTTTTTCCTGCAGTATATTTTCAAGCCGTAGCACCTGCCCATAATGATTTGCACTTTCCATGCCTCCGGCATAGAGGTATATATCTGTCGGCCCTCCCGGCTTGAAGGTTTTAGCCAATTGGTATATTTCTTCTGAAATCCATAAACTGGGAGAGAAAATCATTTTTTTTCCAAATATTTCAGGATACTCAAAACCTGCATAGAGACTGATAAGGCCACCCAAACTACTTCCGCCTATACCTGTAGCTTCCCTGTTGCGGAGGACCCGGTACTTATTATCTATCATGGGCTTCAGATCATCGAGCATAAACTTGAGGTAAAGATGTCCTTCAGCCTCGGTGTATCTTGGTGTGCTGTATGGAAGGTATTCTTGTATACGAAGTACACCACCGTGATCGATGGCTACTATGATAACATCGCCAAATCCTTCCCTGGATAGTCTATCCAATGATTTATCCACACCCCAATTGCCATAGGGAGCATATTCATCAAACAGATTCTGTCCGTCATGCAGATAGAGCACAGGATATTTTTTGTCTGTCTGATAATAGTTGTGGGGCAGTAAAACAGCTATTCGCCGTGTTCTGCCCAAATGATGTATTTCGTATGCATTGTCCAGGATCTCAATCCTGGGGTAAAATGTTTTTATCGCTTCTCCCGTCATAATGGGCAAAAGTAATTACTTTTTTTTAAAATATTCTATCAAACCTGCCAATAATCATCTAAATTAAGTGAAAATAAAGGATAAACTTACATTTATTATGGTTTTTGGACAAATAAATTGGCTTCATCAGATATTTTTTTTACCAATGGCTTGTTGATAATTCAATAAAAACCTATCTTTGCGCTCCGTTTGAAAAAGTTCTTTAAAGATATGAGTATTTCAGTTCATTTTTTGTTGCCTTATATTGGTATGAAGGATGGATTTCACAGGTATACTTTTAGTGCCGGCAATGATTTTTTAGCTTCTTTTACCAATTCCCCCGTGACGGATGGATTTTTTGAAATTGTAGTAGATGTAGACAAACGGCCGGGATTAAGTGAATTAACCTTTGATATCAAAGGTCATGTTGCATCGATTTGTGACAGATGCCTTGCCGACATCAAATTACCTGCAAAAGGGATTTACAATATTTTGGTCAAAGTAGGAAATGATGCATCGGATGATGATGAGGTTATTTTCATAAGAGATGACCAGTCACATCTGGATTTAGCGCAGATCATATATGAGTTTATCTGCCTTTCCTTACCTTTGGTAAATATATATGATTGTGAAAATGAAGTACCAAAGGTATGCAATGATGAAATACTGAATAAGCTCAGAAATACCTCTGAAAATATAGAAGAAGAACATAAAAAAGGAACCATCTGGGATAGTCTAAAAAACTTGAATACAGATATTTAATTAGAAAGTAAAGATTGATCATCCAATAAAAATTTTGTAAAATGGCACATCCGAAGAGTAGGATCTCGAAGGCAAGAAAAAATAAAAGAAGAACACACCACAAAGCTGAAATGCCTCAATTGGCCATCTGTAAAATAACAGGTGAACCACACATGATGCACAGAGCTTACTGGCACGAAGGAAGTATGTACTATAAAGGTCAGGTAGTAGTTCAGGCCAAAGAAGTGGTAGATACCGTAGACTAACCATTCCTGCATCCCTTTCTTTAATAAAATATAAGCTCCCTGTGTTACATCAACATTTGGAGCTTTTTCTGTTTTTTTTAAATGTAAAATTATTTTTTAGTATGAAAGTTATTATCAATGCATCAGATGCGCCTGCTCCGGTAGGTCCATACAATCACTCTGTACTGGCAGGAGACACCCTGTATGTATCAGGCCAAATTGCCATCAATCAGGCAGAAGGCCGACTAGTAATGGATACCATTGAAAATGAAACCCATCAGGTGATGAAAAATTTGGGATACATACTTACGGCAGCAGGCATGACGTACGATAATATCGTAAAGTGCGCTGTATTTGTGGCGGATATGGAACAATATGGCAGAATCAATGCTGTATATGCTTCCTACTT
>Ga0335397_10007015_pt1 | contig 14444 bp, 9 predicted proteins | sample MAT04_FD_205740 | JGI IMG/M metagenome (GOLD analysis project Ga0335397, IMG submission 205740) | Freshwater microbial communities from Lake Fryxell liftoff mats and glacier meltwater in Antarctica - MAT-04 (spades assembly) (version 2) ...
TGAGAACGAAAGTTCTTTGAGTGAGTAGAGGGATACTTGAATGTCCCGTTATCACCTTTTTCAGGTGGGTAAGAATCCCCCGTCTTTAGACGTGGGGAGGTTCAATCTCCTCCTCGCCCTCCCTTGGGTGAGCGCGAAAGAACAGCCTAAGCCTAGGCTGTTGATTTTGTTGGTTTTTAGTAAAAATCTACTGTGTCTATTTCTTTCGGCTGAAACCCTCTGATAAGTAGGGTTTCAGGGATAGCAAAGACCAACATTTTTTGCATGAACTAGACCCCAAAAAGGGTACAGAGTCAACCCCCTCCCCGCAAGCGAGGAGCTTGCTCTGATGTACCTGATTTGATTAGGAAAAGCTATAAAGAGTGTTTGAACTCCATTAAAGAGTCTTTTAGCTCCATTAAGGCATGATGTAAAAATAAGTTGTACAAAATTTATTTGGAATAGCTTGCTAAATCTAGCTTTCACACAAAAATTGTTCAGGTTATTTTTACACAAATCCTAATGAGTCTTTTACTAGACATAACGCACACTAATCATAATTGGTGTGCGTCTGCGGTTAGATTTTAGAAATTCTCAAACTTAGCGATCGCATTCTTCATCTTATCCACCACCTCATCTACAGCGATAACTCCCAATTCCCCAGAGGCGCGGGTACGGATACTCAAGGTGTTGGTTTCCACTTCCTTAGCTCCCACCACAGCCATCACGGGTATTTTTTCTTTCTCTGCATTGCGAATCTGTTTACCCAAGCGATCGCCACTAGTATCAACTTCTGCACGGATGCCTAACGCTCTCATTTTCGCCACCGCATCTTTGGCAAAATCTAACTGTGTATCACCCACTGGCAATAATCTAGCTTGCACTGGCGCTAACCACAAAGGGAAATCGCCCGCATATTCTTCAATTAAGATCCCAATTAGTCGTTCCAGTGAACCAAAAGGCGCACGGTGAATCATCACTGGACGTTTGCGAACCCCATCTTCGGCGACATATTCCAAATCAAAGCGTTCTGGCAAGTTGTAATCTACCTGCACAGTTCCTAACTGCCACTCCCGTTCTAGGGCATCACTAAAGATAAAGTCGAGTTTGGGGCCATAGAATGCCGCTTCTCCAATACCTTCAAAGTGATCCATCCCCAAGGTTTCAACTGCACGGCGAATTGCACCTTCGGCTTTGTCCCAAACTTCATCTGAACCGATGTACTTATCACTAGCTGGATCGCGGAAACTGAGTCTAGCTTTAAAGTTCTTCAGTTGCAGACTATTGAACACCGACAAAATCAAATCCACCACACTGAGGAATTCACTATCTAGCTGTTCTGGGGTGACGAACAGGTGAGAATCATCCACAGTAAAACCGCGCACCCGCGTTAAACCGCCCAATTCCCCTGATTGTTCGTAGCGGTAAACAGTACCAAATTCCGCCAGTCGCATCGGTAGTTCCCGATAAGAGCGTAACTCACTCTTATATATTTGGATGTGGAAGGGGCAGTTCATCGGCTTCATGACGAAGCCCTGTTCCTGTGCAGCAGCTTCTTCATTATCTGCCATCAAAGGGAACATATCTTCTTTATATTTCTGCCAGTGTCCAGAGGTTTTAAATAAGTCTACTCTGGCAATGTGAGGCGTTACTACGGATAAATAACCCCGTTTTAACTGTTCTTGCTTAAGGAAGTCTTCTAAAGTACTCCGCAACAGAGTCCCTTTGGGTGTCCACAAAGGTAAACCCGGCCCTACTAGATCAGAAAATATAAATAATCCCAGTTCCTTACCCAGTTTCCGGTGATCTCGCCGTAGCGCTTCTTCTTTGCGTCGCTTATATTCAGTGAGTTGTTCTGGACTTTCCCAAGCGGTAGCGTAGATGCGTTGTAATTGGGCTTTAGTTTCATCCCCACGCCAATAAGCACCCGCAACGCTTTCTAATTCAATTGCCTTGGGGTTTAATTCACTGATATTTTCCAGATGAGGCCCCGCACACAAATCCCACCATTCATTCCCCAAGTGGTAAATCGTGATTGGTTCTTCTTTGATATCTGCCAGAATTTCTAGCTTGTAAGGTTCCTTAATTTCCTGAATCCGGCGTTCGGCTTCTTCGCGGCTGACTTCTTCTCGAATAACCGCTAACTTACGATTAATAATCTTCGCCATCTCTTTCTTGATGACTTTGAGATCATTTTCGCTAAATGGTTCTGGATTGTCGAAGTCGTAGTAAAAACCGTTTTCAATCCAAGGGCCGATTGTAACTTGCGCCTTGGGAAACAGCTTTTGTACCGCCATTGCCATTACATGGGAAGCAGTGTGGCGAATCTTTTTTAGGTTCTCCGATTCGCTGGTACGCGGTAAATAAATTTTTTCAACTTGTTCTGACTGTTCGGACTGATTTGATGAATTTGGCGACATTGGCTGCTGAACCATTGGCGAAGTGATTACAAAAGGTGATTTATCTGAATCTGTAGGCTTATTCAACTATAACGACTTTGATTTTTGCTTTTTTCACCTTTATCTTCCAACTACTGACTTCATTTGTGATAGGGGATAAAGATAAATTTTTGATTGGTTCGCTGAGGATCAAATTCAGGATTCCACGCGTAGGCGTAGCCCGTCGTAGACATCGCTAAATTATCTTATCAATTGCAACTTGCTGTCAGCTATACCTATAGATGCCTCTCCAAAGGAACTGTACAAACCCAATAGCAAGACTATATAATGAATTCTGTGTAGTTTGTTACATATTTTTACATGCTCGAATTATGAGAGAAATAAAAAAAGTGTTAAGAAACGTAAATAACGTTAATATTAGTAAGAAAGTTTGAAATATCCTTCTCATTTATGTCAGACTCAAATTTACCAGGGAGTGATTTGCTAGAAACGGTTTTAGAACCCCTGCTGGAAGATTTTCAGCATTGGTTTAAGCGATCGCGCCATTTACTCGAAACCGAGCAACTATCATTTATGAGTCACCAAGAGCAATCTGACTTGCTTTTGCGGGTTAAGCAAGCGCAGAATGAACTAAATACGGCGAAAATGCTATTTACTGCTACTGATAAACAAGTCGGGATTGATATGGCAACATTAATGCCTTGGCATGAATTAGTAACAGAATGTTGGAATGTTGCAATGCGCTTTCGCCAAGCGCGTGAAGCTTAAGCAAGAGATGGAAGCATTTGCTAAATTTTGGCAGACTACTTAGCGATGTCTCAAGACTTGCCTCTTTGCGTCTACACAAGAGAGTAAATCAGCCGTCAAAGAAATAGCAAATAACTCTTAACACTTTCTTAACATTCTTTGGACTAACAAAATAATGTATCCTATGCTACCGTAAGTGGAATAACGGTTGACAAATAGCTTCATATAAATGTAACCGCACAAAGGGTGCTTCAAATACTCGTCTTAACTGTGAGTCACAGTGTCGGCGAAACAAAGCGTTACAAAATCAAAATAAAGTTTTAAAAATTGCTGTCCTGGAGGAAAATCTAATGTTACACCTGCTTTACATTCTTGCTTTTACAATCCTTGCATTTATAGCTGTTGGCAACTTAATTCGTAACCTGATCATGTTCAGTTTTGATCGGGAGCGAACTTACCCGACGAATTCCTCGCCAATGAATAATCAAGGTAACTATGGTTATTATTCATCAAAAAAACAGCTTGTACCCCATCCAGAGTTATTAGATAGCGCTGGCAAGTTAATTAAAGAGCCACTTTTGGTAATGCGTTCGATTAACGTTGAAGATGCGCGTCAACATCTCGATGCACTTTACGAAGCATCCCCAGGACGTAAAAGAGAAAATTCTGAGGAAGCATAAAAAAAGTTAGAAGTTAAGAGTTAGGAATGTAGTATCCTGAAATTCATCACAGTTTCAGGATGCTACATACTTAATGGGTGGATGGTGTGATGAGATAATTCGTGAAGCACTCAATGAAGCTACTGGAAGGTAGTTTTCAATACTCTGGTCGTGATTAGAAGATACAAGTACCCGAACAACAGCCATCTAAACTGCGTTCTTAGTACAGCTTTGCGTAAAATCGTGGCGAATTCAGAGGTGAAATTTAAACGCAAAGTAGCGCAGAGGGGCGCAGAGAATTCGCTACGAATTAATGAAATAATGTACTTAGAGAACATTTAAAACCTGCTGGAAGGTATAGTTTTTCCATTCAGACTTAGGTTAATTCTGACGAAAAATCAAGGTTCCAGTCATGTACTCAGATGCTTTGCAGTACTTAACATGAGAGCAAAAGACACTTTTAAAACATCCTCTTATGGCTGATCGCAGCCTGATTGTGTCCGGAGTCTTGTAATTAATCAACAAGAGTAAAATCACTGGCGATTAGAGTGGGAGTATTCAGTGCAAATGTTGCGAATTGACCTCCTTCGAGGGTTCTTAGGGTTATGGGATCAGTATAAGGACTAAATCCAGCTGCTGTACCATTTACGTTATAAAACAGGCTCCGAGTCCCCGTACTGTAAACAATGTTGGCAGTACTTCTTTCACCATCTGCGTCGGTAGCCACAGAAGCAAAGATCAAACCAGAAGAACGCAGAAGGGTAAAAGTATCTCTCGATAGTTCGATTGTGTCCGTATTACCTGCAAGTCGTCGGAAGTCGTTGATTGTATCTATTCCGAGGTCAATCGCCGCAAAGGGTGAACCAGTGTCAAATACAAACGTATCGTTTCCTGCTCCCCCAAATAAATCGTCGTTACCACTATCTCCTTGAAGGGTATCGTTCCCCCCTTGTCCCCGTATAACATCGTTACCACTACTGCCAAGGAGAATATCATTACCGCTTCCTCCGTATAGGTTGTCATCAAGACTGCCCCCATCAATTTTGTCTTGACCAATCCCACCATAAAGGAGATCAAAACCCGCTCCTCCATCAATAAAATGATCGCCAGCAACACCAACGAGTTCAACAGTGTCATTACCCGCACCCGCAAAAACAACCTGATTGCCAGGCGTAGTTAGAGTAGAGGCATCAATGTTGTCATCGTCGTCGGTTCCTTCTCCCCCTGGGCTTATTATGCCGTTTGCTTTAGCGATCGCAAATTTTATGACATCAGCCACATTCTCGCTGTTACTATCAAGAGTTGTCACAATACCCCGACCTAAACTGCCAACCAGCCCGTCATAAATACTTTTAACACCACTGGTAGCCAGAAAAACAGGAATAATATCATTTGCGATCAGAGCCGCCTGCACTTGTGCAATATCGGGATAATCTTCATTGGCACTGCTCACACCATCTCCGTTATTAGCCACCACAGTGGGATCAGTCGGACGAGCCTTTTTCAAATCCCCTGCAACGTGATAGCTGGCATCGGTAGCTAGGATAACAATACGCTTTGAGCCAGCTCTGTAACCAATACTGTTATCTAAGGCAGTGTTTAAAAGTGCTTCTAATTGTGATTCAGGTTCGTCAGCACCGCCACTAGCAACAAAACCACTACCAGGAATGAGAGGATCGCCAGTGACTGTTGTCTTGATTAGTGCTGCATTAGTAGTTAAAGATACCTCTTTTTGATAAACATAATCACCAGTACTACCTAAAGGTGGTACTGGCTTATCCTTGAAAGAGGCAAGACCAAATTGAAGATCGTTACCAAAAATCGTAGTTAAGTTGGGGTTAGTTACTCGGTTTACTACCGCAGGAAGTAATACCTTCAATCTGGGTAAGTCTTCCAGATACGATCCAGTCAAATCTTGTAGAAAAACGATGTCAGATGTGGACATATATTACTACCTAACTAAAGTAAGTTTTTCTCCTTAGTTCTAGTAATACATGATGTATTATCAAAATGTCAAGCAATGTGCTTGACATAAAAAAATTTTGCCTAGTTTGTTGATATATCTCGGTTTCAAGCATTTTTGAGCATTTGATGTATTTTCCCTGCCCTATATGGGTTTGAGGCTTTTTTATGCCTCAAAATGTTTAAGTCCCGTTAGGACAGCAAGGTATAGCAGTCGCCAAAGCCGTTAGGACAGTTCGCGGTAAACGCGCCTTCAACAGCGTATTTTGTGATTTTATTGTTGTCCTAAGCTCCCTGTCCGTTGCTATATGTCAAACTATTAAGCATAAAATAGGGAGTAGATCATTCACTCTCCCTAATCTCTCTATGCTTCAATAACTACCCGCAAATTACCGCGTTTTTTCGCAACGCGACAAGCAGTCGTAGTGCCAGAACGCTCGAATTCTAAATCGAGGATAGTCGGGCCGACTCGTAAATTATGAAAGGACAGGCGATTAATCGATTCTGGCAAAGCGGGGTCGATTATTCGCAAGCAGTTATTTTGAGCATCAGGCACCAAGTTAACCATCATTTGCAGCAATTGGAAGACACTGCCAGTAGCCCAAGCTTGGGGAGTGCAGGCAACTGGATACTGTACAGGGGCATTATCACCATTCCGTTCGTAGCCGCAGAAGAGTTCTGGAGGACGTTGATAAGGCTGCTGACTAGTCATGTCGAATAAACCTTGGAAAATTTCCAGGGCTTGATCGATCAGACCAAGCGATCGCAATCCCATTGCAATCAGAGCGTTATCATGGGGCCAAACCGAACCAGTATGATAGCCCATTGGATTATAAGCGGGTGACAAACTACTCAGAGTCCGAATGCCCCAACCATTAAACATATCTGGTGCTCGCAACCGTTCTGCGACACTATAGGCTCTTTCGTGGTTGAAGAGGCCCAATTGCAGACAATGACCAGGATTTGAGGTAATACTGTCTACTGGCTTGCCATCTCCATCCAAAGCCAAAGCGCAGAAATCCTGGTTTTCTACCCAAAAATCTCGATTAAAACGAACCTTAAGATTTCTGGCCTCTTCTTGCCAACGATCTGCCAAATCAAGCCGCTTTTTCATCCTAGCTATTTCTGCTAGACGCATTTTTGCAGCATAGACATAAGCTTGCACTTCACACAAGGCAATTGGGCCGTTGGCTAATTCTCCCTTATGGTTTACAATACAGTCGTCAGAATCTTTCCAACCTTGGTTAACAAGACCGCGTTTGGATTTACGGAAGTAACTGAGGTAGCTGGTTTCTTTCATATTGCGATCAATCCACTCCATTGCTGCTAGAGCATTGGGCCAAAGTTGCTCTAGGAGTTCGTGATCGTGAGTCCAAGAATAATGTTCGGCATACAGCATCAGCCACAGGGGAGTCGCATCAACTGTACCGTAGTAAGGTGTATGAGGAATTTCTTGACAACGAGCCATTTCTCCTAAACGTAACTCGTGCAAAATCTTACCCGGTTCTTCTTCGCGCCATTCGTCCTCGATTTTACCTTGGTATGTCGCCAGTAATATCAGGGTTTCTTTGGCGATTTGCGAGTTTAACATCAGGGCTTGAGAAGCTGTAATCAGCGAATCTCGCCCAAATAGTGTCGAAAACCACGGTACTCCAGCCGAAACTGTCTTATGCTTACCAAAAGACTGACGCAACAAATACATATCTTGCTCGGCCCGTTCAATCACTCGATTGAAGATGCTTTTATCTGAGCTAATGCGTGTAATTTGCTGTACCCAGTTTTGCTCCTCCATCAACTCAGCAGCTTTCGCCTGTCCTAAGGTAATGGCGGCGCTCACGGTTGAACTGGATTGGTTGTTTCTCAAAATATTTACTCGGTAGCCCAGCTTTTGAGTTTCGTGAGAAGCCAACTCTAGCTGCCAAACCGCAGTGTAACCCTTGAAAGAGTCTGGTTGTCGATGTTGGAATAGAATCCGGGATTCCATTACCGAACCATCCAAACCTTGATAGGCGAGTGTCAAAGATTCTTCCCTAGAGGCAGATGGCTCTTTGGGTATAGGTGCAACGCCATCGACCTGAGAAAATGTTCCTTCTTCAGCCGTCGGTTCTACTAGACGTAAAAGCCTACCTCGTTTTTCTCTGTCATAGCCCCGGACTTCAAATAAATCAACAAAATCCGCGTCAAAGCTGATGGTTAGTTCAAAATTGACAGTGGTTGTGCTGTAGTTAGATACTTCTATTTCTTCAAATAGTGCCCCATTCAGCACCATTTCCCGGCGAATTCCCACAGTTTCGGCTTTCAGACGTTCGTCGATTCTGGGGTTGGTACACAAAGCTGAGAGTGAAAACCCTTTTTCAGCAGTACTACTGAGGAGTACAGGCGATCGCCCTTCAATTTGTAACTCCAAGCGATTGAGAAATCTCGTATCACAACAAAACAATCCCATACTGGGATTGCCATCGTTAAGCGAACAGCCAGAAATATTCCCGATAGTATCCGTCACAAAAAATAAATCATCATCTTTAACCGTCAGTGTCGGTTGTGGTCTTTCACTTACAACACAAGGCCACTCCGGGATAGGTAATTGTTCGGCAGGAATAAAAGTTTTGCCATCTAGGAAAATTTTTTCCGGGGTCATTAAGGTATCCGGTGTCATTAGCAAAAGTTCCGTGTATAGGTCTATATTTTTGTGGTCTTCTGAGTAGAGGTTGCTGACCCTCACAACTTTCAAAAAAAAAGACGCTTTCTAAAACAAGTTTTAGCCATTGGAGCCAAAATAATACTTAGTTCCTGCTGACAACATAGCAGCGCTCAAACCTGTATAAGTAGATATTTATTCTTTATTAGTATACGATTTTGTCTTAAATATTTATGGGATTTGATTAGACTAATTTATGATAAACCTCATCTATGTTGAGAACCGTAGTTTTTGCCCTCACCCTAAATCCCTCTCCCAAGTAGGGAGAGCGACAACTTTGCGGCTCCCCTTCTCCCAAATTTGGGAGAAGGGGTTGGGGGATGAGGGTTTATTTCTTTTCATACGGAAAGAACTACAGTTTTCAAGATGGACGCGGTTTAGTTAATTAATTGATTAAATTATGTGAATGTAGCAGTAATGTTTTTTGGGTGAGAAAATTTATTTAGTTGGCATAAATTAACGTAGGTAAAGTAGGCGGTGTCTACAACGGGCTACGCCAACGCGTGGACTATCAATCACTAACCAGTGTTTGTTAGTAAACAAAAGATACAATTACTAGTTGTTTGGTACTTAGCTGTGAAATATTTTAGTTGTGCAAGCATATTTCAAAGTTGGTCGAGAATGTATATTGGGCGTAGTAGGTTGTCAATCAACAAATCAAGTTGTATGTATTCCTCCTAATTGGTAACGAAGTGTTGCGCCTGCTTTGGCAGAAAGTGCTTAAGCGCGTTCTTTACATATTGCAACTCTCTATTTAACTTGAGAGTCCCTTGGAATTTGTACAATGCAGCTGTGACTTTTGATCTTGTCGAGGTTGAGCGTTTAACAATAATTCATGAGCATTTCGACTTCTGTGCTGAGTGATCTGCTAAAGTCCCTACCATACTTGCGGCCCCAGCTATATTTTAAGGCTTCATTAACGGCGCTCTCCCATGCGATGGAAGATCAAGTTTTGGCTGCGACTTTAGCACAACCCCTTGTAATTGCGAGTTTCCAGCGAGAGCGATTCTACCGCCAAGAAGCTCATCGCTACCTACGACTTGCCTTGCGGAGTAACCAAATATACGTATTATCTGCTCCAGAAACGGATTTCATTAACAGTTCGGAACACTATGAAAAGGTCGCTTTTGAGCCAACGGATGGCTTAAGTCAAGAGTGGCATTTGGTAGTGATTGCTGACAATTATGCGACTTGTCTAGTTTGTCGGGAAAGCCTTGGTTCTATTGCCAAAAACAAGCACCTACCGGAACTAAGCCCTAATCTGGATATAGACACAGCGCGAAGATTTGAGGGAGTTTGGACATCGGAAAGGGGAGTTAGCCTCAAAGCAGCCGAATTGCTGTTAGAGAGAATTTTGGTTTACAGACCAGAACTGGCAAGTAAAATTGAGGAGGCACGTCAGAGGTTTGGTATAGGAGAGCCGCGAAGCCACTCTGGAGCAGAACAGATCAATGAATATGCTTGTGACATCGATACAGATCCCTTTGTGCAGCGCTTAGTAACTTATTTGCAAGCTAGTCAGTACAAATTGCACAAAGCCTACCGTTCCATTGCTGCCCAAGCACGAAAAGAACGATTAGTCAACTCGATTAGCACTGCCATTCGGCGATCGCTCGATCCTCACGAAGTTCTCCAGGTGGCGGCACAAGAATTAGGAGAACACCTAGAAGCTTGTCGCTGTCTAATTTACCGCGCTCAAGCCACAGATAGCCAAGCCATAATTGAACACGAGTTTTTGAATCCCGGTATTTTATCGGTTCTTGGGCAAACCTGGGAGTTAGAGAAAAATTCTTTATTTCAGGACATAGTGGAACAAGGCGAAGGTGTTTGTATTAGCGATACCCTGAATGACCCTCGTGTTAACAATTCGCCAGCCCTCTCCTTGATTGCCAAAAAGTTTGCCATTCGTTCTTGGCTGATGGAACCAGTATTCTATCAGGGGCGATTATTGGGCATCGTGGAGTTGCACTATTGCCGAATGCCACCGCACGAGTGCCAACCTGGGGAATTGGATTTGGTAGAAGCGATCGCCACCCAAGTGGGAGCAGCTCTCATCCAAGCGGAAGCTTACGCTAACCTAGAAGAACTTAACCAGCAGTTAGAAGCCCTAGACCGCACCCGCAGCAACCTCATAGCCATCACCGGACATGAACTGCGTACCCCCCTATCCACCATTCAAGTGTGTCTAGAAAGTCTCGCTAGTGAGCCTGATATGCCCTTGGAGTTGCAGCAAATCATGCTCAACACTGCTCTTTCCGACTCAGAACGGATGCGAAAACTGGTACAAGATTTCCTCACACTTTCCAACTTGGAAAGCGGTCGGGTGGAATGGCATCCAGAATCCCTTACTTTACAAGAGTGTATAGATTTATCACTCAGCCGCAATCGCACGCGTTCTTCAACGGAAAAGCCGCCCAAAATTAAGACTGAAATTGCCGAAAACCTACCTCTGGTAAGAGCTGATGGTGATTGGCTAGTAGAGGTACTGGCAAAACTCATGGACAATGCTTTTAAATTTACGCCACCCCAAGGAGAAATCACCATTAAAGCGATTTACAACAGCCATGAAATGGTGGAGGTGACTGTAGCTGACACTGGACGCGGCATTGAACCAAATCGTTTAGAAGTAGTTTTTGACCGCTTCTATCAGGAAGAGGGAGCGCTGCGCCGCACCACTGGCGGGACTGGACTTGGTTTAGCAATTTGCCGTCAAATTGTTAATGGCTGGGGTGGGGAAATTTGGGCAGAGTCAACTGGCAAAGACCAGGGTAGTCAGTTTCACTTCACCATCCCCATTGTTCAGAATAGCCACGAGCAAAAACGGGCAAAAGTCAAGAGTAAATAGGTATTTAGTTATTGGGCATTGGTCATTGGGCACTTGTACTGAGCGAAGTCGAAGTATTGGGCATTGGTCATTGGGCACTAATTTTTAACGAGTCGCGGAAGTCCCCACCTTCTCTGCGTACCCCTCCGGGGATCTTGCTACGCGCAGCGTGTCGCAGACAGACGCTAACGCGAACAATGTACTCATAAGGTGGGGATTGTGAGCACTTCGACCCTTCGACAGGCTCAGGGCATCGCAAGCTCAGTGACCACGGGGGATAAAGATTACATCTGGAATTGATTTTTTACACAGTAAAAACTCTCTTCTGGATGTATGACGAATCCCCAAAATTTTCTGGTAGGATATATACTGTCTTGACCCTCCGGGTTCAAAATCGCTCTTTGAGGGAAACCCTCAAGACCGCGTTTTTCACCATCAATGCCGCAAGCGAAAACCAAGCTAATAGGTATATGTCACATCGCCCTTGGCGTCTCCCCTTCTCCCAAAGGGAGAGGCTAGCGCCAAGGGAGAAGAGAAACCCTTCGGCTTCGCTCAGGGTAAAAAATTTGGGTCTTGGGAACCAGGACTCCTGCCCTTGGAGGGAATGTTAGACCAAAAAAACTACGGAGTAATAGATGGCTATTCCCGATGAATTGGGAAGCTCAGACTTCAGCCGTAGGCAAGTCTGAGTAGTTCACAAAATGACAAAGAACAAAGAACAAAGGACAAATGACTAAAAACTGTTACAGTCTATGACGCGATCGCAATATGATCCTGGTTGCGGTGTTAGGATTTCCTAAAAACGTTGAGAGAATCACTTATGGCAGAAACACTCTCTGGACAAACCCCGCTATACGGTGGCAGCACCGGTGGCTTGCTCACAAAAGCAGCATTAGAAGAAAAGTACGCTATCACTTGGACTAGCCCGAAAGAGCAAGTTTTTGAATTGCCTACAGGTGGTGCTGCTACTATGCGGCAAGGTGAAAACCTGCTGTATATAGCTCGTAAAGAATATGGCATCTTTTTGGGCGGTCAACAACTCCGTAAACTCAAAATCACAGATTACAAAATCTACCGGATTTTACCCAACGGAGAAACTACTTTAATTCACCCGGCTGATGGTGCCTTCCCCGAAAAGGTAACTGAAGGTCGTGATAAAGTGCGTTATGTAGACCGCCGGATCGGACAAAACCCCAGTCCCGCGAAACTTAAGTTTAGCGGTGTTACTCCCTACGACGCTCCGTAACTAGCTATTAGTAGCTAATGGGTAATTAGTAATGGGTAATTGGTAACTAAAAACCCATTACCCATTACCAATTACCAATTACTTTTAAAAAATAATGATGTTTCCGGATTTCTCCCAGTTTTGCACCCTAGCCCAACAAGGCAACTTCGTCCCGGTATATCAAGAATGGGTGGCGGACTTAGATACGCCCGTATCTGCTTGGTATAAAGTATGTGCTGGTCAGCCCTATAGTTTTTTGTTGGAATCGATCGAAGGTGGGGAAAAACTGGGACGCTATAGTTTAGTTGGTTGCGATCCTCTGTGGGTTTTGGAAGCAAGGGGCGATCGCACAACCCAGAAAAACCGTGACGGTTCACAGGTCGTTTTTCCAGGCGACCCTTTTACAGCTTTAGCCGAATGTTTAGCACCTTTTCACCCAGTCAAGCTACCACAGCTACCGCCAGGAATTGGCGGTTTGTTTGGGTTTTGGGGCTATGAATTAATTCACTGGATTGAGCCGCGTGTGCCAATTCACGCACCAGATGAGCGAAATATCCCTGATGGGTTGTGGATGCAGGTAGACCACCTATTGATTTTTGACCAAGTGAAGCGGAAAATTTGGGCGATCGCTTATGCTGATTTACGTGAAGAGAAAGTAGATTTAAAAGCAGCATATCAACAAGCGTGCGATCGCGTCACCCAAATGCTCGAAAAGCTATCTTTGCCCCTATCGCCAGAAAAAACTCGATTGGAATGGAAACCGCCAGAGAGCAGGGGAGCAGAGGAGCAAATCAGCAAAGGAGCAGAGGAGTACAATAGTAATTTCACCCGCCCTGATTTTTGTGCTAGCGTCCAAAAGGCCAAAGACTACATCAAAGCAGGCGATATCTTCCAAGTAGTAATTTCTCAGCGACTATCAACAGCATACACAGGCGACCCCTTTGCTCTTTATCGCTCCCTACGTCAGATAAATCCTTCGCCTTACATGGCTTACTTTAACTTCCAAAATTGGCAAATCATCGGTTCCAGCCCCGAAGTGATGGTGAAAGCCGAAACCGATTCAGATGGTGGAGTCATAGCAACAGTCCGCCCAATTGCCGGCACACGTCCACGGGGTAAAACTACCCAGGAAGATGCAGCCTTTGCGAAGGATTTACTCGAAGATCCTAAAGAAGTTGCCGAACATGTGATGCTTATAGATTTAGGGCGGAATGATTTGGGGCGGGTTTGTCAAAATGGTAGCGTCAAAGTTGATGAATTAATGGTAGTTGAGCGCTACTCCCATGTGATGCACATAGTCAGCAATGTTGTGGGTAAATTAGCACTTGGTAAAACAGCATGGGATTTATTGAAAGCTTGTTTCCCAGCAGGTACGGTAAGCGGCGCACCCAAGATTCGGGCAATGGAAATTATCCACGAATTAGAGTCTAGCCGTCGGGGTGTTTATTCGGGTGTGTATGGATATTACGATTTTGAAGGACAATTAAATACTGCGATCGCAATTCGCACAATGGTAGTACATGATAATACGGTAAGCGTGCAAGCCGGTGCAGGTTTGGTTGCTGATTCTGAGCCAGAAAAAGAATACGAAGAGACGCTGAATAAAGCTAGAGGTCTATTAGAGGCGATTCGTTGTTTGCGTTGAACTGGTCACTAGGCAATAGTACACCAATTCAGTAATCTTGGAAGAAACTCTCCCCCAATCCTACAAGGGTTGGGGACGAGGGTTAACGACTGTTGCCATAATATATAGATTTACCTAGAATTATAGTAAGTAATTCTGGGTAAAGAATGGATAGGCTGATTAGCATTGGTGAACTAGCAGAGTTGAAAGCCGTAAGCGTTGACACAATTAGACGCTGGGAACGTGAAGGCAAGATTAAATCTGTTAGAACAGATGGTGGTCATCGTCGGTATAAACTTGGTGACTTTGTAGAACAAGCTGTTGGAA
>Ga0335397_10007016_pt1 | contig 14443 bp, 13 predicted proteins | sample MAT04_FD_205740 | JGI IMG/M metagenome (GOLD analysis project Ga0335397, IMG submission 205740) | Freshwater microbial communities from Lake Fryxell liftoff mats and glacier meltwater in Antarctica - MAT-04 (spades assembly) (version 2) ...
GACCGTGGAAGAGATCGGCCGATACCTCCACATCGTCGACGTCCAGACGATGTGGATTCCTGCGGACTGCCGGGATGGGGTGGCCGACGCGTACTGGTGCCGGCCCGAGGCCTACACCGACCCCGCGGTGCAGCGGTCGATGTCGATGCTTGCCCTGCTTCCCGAGGCGGTGCGCGCCCGAGGCGCGGGCAGGCTCGCGTCCGACCTCCACGACGGATCGTGGAACGCCCGTCACGCTCACCTGCTCGAGCAGACCGAAGCCGATTACGGCTACCGGCTGGTGGTGGGTGTTGGGTGACAGGAAGTGATGTCGCCGCTGGATGGCACTGCGCCACCAGGTTCCCCGGCCGCTCGTCTCAGTGGTCGGAGGCGTGTTCGGGATGTTTCTTCCCGAAGGGCAGGAGGGACACCGCGCCGACGATGGCCGCTCCTACCACGAAGCCGAGCACGGCGGACGCAGCAGTGTTCACCAGCCAGGTGAGCACACCGGCAATCGCCCCGGTGTTCTCCACCAAGTGTTCGAGGTCGTGAACCACGTCGTAGGGCGCATGCCAGCCCAGCTCGGAAGTGCCAGCGAAGAGGATGTGCCCGCCCACCCAGAGCATGGCCGCGGTACCGACGACGGAGAGCACGCGCAACACCTTCGGCATGCTGGTCACGAGCATGCGCCCCGCCCGCTGGGCTCCGTTCGACTCGCGCTGGGTGAGGGCCAGCCCGGCGTCGTCCATCTTCACGATCAACGCGACCACGCCATAGACGACACCGGTGATGAGGAGCGCCACGAGCACGAGAATCACGGAGCGCGACACCAACGGCTCGTCGATGACCTCCTTGAGTGAGATCACCATGATCTCCGCCGAGAGGATGAAATCGGTTCGGATCGCTCCCGAGACGGTGGACGCCTCGGCTTCGGGGCCCTGCAACACCGCCGGTACGTCGTGGTCGTGATCGTCGCCCTTGATGGCATGGATCACCTTGTGGGCACCCTCGTAGCAGAGGAACGCCCCGCCGCTCATCAGGATGATCTCAACGATCTTCGGGGCGATCTGGCTCAGCAGGAGCGCGGCCGGCACGATGAAGAGCAGTTTGTTCCGCAGCGATCCGATGGCGATCCGACGAATGATGGGCAGCTCCCGATCAGCGGCGAGGCCCCGCACGTAGGCGGGCGTGACGGCGGCGTCGTCGACGACCACCCCTGCAGCCTTGAAGCTCGCCCGGCCGGCTGCCGCCCCGACGTCGTCGATCGATGCAGCGGCGAGTTTGGCGATCGCCGCCACGTCATCCAACAATCCGGCCAAGCCGCCTGCCATTTGGCTCCTCAGGTCTCCAGGGTCGGAGCGGAAGGGTATCCGGTCGGGTGGGCCACGCCGGGACGCCATTCTTCCGAACCCAATCGTGGCGGCACGCGCGCCACGGCCAAGGACGACGCCGCGCCATGGAAGGATGGCTCACCGCCCGAGTTGCCGCCGATGGCCACCCGATCGCACGGAACAGAAACGAAGGAGCCACCCATGTCTGCATTCGAAGCCGAGTATGAGCCAAGCCCGTGGGAAGCGATCGCTCGGGAGGTTGAGCGCTACGAGCAAACCAACGGTGCCGAGCCGAGCGAGCTCGTCGGCGACAGCTGGATCGTGTTGTGGACGATCGGTGTCCGGTCGGGAAAGGTGCGCAAGACGCCACTCGTGCGCGTGGCCGACGAGGAAGGCCAGTATGCCGTCGTCGGTTCGATGGGCGGCGCGCCCACGCACCCACAGTGGGTGCACAACGTTCGGGCCAACCCGATGGCGCGGCTGCAGGACGGGGCCGCGCTTCTCGACTACTCGGTGCGTGAGGTCGACGGCGACGAGAAGGCCACGTGGTGGGCGCGGGCGACCGGGGCGTGGCCCGACTACGACAAGTACCAATCGTCCACCGACCGGGTGATTCCGTTGTTCGTGCTCGAACCATCCGGCTGAGCATTCGGACCGAGCAACTCGGTCCGGGCACCCGGCCCGAGTTGGGGAATCCCGCCCGGCTACCGTCCGTTCCCATGCCAAAGGTCGAGCGTCCTGCCATGCCCGATTACGGCGTCCCGACCGACGCCGCCGATGCCTTGCCATGGGCTTGGGGCGAGGAACGCCTGGCCCGGAACCGCAACTATTGGGTCGTCACCGCGTCAGCGGAAGGTCGCCCGCACGCCCTACCGGTGTGGGGTGTCTGGCTCGCCGATCCCGATCGTTTCTGGTTCTCGTGCTCACCCAACGCCAGAAAGGTCCGCAACATCAGCGAGAACCCGTTGTGCGCGGTTGCCGTGGACGACACCGTCGAATGCATCTCTGTGGAAGGCACGGCCCGCCTGGCCGATCAAGCCGCCGACGCCGACGCCGACGCAATCGCGACGATGATCGCCTCCTACCTGGACAAGTACTGGCCTGACCCTGTCAAACACGCCGAGATGGAGGCGTTCCTCCGCGGCCACGCGCTGATCGAGGTCACGCCCGATCGCGCCTTCGGGATCATCGAACGCGAGGAAGAGTTTGCCCAACGGGCTACGCGTTGGCGGTGGTGAGCGTGGTGCCCGCTGGACCCGATCGACGCTCAGCGGCGGAGTGAACGAAGGAGCACCTCTTGCACCACGGTCGCCACGTGGTCGCCGGCCTCGGTGAACACGTAGCCGATGGCGAGGCCCCGGGAGCTGAGCAGGCCGTGGCAGGTGAAGGCGTGCATGTGCCACTCGTCGGCGCGCACCGGTTTGTGCCACCAGATGGCGTGGTCGAGGCTTGCACTGAAGAACGGGTAGTCGTCGCTGCCCTCGGCCGGGCGGTCGGGGTGCAGGCCCGCGACGGCATCGGTGGGCATGTCGTCACTGAGGTAGGCGAGGGCACAGGCGTGGAGAACGGGATCGTTGGCGATCGGTTCGGTGACCCGCAGCCAGGCGTTGGCCCGGCCCCTGCGCGCAGGGTCGCGCGGCGTGATACGTCGATCGAAGACGGGGGTCCAACTCGACGGGATGAGGGCTTCAGGGGGAGGCGTGTCGCCCAACGTGGCGGTCTGTTCCTCCGGCCCGGGTTCGGGAACCTGGAAGCTGGCATCGAGAGTGAGGATGGCGCCCACGGCCTGGCGGGCGACCACCCGGCGGGTGACGAACGTGCGGCCGTTGCGGAGGCGGTCCACCTCGAAGCGGATCGGCTCGCGGGCGTCGCCGGTGCGGATGAAATAGGCATGGAGCGACTGCACGGCGAACGATGGGTCCACCGAATGCGCCGCTGCACGTAGGGCCTGGGCCACGATCTGTCCGCCGTAGAGCCCACCCCACGGATAGCTCGGGCCCCGGCCGACCCAGGTGTCGGGCCCGTGCTCCTCGAGCGTCATCATCGTGGCGAAATCCATCCTGGCTCCAGGCGTCGTTGGCTGACCGCAGTCTGCCCGTAACGCCTGCGACCGTCCTACTGCGCAGTGGGCTGGGGAGAGGCGATGCCGCGACCTCTCCCCGCCGGCGGCCTGCTCGACGGCCGACGGCCCGCCCGGGTGTGCGACCATCTCGGGCGGGGCGGATCGCACGATACGACGGAGGCAACATGCAGACAGCGTTGGTGACAGGGGCGAGTACCGGCATCGGGCAGGCCACGGCGATTCGGTTGGCCGGGCTGTGCCACACCGTGGTGGCGGGCGTACGCAATCCCGACGGCGCCGACGAACTGCGGGCCGCGATTGCGGCATCGGGCGCGCACAACGTGGAGATCCTCCGGCTCGACGTCGACAACGACGAGTCTGTGGCCGTGGCAGTTGCGGCGGCGACACAGCAGTTCGGCCCGATCGATGTGCTCGTCAACAACGCCGGCGTGTCGGGAGCGGGATCGATCGAGCAGATGCCGCTTGACGAGTTTCGCCGGCAGATGGAGACGAACGTGTTCGGGTTGCTCCGGTGCACGCAAGCGGTGTTGCCCTCGATGCGCGAACGCCGCAGCGGCGCCATCGTGAACGTTGGGTCGTTGGCCGGGCGATTCGTGCGCCAGTCCATGGGGGCTTACGCCGCCACCAAACATGCGGTCGAGGCGATCACCGATGCGCTGGCCCAGGAGGTTGCGCCCTTCGGGATACGGGTGGCGGTGGTGGAACCCGGTGTTGTTCGCACCGCCATCTGGGCAAAGGCCGCCCCACCGCCGGCGCGTACCGATCCGGCGGGCGATGCCTATGCCTTGGCCGATGCCAAGACCATGGCCTATTTCGGTCGCATGCTCCGCGATGCCATCGAGCCGAGCGTGGTGGCGGATGTGGTGGCGGAGGCGATCACCGCCGAGACGCCAAAGCTTCGGTATCCCGTGGGCTGGGACGCCGACACCATTCTTGCCGCCCGTCAACGGATCACCGACGAGGAGATCGTGGCCATGGCGGCGCTGGACCTCGACGCGTGGAAGGCGGCGTGGGCAGACGCCTTCGGGTTCTCGCTCGGATAACCAGGCCGTGTCCGCTTTCAAGGATCACGTTGGTCGACCATCGGTCATGCGGTTGGCCGACGCGCTCGAATCGGCGTGGCCGGCGTTCCCTCGTCGGCGGTTCGCCGACCGTGCCACCCGCGGTCTCGCTCCGTTGGAGCTCAAAGCCCGGATCGCCCACGTCGCCGCCGCGCTCGCGGGTTCGCTGCCGGCCGACTTCCTCGATGCGGCATCGGTGGTGGAGGCCGGCGTCCGCCCATCCGACCTTGGCATGTGGGAGGCGTGGCCGGTGATGGACTGGATCGTGCTGGCCGGTCGCCACGAACCCGACCGGGCGCTCGACCTCATGGCCGCTCTCACCTCGCGGGCGTCGGCCGAGTTCGCCGTGCGCCCGTTCATCGACGACGACCCCGTTCGGGTGGGCCGCCACCTGCATCGGTGGGTCCGATCCCGTGACGAGCACGTGCGGCGCTTGGCGTCGGAGGGCACCCGGCCGCGCTTGCCGTGGGCGCCACGTGTGGCGGTGCTCGAGGGCGATCCGGTGTGGGCCCTTCCCGTGCTCGAACAGCTCGTGGCCGATCCGTCTCCCTACGTGCGGCTGTCGGTCTCGAACCACCTCAACGATCTCAACAAGGTGGCCCCGGATGACGCGAAAGCAGCGGCTCGCCGATGGTTGGTGGATCACCCGTCGTCCCCCACCCTTGTGTTGGTTCGCCACGGCTTGCGCACCCTCGTAAAGGCCGGCGACCCGGAAGCCCTCGAGCTCATCGGAGCCGACCCCGCGGCTGCAGTGGAGGTGGTCGACTTCGTGATTCACACGCCGGTGGTGCACCTTGGCGAACGGCTGGAGCTTTCGTGTGCGCTGGTGAACGAGAGCGACGAGCAAGTCGTGGTGGTAGTCGACTTGGCGCTGGGCTTCCTCTCGGCTCGAGGCACCAACGGCGACAAGGTCTTCAAACTCGGCACGTTCACGCTCGCACCGCGGGAACGTCAGCCTGTCGTGAAACGCCACGGCATCAAGCCCGTGACCATCCGTACCTACCGCTCAGGCCCGCAGACGGTGGCGCTCCAGGTGAACGGTCGACGCCCGCCCCATGCCAGCGGCACCTTCGAACTGGTGGTTTGAGCTGGACCCCACTCCCCATTCTCACGGGGAGTCGAGCACGCGGAAGCGGGCGGTGGCGGCCGTGAGAAGTGCAGCGGAGTCGTCGAGGATCTCACCGGTGAGGTGGATGTTGGGTAGCTCCACACGCTCGATCGTGGCCCGCACCACCAGCGGCTCCATCGTGGGCACCGGTCGGCGGTAGCGCAGGTTCAGCTCGGCGGTCACGATGTTCGGCTCCGGGTCCTGTCGCGGGAGCTCGATGCCGTCCGGTCGGTGGGTGAACCAGGTGTGGGCGGTGTAGCCCAGCGTCTCGTCGAGGGCCGCGGCCTGGATCCCGCCGTGCAGGATGCCGGGTGCCCCACCGAGGTGATCGGCAGGCGTCCAGCGCGACTCGACCGTGTGGGGCCCGACCTGCACGAAGGTGAGTTGGAGCCCTTGGGCGTTTCGGGGGCTGCACCCGAAACAGTTCGACGAGCGGTCGGCGGTGGCGATGAGCTGCTCCATGCGCTCACCCTACGGTCGGCTCCGTGCTCCATTCTGAACGAACTCCGTATCCTGGCCCCATGACCAGTGCCGTCTTACAGACCATCCGGCTGGGGAACCCGCCGTGGCCCACCGTCGACCCGTTCCTCTTCTGCGTCCACCACCTCGATCACTATCCGGAGGCCGACGGTGCGTTCGGTCCGGCAGCCTCGTTGCAGGGTCGCGACATCGGCCAGGACTTCGCCGGGAAGGACGGCTGGCGGATGTACCACGGCGCCACCGTGCCCGGCTTTCCGCAGCACCCGCATCGGGGGTTCGAGACGGTCACCTACGCCCGCCAGGGTCTCATCGACCATTCCGACTCGCTCGGTGCGGCGGCGCGGTTCGGCCGGGGTGACGTCCAGTGGATGACGGCAGGCAAGGGGATCGTGCACAGCGAGATGTTCCCCCTCTTCAACGAGACCGGCCCCAACCCCGCCGAGCTGTTCCAGATCTGGATGAACCTGCCGTCGTCTCGCAAGATGGTCGACCCCTACTTCACGATGCTGTGGGACGGCGAGATCCCCCGTCACCGGCCCGAGGGCGAGGAGGGGGACGGGGCGGAGATCACCGTGATTGCGGGGGCGCTCGCCGGCCTCGAGCCCCCGTCCGCACCGCCTGATTCGTGGGCCTCGTCGGCCGAATCAGACGTCGCAATCTGGCACCTGCGTTTCGATGCCGACGGGCGATGGACGATGCCGGCGGCGGCCGGGGGCACCGACACCGTGCGCACCTTGTACGTGTTCGACGGCGGTTCGCTGGCGATCGATGGCGAGGTGGTGGCCGCCGGCAACGCCGCCGTGGTCGACGCCGCGGCAACGGTCGAGCTCACCGCCCCCGACGGCGCGGTGGAAGTCCTCGTGCTCCAAGGCCGTCCGATCGCCGAACCGGTTGCGCAGTACGGACCATTCGTGATGAACACCCAGACCGAGATCGAGCAGGCCTTCGCCGACTATCGACGCACCGAGTTCGGCGGCTGGCCTTGGCCGTCCGATGCCCCCGTCCACGGCCCCGACCAGGCCCGCTTCGCCCGTCACGCCGACGGCCATACCGACACCCCACCTGGCGTTCTGGTCTCCGAAACGCCTCAGAACTGAGGCGTTTCGGAGACCGAAACGCCAAAATGGGGTTAGATGCGGTCGAGGCTCAGCATGTTGATGGCGTTGCCGCGGAGCACTTTGTAGGTCACCTCGTCGGACAAGCCTTTGATCATGTTCTCGGCGTAGGCCTTCGAGTGCGGCCAGGTGGTGTCGGTGTGGGGGTAGTCGGTCTCGAAGCAGATGTTGTTCTCACCCACGGACGACAGGTTGGCCAGACCGTGACGGTCGGCCGTGAAACACCCGAAGATCCGACCCCAGTAATAGGTGGACGGCAACTCGGGGATCTTGTCCTTGGTGTGCATCCACGCGTTGTGGTGATCCCACACCGTGTCGGCGCGTTCGAGTGCATAGGGGATCCAGCCGATCTGCCCTTCGGAGTAGGCCAACTTCAGGTCGGGGTATTCGATCATCTTGCCGCTGAACAACCAGTCGGTCATGGCCGCCATGGCGTTGTTGAACGCCAACGTGCCGCCCACTGCTTCGGGCGAGTCACGGCTCGCCAACGGCATGGTCGACGAAGAACCGACGTGCATGCAGAGGGTGACGTGGTTGGCGTTGCAGGCGGCGATGAGCCGGTCCCACTCGCCGGTGTGGATGCTCGGGAGGCGCGAACCGTCGGGAAGCTTCAGCCGATCCGGGAGCTCGGGAAAGGTGAAGGCGTGCACGCCCTTGGCGGCCATTCGTTCGATCTCCGCCGTGGCGAGGTCGACATCCCACAACGGCATGATGCAGAGCGGGATGTTCATGCCGCCGCTGGGCTCGCACCACTCCTCGACCATCCAGTTGTTGTAGGCCTGCACGCACGCCAACCCGAGCGCCTTGTCTTCGCCCTCCATGAACGTCTGGCCGCAGAAGCGGGGGAACGTGGGAAAGGGGAGCGACCCGTCCATCCAGTTGTTCGCGAAGTCCTGCACCCGGGCGTCACGGTCGTAGCAGCCGGGGCGCATCCCGTCGTACGTGACGGCCTCCATCTGCATCACCGTGCGATCGAAGCTCTCAACCGTGCCGTCCGGGGTGGCCGAAAGGGGGATGGCGACGAACTTCTTGTGGACGTAGATGAGGCGGTCCTCGTACGTCCAGTAGTCGCCCTCGATGCCGTCTTCGTCGAACTCGTTGTTGTAGCGGGCCCCCGTCTTGTGGGTGAACGCACCGAACTTGCCCCGTTTCACGTGAGGACCCCGTTCGACGTACTTGGCCGGAAGGTAGTTCTCCCACACATGCGGTGGCTCGACGACGTGGTCGTCGACGCTGATGATCTTGGGGAGCTCCATGCAATGACCTCGGATTCGGCTGCTCCGAGTGGGGTCCCCGGAAACCTGACGCTCGTGTCAGGTTAGCCGAGGGGTGACCTGCCCGATATTCGCTTCGGGAAAGCCTGGACGAAGCGTCACCATGGCGACGTGTCGTGTTCCCCCTTCGCCCACAGCGCCCGTGTTGTCGATGCTCCCCCAATGCGGCGCGTGGCGCGGCCGGCGCGGCCGGCGCGGCCGGCGCGGCCGGCGCGGCCGGCGCGGCCGGCGCGGCCGGCGCGGCCGGTGCGGCCGGTGCGGCGATGGCGGGGCTCGTTCGGTGCCACCGTGATGGGCGGCACCTACCCTCCGGCCATTGGCCGCATGTCTGTCGCCTTCTCCTCGGGCTGACCACATCGGCTAGGGCCGGCACGAACACTCGGGTTCGAGCCAGTGGTGGCGCTCCGGTCTCCAAAACCGGCAGCAGGAGGTTCGACTCCTCCCGGGCTCGCCTGTCGCCCTCTCGCCTGTCGCCCTCTCGCCGGTCGGCCCCGTGCGGGGGATCGGGAATCAGCGGCGCGTCATACGCGCCGCGAAGCGGGTTCGACTCCCGCTCCCGCAACCGCAATCACAACCGGCCTAGTCGGCGATGACCGCTTCTTCCTCTTTCAGGAGCGGGGGGGTGAAGCGGCCGGGTTTCATGCCGTGTTTGTCGGCGTAGAAGGCGCGGATCTGATCCATGTCGGCGACCACGTCGTCGCTTGGCCAGATCGTGGGTCCGAATCCGCCGGTGCGGGTGGGCTTGTCGAGGAAGCAGAGGACGATCGGGATCTCCGCGCCGATGGCGATGCGACGGAAGCCGCTCTTCCAGTAGGTCTTCTTGGCCCTCGTGGCTTCCGGCGGGATCATGATCGCCATCGCGTTGCTGGTCTTGGCCGACTCGATGAGCCGTTGCGCCAGCCCGGCGGGATTGTCGCGGTCGACGGCGATGCCACCCATCTTTCGGAACAGCGGCGCGAACGGGCCGGCGAACATCTCCTTCTTGCCGAGCCAGAGGGTGTCGACCTGCACGGCCCATGTCATGGCCATGGTGAGGATGAAGTCCCAGTTGGAGGTGTGGGGGGCCGCCACCATCACACACACCGGATCCGTCGGCGCTTCGCCGGTGATCTTGTAGCGGAAGAGTCGGACGACAAGCTTGCCGATTTTTTGTTTGATGTGCCGACGCTAGCGCACCGGTTCAAGCCACGACCCAACCGAGCTGACGCCAACGTCAGGGTGGGAACGGCGACGGTCAGTCGACGATGGCGCTGTACACCAGCTGCCGTAGCTCGGGCCGCAGCGGGTAGGTGGAGCTGGGTAGGAGCTGGGTCATGAACACCACGTCGAGGCCCTCGGCGGGGTCGATCCAGAAGCCGGTGCTGGCGGCGCCGCCCCACGAGAGGTCGCCGATCGAACCGGCCTGCCTGCTGACGGACGGGTCGAGGTGGACGGCGAAACCCAGGCCGTGGCCGTAGCCGTCTCGGGCCAGTTCAGACATGCCCTCCTCCGCGATCGACGCGATGTCGACGTCGTCCACAAGGTGATTGCGGGCCATGAGCTCAAGGGTGTGTGGCCCGAGGATGCGTTGGTCGTCGAGTTCCCCGCCCTGGAGGAGACAGTGCAGGAATCGGTGGTAGTCCGGTGCCGTCGACACCAGCCCGCCGCCGCCGGAGAGGAACGTGGGCTGACGTTTGACGGCGTCGCCCATGGGATCGAACCGGCTCGCTTCACCCGTGATGCCGTTGGGGAGATACAGGGCGGCGAGGCGATCGAGCTGATCGGCCGCGCTGAACGACGTGTCGACCATGCCGAGTGGTTCGAAGATTCGGGAGCGAAGGAATGCATCGAGCGGCTGTTCGCTCAACACCTCGATCAGTCGGCCGAGCACGTCGGTGGAGACGCCATAGTTCCAGCGGGTTCCGGGTTGGAACCGCAGCGGCAACGATGCCCACGCGTCGCACGCTTCGGCGAGCGTGGTGCCTTTCGGCGCGTCCCAGGCGTAGCCGGCCTTGCGGTACAGCTCGTCGGTGGGGTGCACGTAGTGGAACCCGTAGGTGAGGCCCGACGTGTGGGTGAAGAGCTGGTGGATCTCCATGGGATGGTGTTGTGGTACGAGCTCGGGTTTGTTGACCGACCCGCCGGCCCACACCTTGGTTTCGGCGAAGGCGGGGAGATATTTCGCCACCGGATCCTTCAACGAGAACGTTGCTTGCTCCCACAACATCATGAGCGCCACCGATGTGATGGCTTTGGTCATCGAGTAGATCCGATACACCGAGTCGGGCTCGACGGGGAGCTCATTCTCCTTGTCTCGGTAGCCGTAGCTGCTGAGGTACGCCACCTCACCTCCCCGCGCTACTTGCACGAGATAGCCAGGCAGGCGCCCGTCGTCGACGTAACGCCGGAAATGGGTGTCGATGCGAGCTAGGCGTTCGGCGTCGAGGCCGACATCGGCGGGATCCGTCTCGGTGTCGTGGCGGGGCATGGGGTCGAGCCTTGCACAGCGGTCCGATGCGGGACCGCATGCGCGATTACACGACTATTGACTCTGAAGTCAAGAACCGTGGCAGACTGCGCCCCATGGCTTTTGAACGTCGGTCCGTCCCGATCACGGAGGACGACGCAACCATCCGCGCCGCACTCGACAATGCAGCCGTTGGGGCATTGCTGCCGGCTGTGGCGGCGGTCACCGGAAGGCTCGATCTTCTCCACGTCGACCTTCGTCCCGACCCGAGCAATGTGTTCGATCCGGAGGGTGGCCTTACCGAGGGTCAGCTCAGGGAGGCCCGAGATCTGGCGTCCGCCGCACTGGCGGAATGGCGGGACCTTGGCTGCCCCGCACCCGCTGTTCCCGACGATGCGACGCTGCTTCGTCTGATGGCGCACGTGGTGGGCGAAGAGAATGAGGGCGCCTACTTCGAGTTGCTCAAGGAGGAGCTCGCGCTCGGTGGCGTCGACCATCGAGTGCCGTCCTGGCACGCGGCCGACGTTGCGCCCAGCCAGGCGATGCGGGTGGTGATCGTGGGAGCGGGGATGTCCGGGTTGGTGATGGCGCACCGCCTGCAACAAGCCGGGGTGCCGTTCACCATCATCGAGAAGAACGACGACGTGGGCGGCACGTGGTTCGAGAACCTCTACCCGGGATGTCGGGTCGACGTGCCGAACGTGCTCTACAGCTATTCGTTCGCCCAGAAGGTGTGGCCGCAACACTTCAGCACGCAGTCGACACTGCTCGACTACTTCCGCCTCTGTGCCGACGAGTTCGATCTGCGTCGCCACATTCGTTTCGGGACGGAGGTAGACAACGCCACGTGGGATGAGAACCAGGGTGTGTGGCGGGTGCAGGTGCGAACTGCGGCCGACGGTACGACCGAGGTGCTGGAGACGGAAGCCCTCGTGAGCGCGGTCGGGCAGCTCAACCGCCCGAAGTTTCCCGACATCGAGGGCATGGAGTCTTTCGAGGGAGCGACGTTCCACTCGGCGAGGTGGCGTCACGACGTGGACCTCACGGGCAAACGTGTGGCGGTGATCGGCACCGGCGCGAGCGCCGCGCAGTTCATCCCGATCGTGGCGGATCAGGTGGGCGACGGGGGGTCACTCACGATCTTTCAGCGCACGGCCAACTGGCTCATCCCGTCGCCCGACTACCACGAGGACGTGTCGGCTGGTCTGCGCTGGGTGTACGAACACGTGCCGGGTTACAGCCAGTGGCATCGCCTCTGGCTGTTCTGGCGCACCCACGAAGGGCTCTTGCCGGGCGCCGTCGTCGATCCGGCCTGGCCCGACCAGGAGCGATCGGTCAGCGCTATCAACGAGCTGATTCGCCTGGTGCTGGTCGACTACCTCACCACCGAGATCGGCGACCGACCCGACCTGCTGGCCAAGATCACGCCCGACTATCCGCCGATCGCGAAACGCATCATTCGCGACAATGGCGTCTGGGCGCGCACGCTGAAACAGCCCAACGTCACCCTTCTCACCGACGGAATCGAGCGAATCGACCATGCCGGCGTGGCCACCCGCGACGGCGGCCACCACGAGTTCGACGTGATCATCTATGGCACGGGCTTTCACGCGTCGGAGTTCCTCACGCCGATGACCGTTCGAGGGGTCGATGGTGTCGACTTGCACGAGCGGTGGGCCGGTGACGCCCGGGCGTACCTCGGCATCACCGTGCCCGAGTTCCCGAATCTGTTCTGTATGTACGGCCCCAACACCAACATCGTGATCAACGGAAGCATCATCTACTTCTCGGAGTGCGAGGCCCACTACATCTCGGAGTGCCTGCGGCTGCTGCTGGCGGAGGGAAAACAGTCGCTTGCGTGTCGGGCCGAGGTGCACGACGAGTTCAACGACCGGGTGGACGCGGCGAACAAGGCGATGGCGTGGGGGGCGTCGTCGGTGAGCTCCTGGTACAAGAACGCCAACGGTCGGGTGGCCCAGAACTGGCCGTTCTCTCTCCTCGACTACTGGGAGCAGACCCGCACCCCCAACCCCGCCGACTACCACCTCTCCTGAACCCGATTTTTCGCGTTTTGGTCTCCGAAACGCCTCAGAACTGAGGCGTTTCGGAGACCAAAACCCTAAACGATCACGGGAGGGCTGGCGCCGAGGAAGAAGATGCCGGGGAAGCCAGCGGTCTCGAAGCCGGCGCTCACGTTGCGCTGCCAGGTGGAACCCTCGATCCGCATCGTGCCGGTGCGGTTGTTGCTCACGAAGAACACCCCACCCCCACCCTCGTTGGCATGGTTGTCCTCCACGACCGACCCAGCAATGCGAAGGGTGAAGAGGTTGCCGTCGAGCGCGATGGCGCCGCCATTGCCGCCGCCGGGGGTACCGGCCCGGGCGGGGTTGGCCCCGTTCCCAATGGCGTTGTTGAAACTCAGGTAGCTGTTGAGCACCACCCACGACACGCCGATGCTGCTGAGGGCGCCCCCGTTGGAGCACTCGTTGCCGAGGTCGGCGCGGCCGCCGAAGGTGGAGTTGGTGACGTAGACAGGAAGCCCTTGGCTCTGGCTCAGCACGCGAAGCGCGCCGCCGCCGACGTCCGGCCCCGTGCTGTCGCAGCGGTTGCTGAAGAACCGGCTGTTCACCACCTTCACCCGTCCGCCGCGCACGAACACCGCCCCGCCGCCGCCACCTTCCATCGTCTCGCCGGTGCTGTTGCCGTTGATAAAGGTGAGGTTCTGGATCGTGAGCCGGGGGTGGTCCTGGTCCTGGCAGTGGGCCGTGGTCCAGACCTGGGCCTGGTCGCAGGTGTTCATGTAGAGGATCCGGCGGGCCCCGCCGCCGTCGAGCATCACCTTGCCGCCGCCGTCGATCACGATCTCCGGACCGGTGTTGTTGCGAATCCTGGCGGTGGCGGTCATCGGAATCGTGATGGGGTCGGCGCCGCAGTTGAACGTGATGATGCCGCCGAGCGCAACCGCGCTCACGACGGCGGCCGAGGTGCAACTCGCCGGTGTGCCATTGCCGATCACCCGGGTGGGAGACGACGTGTTCACGGCCTGGGCTTCCACGGGAACGGTTGCGGCGCCCTGGGGATTCCCCGGAATGGGCAGACAGCCGGTGAGGGCGGCGATCGAGGCGACAGCGATCGCGGCAAGGGTGGCTCGGCGCCGGTTCATGGGAGGGACAACGGAGGATCGGCCGGCCGACTTGAGCCGAGCGCCGAACTGGGCACACTTTTCGTCCTTACAACGACAAAAAGTGTGACCAGTTCGGCCCATAGGGTGGGGTCAACACGAGAAGGCGGGATCATGTCCATCAACCTGCAGCCGGGCGTCGAGACGCTCACCATCACGGGTGCCACGCCGGGGACCCACCTCCGGGTGGTCGACGAACGCGGACGAGCCGTGGTCACGCTGGTCGCCGACGAGCTTGGCAACGCCCATGTGGCCTTCGTGCCGACTGACCACCGGGTACTGGCCACCCATCACGATCTGGTCGACGCCGTCGCCGGAGGACTCGTGCTGCAACCGGGGGAGTACTCCGTGGTGGAGAATCCCGATGGTGCGGCCGTCGTGCATG
>Ga0335397_10007018_pt1 | contig 14442 bp, 7 predicted proteins | sample MAT04_FD_205740 | JGI IMG/M metagenome (GOLD analysis project Ga0335397, IMG submission 205740) | Freshwater microbial communities from Lake Fryxell liftoff mats and glacier meltwater in Antarctica - MAT-04 (spades assembly) (version 2) ...
TAACCCATTTTGATGAATTGGCTTTAATTTCTCGCACGGCATCTGCAACAGCTTTTACAGGCGATAGTGTTGTTAATATATGAATATGATCATCAATTCCCCCAATTTCAATAAGATGATTTTTTTACCCTCGAATAATTCCTCCTATATATTCATATAATTTTTTTGAAACGTGCACTGAATTGCTGCTTGACGATGTTTTGTACTGAAAACAACATGGTAAGCTAGTTTAGTGAATGTGCTCATGGTTGACTCTTCATTTTTCTGTCGCCGTTAACACGGCTCTTTTTTTTTTCACCAATTATCCCACAGGTTTACACCTCTAGGCTACATGCTTTCGACCGCTTTGCGGTCTTAGGAATATAATTCTTAATGTTTATACCCCTTGGCTATCCCACAGGTTTACACCCCTTGGCTATATGCTTTCGACAGCTTTGGGGTCTCAAAAATGGAACAAATTTTAAAAGATGATGCCTTTATTCAGGATGTTTTCCTAAATACGTTTAAGTAAAATTTTATTGAGTTCGACGCATTCACCCGGTAAATGTTTGGTCAAGAGTTTTAAATGAAAACCAAAGTATTTATATGCTAAAAGAATGGAGGATGGGCCACCTGAAAGGGTAAACAATAGAATGATATTATAAATCTTTTTTGCTTGTGTTGCCTCATTATAACCCATAAAACAATCAAGGGATTGGCAAGTCATCAATCGTATGGCAAAAACACTCTCCACCTCTTTATCAGAGGGTAATCTAGATAAATATCCACAAATTGTCAGCTTTTCTACTATGCTTGCACATTCTTGTAACCAAGGTTCTATATGAGTTTTAGGAAGCATCTGTGCAGCAGTGCAAAAATCGAGCAGGAGTCTGATAGTTTCTTGCTTGTTGTCATAAGGTGTTAAATATAAAACATGAGCAATTGTTTTTGAAGCAATGTGGATGCTAGCTGCATCTAAATCTTCACCCGCAATAATTTTATCGATCATTGCTTGAATTAAAGAAGTGAAAAAATCATAAATTTTTTGATTCATTACCTTTTTTTCTTCTTTACTTACATTTGCTAATGCCTTTATCGGGAAATCGGGTGTTAAATTTTTTTTCGGCAATTCGCTATAACCAATAATTCCTTCTAAAATTTTACCGAGGGATTGATAATAAAATGTTGGGTTTTTGTGTGTAAATACAACAGCTAACAAGCAATCAATCAAGCACTCCATGTTATCTTTTGCATATTTGGCAGATTCATGTGGTGATATGATATTATTCAAATAAGCTTCAATAGCCACAAGGATTCCCAATTCGCTTTTGATGGTTTCAGGATTATCAAATATTTTTTTTGAAATTTTTCCATGAATTTCAAAAACCTGCTTGTTTGTTAAAAATTTAGGTGAAATTATTTGAGAGAGGTTATTTAAGGTGTTCTTTTCAAAATTAATATTAATTATTTTTACTAATGCATTTTTAAAATCTAAATAAGTTTTTGTTAGAAGTGAAGGTTTTTCAAAGGGGCAATCTTTAATAATTTTGTAAGCAATAGAAATACCAACTTTCATAAGATTTATTGAGGATTTTACTGATAAATAATTTAAGAAAGGTACCATAATAAGATAATCAGGACCCGTTTCTAAATAATTCAAGAAACGCACCATGTTTAGCTCTAATGTTGGATCCACCAAAGTCTTATTTTTGTTAAAAGAGGCAATCATCGTTAAAAAGAATCCTGATAATTCCTTATAATTTTCTTTACTTTTTGATTTTAAAGCAACATCTTCAAGAATATTCCAAACAATTGGGTTTAAATAATCTTCTCTTTGCATGGATGCGCGTAGATACCTAAGATCAATCAATATTTGCTTTTCATTGGTAAGGTTTTTTTTAGATCGCAATTCTAAATAATGCTTTTGAATTTCATGTATGTTGATAGTTTTATTTTTTAAAAGATTGAGTAATGCGGTAATGGTATCAAATGCATTTTCTTTGATTTCAAAATCGGGCGTTAAAAATTCAAGACTATGTTCTGAATGGAGATGAAGCAATAGGGGGAAAATGGAGTTAAGAGTAAGTAAAGAAACATTCATTTCTTTTAGGGTCAAAAATGCGAATTCGGTTAAATTTTTATCGTTCAGAATTGTAAGCGCATTTATTAAACTTGTCTCTACTTCGATATCTTTTATGTTAAAACTTTGCAATATTTTTGTTATTAGAAAAAACGAATCTTTGTTTTTTTTAAATATTTCAGGTTTTTTTAAAAGAGATGTAATTATAGTTTTAGTTGCGGCTTTGATCTCTACATCATCGAAGAAATCGGTTGTTTTTTCTAAGAATGGTGAAAGATTTTTCAAATCGGATTCACTTTTAAACGTTGTTAAAATAAGGTTTTTCCATTTTAAATCATGAGCCAGATCAGGCCATAATTTATCAAAAAAATCTAAAAGGTCTTTTGCTTGCAAAAATTTTTTCTCTTCAATGCAACGATCATAAACAGCATCAAAAGAAGAATTTGTCAAAAGATGAGTATGACAAATGTTAAGTACAGCTTTTAACCAATCGATAGCATCTTGTAAGTTGTTATTGACTAAAGCTGTTTTAACAAGTAACTCGTAAAGGGGTAAATTTTCTTTAGATTTAAGGATCAAGGCTTCTGTTGGAAATTTTGTACAAAGCTTATAAATTTCATTAATGACACGACTGTCTAAATTTATATAAGCCGCTTTTGTTAAAAGGTTTAACCTTTCTTCAAAAGCATTTTTATCGGATTTAATATTTAATGGGTATTTTTGGTGCCACTGCAAAATGAGTTCAACCTTTTGAGGTAGATGAATATCGGTTAAAATTAGTTCAAAGCTGTTTTTAAGGCCGCTTGTGGCTTCAATTTTTTTAAGTAAAAGAGATGCTTTAGAAAAATTTAATGGAATTAAATATTTCACAAGTTCAATAAAACATTTGAAACTTGAAAGATCAGGTGTTGCTTTCGCGTTTTTCATTAAACTAAGTATTTCAATGCTGACGTCAGATAATAATTCTTGGTCACGTAACAACAAGCTCTGATGACAGGGTTTCCTGTATTCATTAAAAACAGTTTCAAAAAGAGGGAAAAGATCCTTTTCATCGGCTCCAAGTTGACAAAGCTTTCTAACCATTTTTAATGACAAATAAGGGTTTAAAGTTTTTAGATTGCGAATTAAACTTAAGTTAGAAACAGCATCAAAACTCTTAAAATGAGTTGCCCATGTATTAAAAATGAAATCCAGAACAGCCGGGGAGTTGAATGAACTAAATGCAATAGAGAAGGCTTTTAAGATTTCATTCGGTGTTACATTTTCTTGGACGATTGTTTTTAAAAAATTGTCCGTGTCTAAATTTTCAAAGCTTAAAGTTCTTTTCCAATAGGAAAAGAATATGGAAACTAAATTTTCTCGTGATTCAGCCGATGGTTCATTTATAAGAAGGTTTGGAAGTTTTAGTAAGAGGTAGGTTAGATAATTTGATTTATTTTCTTGCATTCCGGTAAGACAAAGCAGGCGAAATCCTAACTGATTGACAACTGCAGTTTGATCTTCACACCATTCAAAGAGAGTTTTCAAAAGATCATTATCCACATCATCAGTCTCAAAACTAGAATCATAAACCTCATCTGATGCCTCTAATTTCAAGTATTGGGAGAAGCTATGAGTTGTTTTTAGGATAAAATTTTTATAAATATTAGGGGCACTTAGTAATTCTTTAAAATCTTTGCAAGCAGTGGTAATATCATCTTTAACGTAAATGTAAAGGGGTTCTGTTAAATTAAACTTGAGTTGCAGGTGAGGTTTTTCATTAATTGATGTTCTAAAAACCTGTAAATCAGGATGTGTTGCATTTCCATTTAAAAACAGATATCCAAAAATTTGAAAGTAAGTTTGAATCCATTTAAAGTGTATCCTTGCTTGGTTAACTTCGAATTTCAATGGACTCATTGCATGATAGAAATTTTCAAGAAATGAATTTTCAATCCATATAGTGTTTTTGCTCTGAATAAGCTCATTTGCAATAGCGAAGAAATGATTTTTTTCCGCTGGTACAAATTGACAAACATTAAAACAGAAAACAAGAGGGGCAAAGGAATTGTTTGGGAAATGGTTTTTTATGTTTTTTGATAAAAGGGTTTCATCAAAAGAATCTAAGAATTTTGCAACTAGAATACTTCTAAGTTCATTTGATTGAAATCTCCAACCTTTGGTCAAATAAGTAAATAACCTTAAACTGCCTCTAAGATCAATCTGGTCGATTTCATCCGCATCTATAAATTTTGTTAATCGTAAAATGGTCGATTCTAAAATGGATGGGCCCATCAATCTCGCAACCTGTTGACAAGTAGTATTTATATTCTCAAGTGTAATTTTAACTGCGTCATGTTTAAATAAATTTTCTCTTTCCATCGATTTGACAAAAAGTAAATCCACAGCAAATTCATCAGGATCTCCAAAAGAGACGATTCCAAAATGGTCCTGATTGAAGGGGGATCTGCGGGTATGATATTTGGTAAAGGCTTGGTTGTAGATCAGTTCTATTTTCTGCCCTTCAGTATAACCTATAAATTTGCTGGCTACTAGTTTTGTTGCAAAATATTTACAAATCGAAGCTTTAAATAGATCAGGATCGTCAATATAGGGAATGCGAATATCAAGGTCAGCAGCTGGTTTATCAAAATCACACAATAAATTCAGTAATTCTTTTGGAATATTTAAAATCTGACAGATGTTTTGCATGTATTCTTTACCAAGTAACCAAAAAACGGAACTGCCAACAATTTCAATAGTATGCAATTTTAAAGAACGAAATAAATTTTTTAAAGAAATTGAAAATTCAAATTCTCCGTTTTGCAATTTAATCTTAACAGGCTGCATTAATAATTGATTTATTCTTCCTAGTTGATTTTCAGTAAAAACATTTAGCCGCAAGTCACATATTTTCAAATTGCCAAACTCATCGATAACATTTTGATTGATCAAGAAAGTAAAGATTTGAGCATGGATGGAATCTTTTTGATTTATTGCAAAAGAGAGGGGCAACAAGGGGGCTAATGGGGTTAGCAACAAAGCGTTAAACCCTGGGTTGAACCTTGGAATGAATACCGGAGAATCTGATTTTAAAGGAGGAATCATTTATTTACATCTATTTTAATTAATTGAACAAAATATCAAGTTATTCTAGCAAATCAGTAGATTTTAATACAGCAAAATAGAGGTCAAAATGAGATTGTGCAGAATTATATTATTGTTAAATAAATATTAGTTTGCCATATCTCTAATTAAGGGGAGTGTAGAGGTAATAACTACTATTTCTCTTTGAAATCAAACAAAATAAGGAGATTTATATGAAATCAAAAAAATCAAAAAGCTTTAGCAAGAATAATAGCCAAACAGCTGAACAAAAAGCATCAGAAGGAACAACTTCTTCAAAGACGCCTTCTTCACCATCCTCTTCTACTAAGTCTAGCTCATCAAAAAGCTGCGGCTGCTAATAGCTAAATTCAGGGAGGCTATTAGCCTCCCTGACCATCTCTTATTTTCTTAGCTTCTACAGTAAAGCTGTTTTATAGTTGTTCACTATAAAGCAGGCCTACAGCCTGCATCCTAACCTGCTAATAACTAGGGTGTTGCCTCAATATCATTAACTCAAGAATCCAGTAAGAAAAACTAATGGAGCTTTTTTGGAGCGCGGAGACTTAGTTGGATTTCTTGACTTATTTAGTTAGAAGCTAGCTGCGAAGCAGCGAAAGCATGTAGCCGCGGGTGTGAACCCGCGGCTACATGCTTTCGCTGCTTCGCAGCTAACTATTAATAATTAATCCGCGGGTTCACACCCGCGGCTAGGGTGTTAATTTTGTACCATTTTTCTCGTGTAAAAATCACATGATTCTAAGTCTTTTTTTCGCCAAATTTGCGATTGAGCGATTGGGGGACGGTTCTTGCATAACTGCATAACTTTTAATCAACCTCTTAAACCTTAACCTTTTAAACTTGATTAAAAGTTATGCAGTTATGCAAGAACCGTCCCCAATCGTTATAAAGGGTCTTTTCGAGCGCGTCTCAGAAAATAGGGAGAAATATTAGGGGATGTGATTTTTTTTTTAATAAAACGATAGAAAATTAACACCCTAACCCGCGGCTACATGCTTTCGCTGCTTCGTAGCTAACTATTAATAAGTTAGCCCGATTAAGTTGTTACTAGCTTTTGAGTTTTTTAAAGATGAAGTACCAATGCCCTGCCACTTCTGTCACGTCGTTGTCCAGTGATTTTTGGATACCTTTAACACCTGCCATAACAGTCGAATGATCTTTTGAAAAAAGCTCGCCGATTTTCATATAGGGAAGTTTAAGTTCCGTTCGGCAAAGGTGCATGGCGATTTGCCTTGGCAGCACTATGTCACGGTTTTGGGCTTTGCCAAAAAGATCTTCTGCTTTAATGCCAAACTGTTCTGCGACAACTTTAAAGATTTTTTCAGGTGTTAAAGTATTATGCGCTTCCTCTTCGATCAAATCAGCAAGAATTTGTTTTGCCATCGGCACGGTCATCATTTTGTCTGTTTGGTGAGTTCTTAAAATGAGGGCTTCCAATGCGCGAATAAGGTATCTGCAATTGCTTGCAAATGTTTCAAGGAAAAAGTCGATCAATTTTGGATGGAGATAGAAATTTAAGCTTGTTGCTTTTTGGTTTAAAATCTTTTTCAACTCATCTTTTGTGTAGACTGCAAGCGGTAAAACAATACCCCATTCAAAGCGACTCACTAATCTTGGCTCGATTAGGTGCAATTCTGAAGGTGCAACACTCGATGATAAGATAATCTGCTTGCCTTCCAATTGTAGAGCGTTAAAAGTGTGGAAAAATTCTTCCTGTGTGGCAGCCTTTCTTGAAAAAATATGAACATCATCGATGATCAAGGCATCAACATTGCGGTAGGCTTGCCTAAAATGGCTCATTTCACTTGCGCGGATGGCTGTTACGACATGATCTGTGAATTTGTCTGCACTTGCATAAATGGCTCTTAGTCCACGGTTTCTTAGAGCGTTTGTGGCTGCCTGTAAAAGATGGGTTTTGCCCGATCCTTTGATACCATAAAGATAGATAGGGTTGAATGAACCTAAATCTAATTTTATATGGTCGCTTGGCTTTCCTGTGGTTTCATCGATACCGCAAGCTTGGCAAAGAACTTTATAGGCTAGTAGATCACTTTCTGTGGATACATAATTTTCAAAAGTACAAAGAGGGTTTAACTCTTCGTACTGGATGCTTAATTTTGGAACGATCTCGACCTTTGATTTTGGTCGAGATGTTTTTTCTAGAGCCACTTGAGAGGGGATTTTTACGTGAACTCGAATACTTTTATTGTTGTTATTCTTAAATTCGGCTAAAACTTTTTTTCGCAAATGTTCTTCAAACCAGATTAGCTGGAATCTATCTGCTTCTAAAAACAAGTTGCAGGCATCAAAATTGACAACCTTTAACGGTTTTAGCCATTTATCAACTGTTTCGGCCCCAAGTTCCGTCCTAAGGCCTTCTAAATATTTTTCCCAAAGCTGCATTGAGTCACGATCATTTTGTTTTTAGCGCTAATTGCGTTGTATTTGCCATTCTCTTTGATGTCCACCATTGTTGTAATATACCAAGCAGCATAGAAGATAGCCAGTAAATATTTAAGCCTGATGGAAAATTATAAAACATAATTGTAAAAACAGCTGCCATAATATAGCCCATCATGCGTTGTTGTTTTTGTTGTTCTGTCATCAAAGATACATCTTTTGGTGCAGCGCTTGACATTTTCTGCTGAAAGAACATGACAAGACCTAACAAAATTGGTAGCAAGTGAAATTGATTTCCGATAAAAAATAAAGGTTTGTCCCAAGAAAAAAGCACATCTGGCGCTGACAAATCATTGATCCAACCCGGAATGAAACTTGCGCCTCTAAGCTCAAATGTAGATTTTAACAAATCAAACATACCAACCATAAATGGCATTTGAATCAATAGAGGAAAACAGCTGGAAACAGGATTCACACCCTCTTTTTTATAGAGGTCCATAATTTCTATCTGGGTTTTTTTAGGATCTTTTTTATTTTTTTCCTGAATTGCCGTAACTTGTGGGGAAATTTTTTGCATTTTAAGCATGGACTTTGTCGACCAAGCATTTAATGGGTAAAGCATGAATCTTAAAGCAACTGTCAATAATATAATTGAAATTCCCCAGGAGCCTGTTAGATAATGAAAGAAGCTCATTAGAACAAACAAAAACTTAGCAAATGGCTCTGAGATAAACGCAAACAGGCCATGAAATGTTTGGGAAGCAATGTAATCAGGGTTGTAACTCGTTGCAGCATCCGAATAGACGCTATCAACTGTTTTTAAAATTCCACTGGCAAATGGACCTGTGAACAGTCTGAAATCCATTGTTTCACCTTTGCTGTTCAATGGCAACTGCATCATGTAGCCCGGCATATCTTCTGCTTTGAATTTATTATAAGCCTCATCTACCTTAGTAAGGCGAGATGGAACATTTTTTCCGGGAACGTATTGTGCGCTAAGGCCGGAATCAATTGCTGTTACGGGATCAAGGATTACACCGAAGAATCCATTTGAATTGGTTAACCAGTCAGGGTAAATTAAATTAAAAACAGAGGGTTGTTTAGATTCAGGAAGGCCTAAGAGAACAACTTCCGGTTTGTTGTTGATTGTGATGCGATATTTAAGAGAAGGAGCTATGGCACCCGAAATCCATTCTACTTCAGGAACGCCTGAAATAATCCAAAGTCCACTACTATCGCCATCCACCTTAATACTTAAACGGATAACGTAAGGTGCATCTTTTTCACTTTCAACAGAGTATGTTTTTAGAATACGGCGGTGGTCTTGACTTGCTTCAAAGCTGATCGAATTTGCTGTAAATTCTTTTAATTCAAAAACAAGACTTGCATCTTCAGGAACTTTTGAAACAATATTGGCTGCATAATATTCAGGGGAAATGCCTTTGATTGTTTTATTGTCTCTGTCAACAATACCTCGCCTTAGAAGAGGGTAGTAGCCACCAAGTTTGCCTGTTTCATGAGCGACCAAGTCTTTTGTAGTAGTACCCGCTGTGAAATAAGGTCTTAGAGGGAATTGGCTGTTTTTAGGGTGATTAGCGATTAGGTCTCTATCTACTTGAGTTTCTTTAACAACGCTTCGCTGGTTCTGTTCTGTTTTAAAAGGTAGGTTGATTTCAACCAAAGCCGCACCAACGTTTGAAAAAACAAGTTGCTGGTAATCGTTTTCAATGACATAGAATTTTTCGGCAACATTTTCAATTTTAGCAAGGCTGGCTTCAGGTGTTTTAGCAACAAAAGGAGCCTGTTTTGTGGATCTATTAGCATCTGCAGCCACCGGTGCTTGAGCTTTCTTAAGCTCTTGTCTTGCAAGCCATTCTTGTTTGGCTGCCTGATCGCGCTGTTGAAAAAACACATTGACGCCAAATAGAATAAAAGTTAGCGACAGTACAAAAATAAAAGTTCGTTTATCCATGATCACTCGAGTTAAAAATTTTCTAGTCTTAAGTAAAACAATCAAGATACCACAATTTGGTAAATATTAAAAGTAAAATACAGATCCCTCTTGAACTGTGTCAATATTATTTTTTGCACTTTTCAAGCGATGGGTTCAGGCAGATCGGCAAAAGTCCAATAAAAACAACTTAGGGGGATTGAAGAAAGAAGGGTGCTTGCATAAGAAGACTTTAAGAAAATTTAGATGGGAAACAATAGAAAGTATTTCTAGTTTTTTTAAACTAGCGGAAAACTTATGCTAACAGGATAGGCGATTTATCTGGTTTCTGAGAACTTAAGAATTTTTCTTATCCTTTTTCTATAAAATATGTATGATAAGTTTTAAAATTGGTTAAAAGGAAAAACTCATGGAAATTAGGATAATGGAATCTAAGACTCTTGGCGATTATATCATTATTAAACAGATTGGACAAGGTTCTTTTGGCATTGTTTATTTGGCTGAACATCGCTATATGAAAAGACATTATGCCCTTAAAATACTTCCTGAAGAACTTGCCACCGATAGAGCCTTTATTCAGCGCTTTGAAGATGAAGTCTCACAACTTTCGACTCTAGAGCATCCCAATATTGTAAAAATTCACAATATTTCTTTTTTTCAAGGCCAATATTTTCTTGTGATGGATTGTGTAGTTGACGATATGTTGGAAACCACCAACTTAGCCAAATATTTGATCGGTGATCAAAAAAAATTAAGCGAAGAGCGTATTTACCAGATTTTATTACAAGTGGCGCTTGGGTTAGACTATGCCCATCATAAGAGATCAATTGTTCATGGAAATTTAAAGTTAAACAACATTTTAATTGGTAAGACTAAAAATGGCAATTTGGAAGTTTCCATTTCAGACTTTGGTTTAACCAAGGTTATTGGGCCCTCTGCGGTTTTGACAAGAATCTATAAAAATGTAGCAGAAAATTTAGGGCTCACATCTGTTCTTGGACTTTCAAAAAACAGTGTTGAAAAATACCCGAATCCGGCGATCGACAACCAAAAACTCAATCCTCTTCATACATCGTTTTTACAAAGTTTTGCCTTTTTAGCCCCTGAACAAAAACGGTTAGACAACCAAAAAAGCGTCGATAAAAAATCTGATGTTTATGCTTTTGGCGTTTTGACCTATTTTCTTTTAATGAATGAATTTGCCGAAGGTAACTTTCAGATGCCTTCCATGAAGTTTCCTGAATACCAAAAAGGTTGGGATTCCCTTATTAAGAATTGTTTACATAGCGATCCTGCAAAACGGCCTGAAATGATTCTTCCATCTTTAGAAGCCGTAATGCAAACTACCAAGGGTCTGTTTCAGCCGGCACCTCAATTTTTAGATGTGGCTATCAAAGAAAAAATCAAAGAAGAAATTGTAATTGCAGAAAAAATTCCTGAAATAAAGCCGATTGAAATTGCAACTTGTGAAATTCACGAAGCAGTGCAAGAAATTCAATTTAAAAGCGTACAAAAATCTGAAATTGCAGACGTTATGGAATCCGTAAATGAAATTGCTTGTCAATTGAGTTCAACTCAAGAAGCCTCAAGCGCACATGTACTTAAACCTGTTTTTCATACCGCAGAACTTAAAAGACCCGAAGTTGATCCTGATCCTGCTGCCATTTTTCAGATCGATACCACAGTCAAACACTATATGCCGGAACAAAAAGAAGTTAAAAATATTCAACCCTTAAGAACCGAGATGATCGTTATTCCGGAAGGCAATTTCTTAAGAGGAAGTAACGGAGGTAATCGCGACGAAACACCAAGGCACCAAGTGCATTTAAGCAGTTTTGCAATTGATATACATCCCGTAACGAATGAGCAATTTGTACGCTTTCTTGACATTCTCGGTGGTGAAAAAGATAGCAATCATCAAGATGTAATTCGATTACGCGATTCAAGAATAAAACGAAGCGGTGGCAAATTAAGTATTGAATCGGGGTATGCAAAGCATCCTGTTGTTGGCGTTACATGGTATGGAGCGATGGCGTATGCTAAATGGGTAGGCATGCGGCTTCCAACCGAGGCTGAATGGGAAATTGCAGCTTATGGCGGACTTGAAGGCGTATTGTACCCGACAGGTGATGATATTGAAAAAACTGAAAGCAATTTCTTTAGTTCAGATACAACGCCTGTAAAGAGTTATCCTGCAAATGATTATGGACTCTACGACATGTCAGGAAATGTTTATGAATGGTGCTATGATTGGTATGGCTATAATTATTATGAAGTTTCCATTCAAGAGCCTGAAAATCCAATGGGACCTCTACAAGGTGTTTATAGAGTGTTAAGGGGTGGTTGCTGGAAGAGTTTGAAAGAAGATCTTCGTTGTTCAAGAAGACACAAAAACAACCCCGGAACTGTAAATGGTACTTATGGATTTCGCTGTGTAACGGATGCTCAATAAGATTTCTTAAAAAAAAAGACTGCAAAAAAAAACGAGATCATGCTAATTTCAAAATTCAAGAATTTATTAGTACCATAAAGGGGGAATCGTGAAAAAACTGGTTTTAAAAAAACAGTTGTTGTCGTTTTTGATGGGCATCTCTGCGTGCCTGATTAGTGCAAATGTTATGGCTGATGGGCCTGCTGTAATTGTAACGGGCAGTACAGCAATTCAAGCTCCAAAAGACGTTGAATGTTCAAAAGAGCTATTGCTGGCTTATTTTCCTGACATTTTCGTTAAAGAAACTTTTGTTAAATTTAATGTAGCAAAAGACAAGTGGGAGCCGATCATAAAAGGCTTAAACGAAAAAGATAAAGAAGTCATTAAAACTGTAGAAGATAAAGCTTCTAAAATGAACCCGAACCCGTTAAAGGATCCAACGCAGCGTCAAGCGGCAGTTAAATTATTTAGAGAAACTCTTTTAGAGATTTTTTCTAATGTTTTAAAAAATAACGGCATCACCGATGAAAAGCTAATCTCTTCTATGTTGGATGATATCCAACAGCAAAAAGCAAAACGTTTTGCTCTTTGCATCAAGAAAGACAATGAAGCTAAAAAATTGAATGATGATGATAATGATGACGACGATGACGACGATGACGATGATGATGATGATGACGAAGATGATGAAGATGACAAAGATGATGAAGATGACAAGGCTGATTTAAAAGCCAATCCTTAGATTATCCATATCCTTTTCTTAAGCGGAGACATCCTGTTTCCGCTTTTTTTTGCCAGTTTATAAAAATTTAAACCCCAACCGCCGGTTCTACCACCGGCTAGGGTGTTAATTTTGTACCATTTTTCTCGTGTAAAAATCACATGATTCTAAGTCTTTTTTCGCCAAATTTGCGATTGAGCGATTGGGGGACGGTTCTTGCATAACTGCATAACTTTTAATCAACCTCTTAAACCTTAAGCTTTTAAACTTGATTAAAAGTTATGCAGTTATGCAAGAACCGTCCCCAATCGTTATAAAGGGTCTTTTCGAGCGCGTCTCAGAAAATAGGGAGAAATATTAGGGGATGTGCTTTTTTTTTTAATAAAACGATAGAAAATTAACACCCTAACCACCAGGTACCTTTGTAAAACCGCTCCGCGGTTGAAATTTAATACCCAATTTTTCATCACGAAGTGATGGCTAATAGGTAGCCGGTGGTGGAACCACTGGTAAGATAATATAAGGCCGCACCAAGAGAGTGCTGCTACAGCTTAAAAATTCGATGATTATAGAAAAGAAAAGCTTAAGAGCGCTTAAGCGCTCTTAAGCTTAAAAAATTTGGGTGATTAAATTCGGCCAAGAAGGACGAGAATAATGATAATGACCAAAATAAGACCTAATCCACCGCTTGGACCATATCCCCATTTCGCACTATGTGGCCATGAAGGTAATGCGCCAATAAGTAAAAGAATCAAAACGATTAAAAGAATTGTGCTTAACATAAAAACCTCGGTAAAATTTATTTTTAACTTCTCTTTTACATTTACATGGGAATGAAATAAAAAAAAAGGGAGTATTTAAACTCCCTCTATTTTTTAGATGATCCCAACTAGTTTTAATATAATTAAAAGAAAGAGGGGAACTCCTAGCAGCCATAATATTAGCATGCGTCCCATATTTAACCTCTATTTTAAATTTACATTTGTTTGCACAGATCTTACGCCATTAATTTTTTGAATTTCTGTGATTAATTTTTGTAAATCAACTTCACGGTTAACATTACCTTTTAAAGTTACAACACCATCTTTAGTGTCTAATGTAACTTCTTTGTAGCTATCCCATAACCAACCGCGGCTAACTTGATCGCGAATTCTTTTGTTGATAAGAGAATCTTCAGCTGTTGCTGCTTTATCTTGAGGAAATTCGCGGTCATCTATTGCACCTGTTAAGCCAGTTGCGCCGGTTGATCCTCTACTCCCGTACATGTCTGTCCCGTAAGCTGATACATCCGCTGCCGTTTGAATAATCACTTGGTTGTTAATGTCTCTAACGCCATCAATTTTTCTAACAGTATTTTCAAGAGATTGTTTATCTTCTTGTTTTTCAACAAAACCTTGTAAGATAATTGTTCCACCATTAGCTCGAACAGTTACGCGCTCATAACCTTTAGAAAAATACCCTGGACCAATTGCATCCTGAACAAGTTTTGTTAATTCAGCATCAGAAACCATAGCTCCTGTTACTCCTCTTGGACCTGTAACACCTGATCTATTTAGATCATACATTGTAGAGCTTCCATCGTTTAGTCTTCCATCGCTAAATCTTCCATCTTTAAGTTTTCCATCGTTTAGCTTATCGTTTAATCTATCGCTATGTCTTCCATCATTCATTGATCTATTTTGATCGTACATTGCAGGAGCTGCTCGTCCTTGATCATTTAGTCTTCCATCATTGAATTTTCCATCATTCATTGATCTATTTTGATCGTACATTGC
>Ga0335397_10007021_pt1 | contig 14439 bp, 11 predicted proteins | sample MAT04_FD_205740 | JGI IMG/M metagenome (GOLD analysis project Ga0335397, IMG submission 205740) | Freshwater microbial communities from Lake Fryxell liftoff mats and glacier meltwater in Antarctica - MAT-04 (spades assembly) (version 2) ...
GAAATTGCCGTGCGTCTGCCGGGGCAACAGCCGCCCTTGTTCAACCAAGATGCAAGCCGCCTCACCACGAACGTCCGCAACGACCTCGCCGGTGTCTTCATCGTGCTCGATATCAACCGGACGGCGGGCCTCTCCTTCCAGCAGATCGGCGATTACATCGGCATGATCGCCCTGGCCCAGATCAACCCGGAGGCCGACACCCGAGGCAACGAAACGATCCTGAACCTGTTCGAACAGGGCCGGACGGTCGATGCGGCCACCGACTGGGACTATTCCTTTCTGGCGTCGCTCTATGCCGCCGAGCTGAACCAGCGCCGAGCGAACGCACAGAGTGGCGAGATAACGTCGATCATGCAGAGGGACCGGACCGCCGCCAGCGACAATGCCCCTCCGGAAGAGGCCAAGGAAGACTGAGCCGTTTCAGCCCCGGTCCTTCATCAGCCGCGATAGGCCACGCCGTCGACCATAGCCTGTCCGTAGGTGAGGCGGCCCTTGCCCTGATAGAGCACTCCGACACCACGGGCTGATGTCCGCTTTCCACCCATTGCGGCTGTCCCGCGGCAAGGGCTAGGAACGCAACGTCCGGGGTAAAAGCGGTCTTTCCCAACCCCGACCTCAGGTGAAAAGCCGTCAGCCGCTGTGACGCTCCCAGAAGCGACCTTCCCACCCTCTACCGTCCGCCCCTTTCGCCCCCCCGACCCTGCCTTCTCGCCCCTCATCCGCCGCCCGCATTCCGCCCGCTTGCCTGGCGCCGTTCCTGGCCGTGATAAAATGCGTCGTTCGGGACTGAAATCCCGCCGCCACGGTCTTTGACATCGCTATCTGAACCGGGCTGCCCCGCCCGGACCCCGTGCCAACCCGCACAATATTCCCTTGCCCGCGTCCGCCGCCGAGGGGCGAGAGTCTTGCTTTTCGGTATTTTTGCGGGGTCGACCGCAGACGCCCTGCTGTCGGCTTCGCATCGCCCGCCCTTGAGCCGGACCCCCTCCGCTGGCACGGTCCTGCCGATGCGTGATCTGTCGCCCTTCCCGCCGACCGCCCCGCCGCCGCGCACCTTGGCGTCCGGGCTTTATCTGGTGGCGACGCCGATCGGGAACCTCAGGGACATGACCCTGCGGGCGCTGGACGTTCTGGCCGCCGCCGATCTGGTGCTGGCCGAGGATACGCGCGTCACCGGCAAGCTGCTGTCGGCCTATGGGCTGAAGGCCAAGCTGGAGCGGTGCGACGACCATGCCTCGGCCCGCGCGGCCGAGGGGGCGATTGATCGGCTGCGCGCCGGAGAGGTGGTGGCGCTGGTGTCCGACGCCGGGACGCCGATGGTCAATGATCCGGGATTTGTCGTCGCCCGGGCGGTGATCGCGGCGGGCCTGCCGGTGCATCCGATCCCGGGGGCGTCCAGTCTGCTGGCCGCCCTCTGCATCGCCGGTCTGCCCGCCGACCGGGTGCTGTTCGCCGGCTTCCTGCCGCCGAAATCGGGCGCGCGGCGGGCGATGCTGGAACAGGTGCGGACGGCACGGCAGACGCTCGTCTTCTTCGAGAGCGGACCGCGACTGGCCGACAGTCTGTCCGACATGGCCGCCGTGCTGGGGCCGCGCCCCGCCGCCGTCGCCCGCGAACTGACCAAGCTGTACGAAGAGTGCGTGCGCGGCACCCTGGCCGAACTGGCCGACGACCCGCGCTGCCAGTCGCCCAAGGGTGAGATCGTGGTGGTCGTGGGGCCGGGAGAGACCGAGGTCACGTCCGAAGCCGATGCCGACGCGGCGCTGGCCGAGGCCATGAGCCGGTTGCCGCCGGGCGAGGCGGCGGCGGAGGTCTCGCGGGCGCTGAACCTGCCGCGCAAGCCGCTCTACAAGCGGGCGCTGGAGATGCAGGGCCGGTGAAACGGCCGAAGCCTCCGACCCGCCTGAAGGTGCCGAAGGTGGCGCGCGTCAAACGGGACTGGCGGGTCGGATTGGGGGCACGGTCGCATCGGGCGGGTCACGCGTCGGAATGGCTGGCGGCGGTCTTGCTGATGGCAAAGGGCTATCAGATCCTCGGCTTCCGGCTGAAGACCCGTGCCGGAGAGATCGACATCCTGGCGCGGCGGGGCCGGACCCTCGCCGTGGTCGAGGTCAAGCGCCGGGCCACGATGGATGCGGCGCTGACGGCGCTGAGCCCGGACCAGTTCGATCGCCTTCTGGCGGCAGGCCGGGCAGTGTTGCGCCAAAGACCCAGCTTGGCCGGTCATGTGCTCAGAATCGATATGGTGGCGCTGGCTCCCGGACGGTTTCCGCGCCATCGTCGCGGCGTTGACGCCTTCGGGAGGGGCGGCGCATGACCCGCGACGAAGCCATCGCCCTGCTGACCGAGGCCGGACAGGCCGGGGACGAGGCTTTTCCGCTGCTCGAGGCGGCGATCGCCTGTGCCATCCACGACTATCCCTTCCGCGACCCGGAGCCGGTCCGGACCCTGGCCAATCACGCCGCAGAAAGGCTGGTCGAACGGATCGGCGGCGAAAGCCCCGACGAAGCCCTGACGGAGACCATGGCCTCTGACCTGCGGCTGAACGGCGACCTGCTGCACTACGACGACCCGGCCAATACCGACATCATCGACGTGGCCGAGCGCCGTCGCGGCCTGTCGGCGGCGCTGGGAGTCTTCTACCTCGACGCCGCGCGGAGGGCGGGGATCGAGGCCCAGGGCGTCGATTTCCCGGGTCATTTCCTGCTGCGCGTCGAGACGGCCGAGGGGCCGGTGGCGCTGGATCCCTTCAGCCAGGGCCGGCTGGTCCTGCCGTCAGAACTGACCCGACGCGCGCTCCGGGCCGGGTTGACGCCCTATGTCGCCGACCGGCTCGACCTGCTAATGGCCCCGGTCACCGAGCGTCAGGCCCTGATCCGGCTGCAGAACGTGCTGTTCGCCCGCGCCATTCGCGCCCATGATTTCGAGGGGGCCGAACGCGCGGCCCTGCGCCGCGCCCTGCTGGATCCCGAGGATCATCGCCCGTGGCTGGACGTGGCCGCGGCGCGCGAAAAACAGGGAGCCCTGACCGGCGCGTTACAGGCCTTGGCGCAGGCGCGCTCAAAGGATGACCCGATGGAGATCACGCGCCAGATGTCCGTCGACCGGGTCCGCCTTCAGCTCAACTAGAACGGCCTGACGCGCTCCGGGCTTCGTGAGGCCGAACAGGCTTGCGCCGTTCCGCTCCGCTGCCCATTAGCCAAGGCCTGATGCTTGGAAGGACTAGAGCATGTTGAGAGTCGCGATCCAGATGGACCCCATTGAGGCGGTCAACATCGAGTCCGACACGACCTGGCTGATGATGACCACGGCGCAGGATCGGGGCCACGCGCAGTGGGTCTATGATTTCCGCACCCTGGCGCTGGAGGACGGCAAACTGTTCTGCCGCGCCAGACCCGTCACGCTGCGCCAGATCAAGGGTGACCACGTCAGCTTCGGCGACGAGGTCAAGCTGAACCTGGCCGAGGACATCGACGTCATCCTGATGCGTCAGGACCCGCCGTTCGACATGGCCTATGTCACCTCGACCTATCTGCTGGAGACGGTGCATCCCGGGACTCTGGTGGTGAACGATCCGTCCGAGGTCCGCAGCGCCCCAGAGAAACTTCTGGTGACGAAATTCCCCGGCCTGACTCCGCCGACCCTGATCAGCTCCGATCCGGTGGCGCTGGTCGATTTCCACGCACGTCACGGCGATGTGGTGCTCAAGCCGCTGCACGGCGCGGCCGGCTCGGGCGTGGTCAAGCTGAAGGCCGGTGATCCCAACCTCGAGGCTCTGATCGAGATACACGCGACGGGCAGTCGTGACCCGCTCGTGATCCAGAAATTCATCCCGGCGGTCTCGAAGGGCGACAAGCGGATCATCCTGATCGACGGCGAGCCGGTCGGAGCCATCAACCGGATTCCGGCCTCGGGTCAGGTGCGCTCCAACCTGCGGGTCGGAGGTACGGCGGCCCCGGTCGAGCTGACCGTGCGCGACCGCGAGATCTGCGCCGACATCGGGCCGACGCTGAAGCAACGCGGCCTGCTGTTCGTCGGTATCGACGTGATCGGCGACTATCTGACCGAGATCAATGTCACCTCGCCGACGGGTGCCCAGCAGCTGAAGCAGTTCACCGGCGTCGACGCGACCGCCCTGATGTGGGACGTGATCGAGCGCAAGCGCGGCACCTGAGCCCACTTCAAGGTTGCGCCATGGGCTAGATCAAGATTGCATTTCTTCCAGGTTCGTGGTTCGTTCCTTTCCGGCAACGGGAGGGCGCGGTGGCGGCTCGGGTGGTGACGGTCGCGTTCGAAGGCGTCGAGGCCCGGCGCGTCGACGTCGAGGTTCAGCTGGTCGGCAATAACGGCCCGATCGTTTTCGCCATCGTGGGCCTGCCCGACAAGGCTGTGGCCGAGAGCCGCGAGCGGGTGCGGGGGGCCTTCGCCGGCATTGGGCTGGCCCTGCCGTCGCGGCGGATCATCGCCAATCTGGCACCCGCCGACCTGCCCAAGGAGGGCAGTCATTTCGACCTGCCGATCGCCTTGGCCCTTCTGGCCGCCATGGGGGTGATCGCGCCTGATGCGCTGGACGGCTGGGCCGCCGTGGGCGAGCTGAATCTGGATGGCCAGATCGCGCCGGTGGGTGGAACCTTGCCGGCAGCCGTCGCCGCCTCGGCCATGGGCCTCGGCCTGATCTGTCCGGAAGCCAACGGACCCGAGGCTGCGTGGGCAGGCGACGTCAACATTCTGGCCCCGCGCTCGCTGATCAGCCTAGTCAATCATTTCAAGGGCAGTCAGGTGCTGCGCGCGCCTGAACCTGGGCCGGTACGGAAGGGCGCGGCGGTCCCCGACCTGCGCGAGGTCAAGGGTCAGGAAAGCGCCAAACGGGCGCTCGAGATCGCGGCGGCGGGCGGTCACAATCTTCTGTTCGTCGGGCCGCCGGGCTCGGGCAAGTCGATGATGGCGGCACGCCTGCCAGGCCTCTTGCCTCCCCTGACGCCGCAGGAGCTGCTCGAGACCTCGATGGTCTGGTCGGTGGCGGGCCTGATCGAGCGTGGTGCCCTGACGCGGGACCGGCCGTTTCGCGCCCCTCACCACTCGGCCTCAATGGCGGCCCTGACCGGCGGCGGACTCAAGGCGAAGCCGGGGGAGGCCTCGCTGGCGCACAACGGAGTCCTGTTTCTCGATGAACTGCCGGAATACTCGGCCCAGGCCCTGGATTCGCTCCGAGCACCGCTGGAGACCGGCGAGATCGTGGTGGCGCGGGCCAATGCCCACGTGCGCTATCCGGCCCGTTTCCAGCTGGTAGCGGCCATGAACCCCTGTCGGTGCGGAATCGGCGGTGGCGGCAAGGGGGCGTGCGGCAAGGCCCCTCGTTGCCAGCGCGACTATCAGAACCGTATTTCCGGCCCGATGTTTGACCGCATCGATCTGACCGTAGAGACGCCGCCGGTCACCGCCGCCGACATGGCTCTGCCGCCGCCCGCCGAGGGCACGGCGGAGGCGTCCGCCCGGGTGTTCGCCGCGCGGGCCATGCAGGAGGATCGGCTCCGCTCCGCGGGTATCGATCCAGCCACGGCAAGGGATCAGGCGATAAACGCGCGCCTCTCGGGCGAGACGCTGGACCGGTTCGCCACGCCGGACGAGGCTGGCCGGGCCCTGCTGATGCGAGCGGGCGAGGCCGGCGGCCTGACCGCGCGGGGCTGGACCCGCACCCTGCGGCTGGCGCGCACCATCGCCGATCTGGACGGCTGCGACGGGGTGCTGCGTCGACACATTGCCGAAGCCCTGATTCATCGCCGTTCGACGGTCGGCACCCAGGGCGATTTCGAGCGGCAGGCTGCGGAACGAACGGAGCTCGCGCCCGCATGGTGACACCCCGCCCGCCTCTCGTCCGGGGGCAGCCGTCATCGACGTTTGCTTAATCGTGACGATTGAGCGGGCCTTAAGGGGTTTGCCCCCATGATGCCTTCAAGAGCAAAATCGGGTTGGACGCGATCGCCTCCAGACTCAGATTTCGCTCCAGCATCATTCTGGAGCCTGACTCACGGTATCGGCGCAATCGCGAAGCGATTTTTCCCCAACCGGTCAGGCCCTGACGGAGATCGGTCATGGCGCGTCAGCGTAAGGATCCGGGGACAGGACCGGCGGCGGAAACGGCCTCGACCGAACAGCAGTTCCTGCGCCTGATGAGCCACGAGATGCGCACGCCGCTGAACGGCGTCATCGGCATGCTGGGCCTGCTGCAACGCACGCGGCTGGATGGCGCGCAGCGCGCCTATGCCGAGGCGGCGCGGTCTTCGGCCGAGCATCTGCTGGGTTTGGTCAACGATCTGCTGGACTACGCCCGGCTCGAAGCCGGCAAGCTGGAGTTTGACGCGGCACCGGTCGATCTGGAGGCGCTGGTTCGCGGCGTGGCCGAATTGCTCAGCCCCCGCGCTCACGACAAGGGGCTGGAAATCGTCTGGTCGGTCGCCGCCGACGCGCCGGACATCGTCGGCGACGAAGGCCGGCTGCGGCAGGTGCTGTTCAACCTGGCCGGCAATGCCGTGAAATTCACCGAGACCGGCGGAGTGCGCATCACGGTCGAGCGGGTCAGTGGCGTGGCCTCGCGGCCCAAGCTGGCCTTCATCATCGACGACACGGGTCCCGGCGTGCCCGCCGAGGCGCGCAAGCGGATCTTCGAGGAGTTCGGTCACGTTGACGCCTCGGACGCCAGCCGCTTCGGCGGTGCCGGCCTGGGCCTGGCGGTGGTGTCCAAGCTGGCCGCAGCGATGAAGGCAACCGTCACGGTCGCCGACCGGCCCGATGGCCTTGGCGCGCGCTTCCGCTTCGAGGCGAGTTTCCCCGCCGTGAAAGGCACGGACCGGGGCCGTCCGCTGGAGGGTCACGCCGTCCACGTCGTCAGCCCCGATCCATTCGTTCGGGCGGGAGCGATGGCTCAGGTCGCGGCGTCCGGCGGATGCCACAGCGCCGGGGCGGATGTCGTCCTGATCGACCATGCGGCCCGGGCGGCGGGCTCGGGACTGATTGCCCGACCGACTCATGGCCGCGCCATCATTCTGCTGAAACCATCGGAACGCGACCTGATCGCCCGCTACAAGGGCGCGGGTTTCCATGGCTATCTGATCAAGCCGCTGCGCCGCGCCTCACTGGCTGAACGGGTACTGGCCGCCGCTGGAGCCCGGCCCCATGTGCAGCCGGGATCGCCCCCGCCGCCCCCGCCCGAGGACGACCGCGTGGCAACGACCCGGTTCTCGGGGACGCGGGTTCTGCTGGTCGAGGACAATCCGGTCGGGTCCCTTCTGGCGGCCACCTTGCTGCGTCGGGAAGGCTGCGCCGTCGAGACGGCGGCGAGCGGTCACGAGGCCGTCGATGCGATGAAACGGGCCCGCTACGACCTGGTCTTCATGGACATGCGAATGCCCGGCATGGACGGGCCGAGCGCCGCCCGGGCCATCCGCGCACGGGGCGACATGACGCCCATCGTTGCGTTGACCGCCCACGCCTTCGCCGAGGACCGGCGCACCTGTCTGGAGGCCGGGATGGACGATCACCTGGTCAAGCCGCTGGAGCTGGAGACCCTGCGGGCCTCCCTCGCCCGCTGGACGAACCGGGCGGAGCGCGCCAAGGTCGCCATCGGATAGGGCGCGGGGGCGTCGAGACGAGGGACGCCAGATGACCGATAACGCCACCGAAGCCTCGCCGCGCAAGGCCGGCGCGGGCGATGTGCTGAAAGCGCTTGGTCAGGGCCGTGTGCTGATCACCCTGCTGTTGGGTTTCGGATCGGGCCTGCCGTTCCTGCTGACCGGCGCGACCCTCAGCATCTGGCTGGCCGAAGGGGATGTGGCGCTGTCCACGATCGGCTTCATCTCCTGGGTCGGCCTGGCCTATTCCTTCAAATTCCTCTGGGCACCGGTGGTGGACCGGTTCGACGTCCCCATCCTCGGCCGGTTCGGTCGCCGTCGCGGCTGGATGCTGCTGTCCCAAGGCCTGGTGGGGGCGGCGCTGATCGCCATGGCCGTCATCGGCCCGGACGGCGGACTGACCGCCCTGGGTGCCGCCGCCCTGGTCACGGCCTTCGCCTCGGCGACACAGGACATTGTCGTTGACGCCTGGCGGATCGAGAGCGCCGAGAACGACGAAGACATGGGCTTGCTGACCTCGGCCTATCAGCTCGGCTACCGGTTCGCGATTCTCGCCGGCAATGCGCTGATCCTGTTCTTCGCCACCTGGTTCGGCTGGAACTGGGCTTATGCGATCTGGGGCGCGGCTATGTCGATCGCCATCATTGCGACTCTGTTCGCCAGAGAACCGCTGGATCGATCAGCAATCGCCCGGGCGACGGGTGGCGCGGCACCATGGACTCTGCTCGGAATGTTCGACGCGGTCGTTGGCCCATTCATCAACTTCCTGAAAACCCACAAGACCGCCGCCCTGCTGATGCTGGCTGCGATCAGCCTCTATCGCCTTCCGGACTTTGTCATGGGGCCGATGGTCGGACCGTTCTACATCGAACTGGGTCTGACCAAGGACGCCATCGGGGCCATGCGTTTGAGCTTTGGTCTGGCGGGTTCGATCGCCGGCATCGCCGCCGGGGGCCTGTGCGCAATCCGGTTTGGCTTCGGCCGGACGCTTTTACTCGGAGCACTGATCGGTCCCATGTCGAACCTGGGCTATACCTTGATGGCGCTGGCGGGGCTGTCGACCCCAATGTTCGCCGGTGTCCTGTTCGTCGAGAATTTCAGCGAAGGTTTGGCCGGCGCCGCCCTCGTCGCCTACATGTCCAGCCTGACCGGGATTGGTTATACGGCGACCCAGTACGCCCTGCTCAGTTCGTTCTACGCCCTGCTCGGCAAATTCCTTAAAGGCTTCTCGGGCGTGGTCGTTGAGGGCCTGCAGCAGGGGCACGAACTGATGGTGGCCTATGCCCTGTTCTTCGCCGGGACGGCGGCGGTCGGGATTCCGGCCGTCATCCTGTGCTGGCTGCTGGATCGTCGGAACCGAAGGCTGAAAGCGGCGGCTGAGACGCAGCCCTCCTGGGACTAATCGACATTCATCAATCCGCTCTCCAGAAGTGAACAGAAAAAGGAATTTATTCCTTTCTTGACATTGACCTTCGCCCGGTTCGTCCCATTTGCTGAGGTGGTGCGGTCGGTCGGCCTCGCCCGGGTCTTTGAAAATCGAACAAGGGACGTGGCGACTTCAGCGGCGTCCGGCGAGCAAATTTCCGATAATCTGGCACTGTTTTGTCTGGACTGACCGACCCGGATTTTCTTTAATTATATGAATCCAAACGCGTTTTTGGAGCTTTCAGATTGGCACTGTTGGCACTCCGAATTTCCGAAACAGTGCCACCGATTGAGGCCCGAGACTGAATTTCGATCAGTCCTGGCCCTCGGCCGCTGCCCCTTCGTCATAGGCGGCGAAGGTGGCGGCGGTCATGATCTCGGTGACCGAGGCGCCCAGCGGCACGATCTGGACCGATTTCTCGAGCCCCACCAACAGCGGGCCGATGACGGTGGCAGCCCCCAGCGACTGGACCAGACGCGTCGAGATGGACGCCGAATGGATGGCCGGCATGACCAGAACATTGGCGTCGCGGCTCAGGCGCATGAACGGATAGTTGGCCCGCGCCTCTGGATCGAGCGCCAGCTCGGGCGGCATCTCGCCTTCATATTCGAAGTCGACGCCCCGGGCGTCCAGGATGCGGATGGCCTCGCGGACCTTCTCGCCCCGGTCGCCCGGAGGGTTGCCGAAGGTGGAGTAGGACAGGAAAGCGACGCGCGGCGATCGGCCCAGCTTGCGCACCGTGGCGGCGGCCTGAATGGCGATCTCGGCCAGTTCCTCGGCATTGGGCAGTTCGTGGATCGAGGTGTCGGCGACGAACAGGGTGCGGCCCTTGGCCAGCAGGATCGACAGGCCGATCATCCGTTCACGGACGTCCAGCACGCGCCGGACCTCCTTCAGCGCCATGTTGAAGTTGCGGGTGACGCCGGTGACCATGGCGTCGGCTTGGCCGCGGGCGCACATGGTGGCCCCGAAATAGTTGCGGTCCTGATTGATCATCCGCTGGACGTCGCGCTTCAGATAGCCGCGACGCTGCAGCTTCTCGTAGAGCCAGTCGGTGTATTCGGCATTGCGATCGCTGACGCGGGCGTTGACGATCTCGATGCCCAGATCGTCGAAATTCAGCCCGGCCTCGGCGGCGTTCTGGCGGATCAGGTCCTCGCGGCCGATCAGGATGGGCGTACCCAGCTCGGCCTGTTTGAAGCCCCAGGCGGCCCGGATGACGGCGGTTTCCTCGCCCTCGGCGAAGACGATGCGTTTGTTGGGCGCGGCGCGCACGACCGAGCTGATCCGCTGCATCAGGGCGGCCGACGGATCGACGCGCTGGCGCAGCTCGGTGCGGTAGGCGTCCATGTCCTCGATCGGCTTGCGCGCCACGCCCGAGTCCATCGCCGCCTGGGCGACGAAGGGCGGGATGTACCAGATCAGGCGCGGGTCGAACGGGGACGGGATGATGTAGTCGGGGCCGAAGCGCAGCTTGCGTCCGCGATAGGCCATGGCGACCTCATCGGGCACGTCCTCGCGGGCGAGGGCAGCCAGCGCCTGGGCGCAGGCGACCTTCATCTCATGGTTCACCCGGCGGGCGCGCACGTCCAGCGCGCCGCGGAAGATGTAGGGAAAGCCGAGGACGTTGTTGACCTGGTTGACATAGTCGGACCGGCCGGTCGCCATGATGGCGTCGGAGCGCACCGACAGCACGTCCTCGGGCGTGATCTCCGGGTCCGGATTGGCCATGGCGAAGATGATCGGATTGGGGGCCATGGAGGCCACCATCTCTTTCGTGATCGCGCCTTTGGCCGACAGACCCAGAACCACGTCGGCGCCGACCATGGCTTCGGCCAGGGTGCGGTGCGGGGTGTCGGTGGCGTGGGCCGCCTTCCACTGGTCGACGTTGTCGCGGCCCTTGTAGATCACGCCGTCGCGGTCGACGATGACGGTGTTTTCGGCGCGGACCCCGACGGCCTTCATCAGGCCGATCGAGCTGAGGCCGGCGGCACCGGCCCCGGCGAGGACCACCTTGATGTCCTCCAGTTTCTTGCCGGTGATGTGGCAGGCGTTGATCAGGCCGGCGGTCGAGATGATGGCGGTGCCGTGCTGGTCATCGTGGAACACCGGGATGTCGAGCAGGTCCTGAAGTTCTGACTCGATGACGAAACATTCCGGGGACTTGATGTCCTCCAGATTGATGCCGCCCCAGGTGTCACCGATGTTCTTGACCACGATGACGAACTCGTCCGGGTCGGTGGTCTTGACCTCGACGTCGAAGCTGTCGACGTCGGCGAAGCGTTTGAACAGCACGCATTTGCCCTCCATCACCGGCTTGGACGCCATGTGGCCGAGGTTGCCGAGGCCGAGGATGGCCGTGCCGTTGGAGATGACGGCGACCAGATTGCCCTTGGCGGTATAGTCGTAGGCCTTGTCGACATCGGCGGCGATGGCCAGCACGGGGATGGCGACGCCCGGAGAATAGGCCAGCGACAGGTCGCGCTGGGTCGCCATCGGCTTGGTCGGTGCCATGGATATCTTGCCCGGCGTCGGGCTGCGATGAAACTCCAGCGCATCTTCGTCGGAGAAGGTCTGTTTGTCGGTGACGTCGGGCATGGACTGTTCCTAGAGCGGGGGGGGCAGCGCGACAACCGTTGCGGCAGGGGAATGGCCTGCGGATGGCTCAGCCTGTCTCCTTCCTGTCGCGCGGCACTGGGGAGCAAGCGCAGCGCTCGCTGGAATGCTCTGACAAAGTCGGCGCAGGTGAAAGGTGGGTCAGACCGCCAGCACGCCGGTCCGCTCGACCTCGACGGTCCCCGTCATCAGCACGTGGCCCGTCGCATCGTCCCACGAGATGAACAGCTCGCCGCCATCGACCTCGACCGTCGCCGCCCGTCCGGTCAGGCCGCGCCGCGCCGTGGCGACCAGCGCTGCGCAGGCCCCGGTGCCGCAAGCTTTTGTCAGGCCTGCGCCGCGTTCCCACACGCGCAGCCGGATGTGGTCGGGGGCCACGACGTGGGCGAAGCCGACGTTGACGCCCTCGGGGAAACGAGGGTGATGTTCGATCAGCGAGCCCATGCCGCGAACGAAGGCGTCGTTCGGCGCATGGTCCATGAAGAAGACGACGTGGGGGTTGCCCATGGAGACGGCCCCGGGCGTGTGCAGCACCGGCGCGTCGATCGGCCCGACCTGAAGCTCGATGCCGCGCGTGTCCATAGCCTCGTCGAGCGGGATCTGTTCCCAGTCCAGCCGGGGCGCGCCCATGTCCACGGTGACGCGACCTCCCGCCGCCCGCCAGGCCGTTGTCGGTCCGCCGAGGGTATCGATGACGACCTGATCCTTGCCGGTTGATTCCATTAGCATCCAGCCGACACAGCGCAGGGCGTTGCCGCAGGTCTCGACCTGGCCGCCGTCGGCGTTCCAGACCCGCATAAAGGCGTCGCCGGTTGCGGAAGGCTCGATGGCGATCAGCTGGTCGCAGCCCTTGCCCGTCTGGCGGTCGGCGATGGCGCGGGCCTGATCCGCCGTCGGGGCGAACGGCGTCTCCAGCGCATTGACGACGACGAAATCGTTGCCGGCACCGTTCATCTTGACGAAGGCCACAGGATCGGAGGGACGGGACATCATCGCCGCATATAGCGGTTGCCGGTTCCTTGCGCGAGCGAGGCGCGTTATCGCTGGCCGATGAGTCGAACCGGACCAACGCCCGAATCTACCGCAGACAAGACCGGCGGCCTGCGCCTGCGGGCCCGGCTGCGCAAGCTCTACCACGGCTCGTCACCCGTGGCCGTGAGGTTCCGGATAGCCGTGCTGGCCATCGACCTGGCCATTATCGCCTTCTTCATCGCCGCGCCGCTGCTGCGCCTCGAGGGCCTGATCTTCTACATTATCGACTATGCCATCGCCGCGGTCCTGCTCGCTGACCTGGCGGCGCGGGCCTCGGCCTATTCCAAACTGCGCGACTGGTTGAAAAAGCCCATCGTCTGGGTGGATCTGTTCATTCTGGCCACGCTGCTCTTCCCGTTCTTGTTCAACCTCGGTTTCCTGCGGGTGCTGCGGCTCTGGACCCTGATCCATTCGGACTTCTTCTGGCGCACGATCGGGCGGCGCTACGACGACACCCGGGTTGAGGACACCACCAAGGCCCTCGTGTCCCTGGTCACCTTCGTCTTCGTGGCCACGGGCTTTGTCTACACCAGCTTCATGGGCCGCCATGAGGGTATTACCGGCTATGTCGATGCCCTGTATTTCACCGTTACCAGCCTGACCACGACGGGCTACGGCGACATCATCCTGCCGGGAGACTGGGGCCGGATCGTCTCCATCCTGATCATGCTCGGCGGGGTGACCCTGTTCGTGCGGTTGGGCCAGACCCTGCTGCGGCCGCACAAGGTGCGCTTTCCTTGCGATCAATGCGGCCTGCAGGTGCACGATCCGGACGCGGTGCACTGCAAGGCCTGCGGCAACCTTCTGTGCATTCCCGACGAGGGGCGCTGATCTGGCGCGGATGACAAAGCCGTAACCTTGTCTGACTTCGCCTTGCCGGACCCCTGTCCGTCGTTAAGGTGCCCGCCGACATTCAGTCGGGGACCCGATCATGATCCGCAAAGCCGCGCTCGCCGCCCTTCTCGCTTCCACCGCCCTCACGAGCGCCGCCATGGCCCAGACTGCAGCGCCACCCCCCGCACTCGCCGAGGTTCCCGGTGGTGGCTTCGCGACTTCGGACGCGACCGATCCCTGGCTGTGGCTGGAAGAGGTTGATGGCGAGCGGGCCATGGCCTGGGTCAACGAACAGAACGAGCGTTCGCTGGGCGTGCTGCGTGGCGACCCACGCTATGAAACCCTGCACCAGCAGGCGCTGGAGATCGTCCAGTCGCGCGACCGCATCCCGGCCCCCGGCTTCAACCACGACGGCACGATCGATAATTTCTGGCAGGACGCGACCCATGTGCGTGGTATCTGGCGCACCACGACCCTGAACAGCTATCGCGACGCTGAGCCGCGCTGGGAGACCATACTGGACTTCGACGCCCTGGCCGCGGCCGAGGGCAAGAACTGGGTCTACAAGGGCGCGACCTGCCTGCCGCCCGAGGAAAACCGCTGCCTCGTATCCCTGTCGGACGGGGGCAAGGATGCCGTCACCGTGCGCGAGTTCGACCGCGCCACCCGCACCTTCGTGGACGGGGGTTTCGTCCTGCCGGAATCCAAGGGCGGGGCGACCTGGGTGGACGCGGACACCCTGCTGGTCTCTCGGGACTTCGGCCCCGGCACCCTGACCAGTTCGGGCTATCCGATGATCGTCAAGGTGCTGAAGCGCGGCCAGAGCCTCGACCAGGCGACGACGGTGTTCACCGGCCAGCCGACCGATGTCTCGGTCGGGGGCTTTGTGCTGCGCGACGCCGA
>Ga0335397_10007023_pt1 | contig 14438 bp, 9 predicted proteins | sample MAT04_FD_205740 | JGI IMG/M metagenome (GOLD analysis project Ga0335397, IMG submission 205740) | Freshwater microbial communities from Lake Fryxell liftoff mats and glacier meltwater in Antarctica - MAT-04 (spades assembly) (version 2) ...
CCAATTGGCTGGTCCGCTGGTGGAATTCACTCGCAAAGCCAGCCGCCCATCACGCTTCATCATTGAAGTTGAGGTGTGCTGGAAACACGTGGCGGTTTGCAGGATCACCGTCGCGCCATTCACGGAGTTACATTTTACCGACCAGTCTTGTCGGGCAAATCCAATATTCGCGTCGCCCGTTCCGCTGTAGGTCTGCACGGGACTTGCCGCCGGAGCCACAATGGATATCTGCGATGGGACCATCACTTGAAAAGTCTGGTTGCCGGTGGTCGCTGAGTACCCGAAATAACCCGTGCTCAACAGCCCGCAAGCTGCGATGAGACCGAGAATGGTGCGTTGGAGATTCAAGACTCGTGCTTTCGTTGCGAAGCGGTCCAGAGTGAGGAACACCGATTCCGGAGAAGGGAAGCGGACGGCTTTCTCACCATGACAGCCTAGCTCAGTAAACAGGAGATGCCAAAAACAAACAATGAAATACCCAGAGTGATGCAGGTTTCCGCCGGCTTCCCCGGCAACGTCAATGGGTTGTATCGTTTTCGGTGAGATTTTCGGCAATCAGACTCAAGCGGTGTGTCGCGATCTCTCTGCAAATTCCCGCTCTGATAATCACGATCCAGAAAGGCACACTCATCCGCAGTGTCAGCGAGGGCGACCGGGGGGAGGAGGCTGACTCGCGGGTGCGGGTGAAGCGCACGAGCGATTCCGCGACTGGGTGGTCCGTCCAGTCGAAATCGTGGGGTTCGGATCAGCTGGGAGGGCGGAGCTCCCGCTGGGCCGCTACCGAGGTGGACACTGTCTGGCAGATGCGGCTCCGCAGGAGCTTCGCCCTCCCGACCCAACCGAACCCCACGATTTCGGTTGGGCGAAGCACTCGGCCGGTCAGCGGGACACGGCCTCCCAGCCGTCGCCCCCGCTGCCGCGTCGGGTTGGTGGCCAGGACGAAGTGGGGAGACCTGAAACGCAAACACCACCACATAGATCGCTCTAAAGCGAAGCCTTCTCACTTTTCCGTTTCCGGACATTCACATGCTGAGCCGATTGGACGATCGCGATCGAATCTTCGGTTTCCAACAGCTTTTGCAGCTCTTCGGTCGCATCCAGTGGCAGCATTCCCAGGTCTTCGACCAGATCACCGGGAAGACCGCTCATCAGCGACACCCCCGCCCAGTCGAGGGCTCTCGCAATCTGCGACGCAGCAGTCATATCCGGAGGCTGGGATTCACGGAGTGGCTTCAAAGCGTCGCGGGGGCTGCGGACCTCACTCAGAAGTCGAATGCCCGGGGTCAGATCGGATCGCAAGTCGGTCAAGGCGACGATCCGCCCCTCGCGCGAAACCAGTTGCCGGGCCACATCAAGGGCCGCTCCGAGCTGGGACCAGGAGTGCCCGTGGGCGTCATGATCGACTGCTACGACCACCGTTCCCGCCCGCGACTTTACCGGCAGAGTCCAGGATTCGGAGAGGAGCGAACACGCCTTCTGGAATGCCGCGTCGACTTGGCCAGCAATGATGGCCGACACGCCATCCCCCACCGAGGGTACGACCTGCACGGCAAATTGCAGGCCCAGTAGCCACGAGACTTCGTCCATCAATTGCCGGAGTGGGCGTGAATCATCGGGGGCCAGTTCATCGTGCCCTTGTCCAACCGATTTGCGAATCGCCTCTACGGTCGACAGACCGGGATAGAGCGCACTGCCCCCGCCCCGGAATCCCAGTACGGAATCGAAGCCGACCCCTCCCATCAGGATCGGCAGATCAGCGTCGAGCAAGTCCTGGTGCAGATAGATCCGCTCGCCGCCCGCGGTCGTTGCGAGATACCCGGTCGACTTCTCGTCGGTCGGATCATGCAACTTGAGCACGACTTGCTCGCGTACACCGACCGGGAGCAGTCTTCGCAAGTCCGGATTCGCTCCCGGCGTCAGCGTCGCGGGGACGAGAATTGTGACATCGGCAGCGTTGACTCCGCACGATTCCAGCAGCGTCCACATCCCCAGCACGAGTGTTTCCGCTTGCGGAGTCTGGCGATCCACGACCAGTGTAATCCGATCTCCCGCCACCACAGCGTGTCGGAGACTGGGGTACTCGTGGGGCGTCTCCAGAGCCTGGGCCAGGATGTTGCTCAGCGGATTCACTGCTGCGGGAGCTTGAAACTGGCTCTTCAAATGTTCAGCCGGGATCCGAATCTGGCAGGCTCCCCGCCGCCCAAAAGTCAGATTGATCGCGTTTTCCAATGGGTGCCTCGTCTCAGTGTCGTCATTTGCCACACGGATTGAATATATTGTGTCCGACCAGTTCCAGCCACTCGCGACATGCTCAATACCCTTAGATGACCGACGATGACCGATTGATGATCCGACTCCAGGAGGGCGACAACGCCGCCTTCGATGAGCTCGTTGATCAATACCAGTCCCCGCTCATCGGGTTCTTCATCCGCAACACCCGCGATATCCAACTCTCCGAAGACCTCGCCCAAGACACGCTCATCAAGCTCTACCAGCAGTCGTGGGATTACCTGCCCGTCGAGCGGTTTCGTGGCTGGCTGTTTCGGATTGCCCGCAACTTGCTGATCGACGACATCCGTCGCAAGACCAATGACGCACTGGTCCGAGCCGTGAAACGTCCACGCGATGCGGAGGACGACGTCCTGTACCGGATCGCTGGGGAGATGACCTCGCCGGAGGACCAGGCCGACCAGCGTGAGATCGCCAAACTCGTCGAAGCGGGTCTACAACAAATCCCCGAAGAGCAACGGCAGACCTTTACGCTCCACCACTACGGAGGCGTCAGCCTGCCCGAAATCGCGCAGATCATGGATGTCCCTCTGCCGACCTGCAAGAGCCGGTTAAGGCTCGCGCGGGAAAAACTGGTGGAGATCCTGCGGGCCCACGGGATCACGTCGCCGAGCGAGAACAACGGAGAGACGACCGATTGAAACTGTTGCGTATTTCGGGACCTAGTTCAGAACGCACCCTCACCCCGAATCTGAGCGGCGTTGATTCGCCATCTCTAACAGGGACGACCACTCGGACACCGCTTTCAGGCTGGGACTGCCACGTCAGATTCTTTTGGAGCTTCTCTCATGTTCACTCGTCGCCTCCTCTTGCTGCTGTTTTCTGTCCAGTTCATGGGAGAGAGAGCTCAGGCCAACGAACCCCCGGCAAATGCGAAATCCTGGTCCGCCGGAGTGGCCCGTGTGGTCATCACTCCCGAGACTTCGGTATGGCTCGCCGGGTACGGGTCCAAGCGGGCCCCGGATGGCAAACTGCACGATCTGTGGATGAAGGCTCTTGCCCTGCGCGATGCCCACGGGCAAACCGTCGTCCTTATCACGAGTGACTTTCAGGGCGTCCCGAAGATCATGAGCGACCGCGTCTTCGCCCAGCTGCGCGAGCAGTATCAGCTGGAGCGAACGCAGGTCATTTTTACGTTTTCCCACAACCACTGCGGCCCGCGACTGGGGGATGACCTGGTCGACTATTATCTGGTCGATGAGGAGCAAGTGACGCTCGTCGACGAGTACACCGACCAGATGGTGACCGCGACCGTCAAGCTGGTCGGAGAAGCACTCCAGGCTCTGGCCCCGGCGAGCATACAGATCGGCTCCGGTAAGGCGACGTTTGCGGTCAACCGTCGCAACAATCGCGAGGCCGATGTCCCCGCCTTGATCGCAGCCGGGACTCCGCTGGTCGGTCCCGTGGACCACTCGGTGCCGGTGTTGACGGTGACCCGACCCGATGGAAAACTCGAAGCGGTCCTGTTTGGGTACGCGTGTCACCCCACGACGCTCAGCTTTATGACGTGGTGCGGCGACTATCCGGGATTCGCCCAGCTGGAGATCGAGAAGCTCCATCCGGGCACCACAGCCATGTTCGTCAATACCTGTGGAGGAGACCAGAACCCACTCCCGCGCCGGACGGTGGAACTGTGCGAGAAGTACGGTCACATGCTGGCCGTGAGCGTGGAAGAAGTGATTCAGCAACCCCTGAAGCCGGTCCAGCCGAAGCTGCGGACCGCGTTTGAGATCATTGACTTGCCGTACTTGAAAGTGGCGAGTCGCGAGGAGCTGACGGAATCGCTTCAGAACTCGAATTCAGTCCGCGTCCGCTGGGCCGAGCGCATGCTAAAGAAGCTCGATGCGGGGGCGACCTTTGAGACGGAGTATCCCTATCCGATCCATGCGTGGCGGCTGGGCGAGGAGATGCTGCTGATCGGGATGGGGGCCGAAACAGTGGTCGATTACGCTTTGCGGTTCAAAGCGGAGTACGGCCCCGGCACTTGGGTCTGCGGCTATGCGGACGACATGATTTCGTACATCCCGTCGCGGCGGGTGTGGGATGAGGGCGGCTACGAGGGCGGTTCCAACCTGTATGAATACGGCCGCCCCGCCTTCCGCTGGTCAGGCGATATCGAGGACCGCATCTCGGGCTCCGTCCAGAAGCTGGTCCGCGAAGTGAAGCCGGAGTGATCGGCGAGCCATGCCCGTGTGGGGCACGTTTCATACGTGTCCGTGTCCGACCTGTACTCGACCGGTCTGCCGAGACATTTCCTTGATCGGTGAATAGGATGTGCCTCATATCCACCGTCCTCGGAGATCAGCGCTCTCTCACTTGAACAAGGTCCATCGTAATGAGCATGCAACTCGTCTCTCCCGCGAATCATTGTGGCGGCGCGTCCGGAAACGGAACGCAGGCTGTGCGGGCTGGAAACTTGATTTTTGTCGGGGGACAGATGTCTCTCGACGAACAGGGACGCGTGGTCGGGACAGACATCACGACCCAGGCTCGAAATGCGTTCGAGGCCCTGAAGCGCGTCCTGGCTGAGGCCGGGGCGACCATGGCTGATGTGGTCAAACACAATGTCTATCTCTGTTGTGATGGCGACGAAGCGGCCGTCCAGAAGTTCATGGATGAACTCGATGCCGTGCGGGTCACGTACTTCACAGCGCCGGGACCCACGACAACAGAAACCCGCGTCGGACTGGAAAAAGAAGGGGCCCTAATCCTGGTCGATGCCTGGGCAGTCGTGGGCGGAGAGAAGGAATTACTGGCACCCCCAGGGCACTGGAGTTGGGACAAGCCACTTCCCTTTTCGCAGGGTTGGAAGGTCGGGGATATGATCTTTGTCGGCGGACAGCGATCGCTCGGTACGCAGGGAGAACGACTCGGGATCGGCGATATCGAGGTCCAGACCGACCACGCCTTCCGCAACCTCGACACAATGCTCCGCGAAGCGGGCGGCGATCGTCACAGTCTCATGCGTCAGAACACGTACTTCCGCTTCTTCGGACAGGGCCGCGAGGTCACGAGCTACTGGGAGAAGATGACCAACGTCCGGCGGCGGTATATGTCGATCCCGTCAGCTGCCGGTGCAGGCCTGCGCATCACCGGATTTCCACACTCCGACGAGCTGATTCAAGTCGAGGGAATCGGCATGCTGGGCGACCAGAAGCAGCGGCTGCAACCGGAGAACCACTGGGACTGGAGCATTTCGAACTCGCAGTTCACCCAAGGTTGGAAGATCGGCCAAATGGCGTTTATCGGCGGCCAGATCTCAGCCGACAACAAAGCCCAGGCGGTCGGCAAGGACTTGGAAACTCAGACCCGCAACGTCTTCCAGTTCATCCGCAATGTGCTGGCCGAAGGAGACCTCGACGAGACCGATGTCGCCAAGCTCTACATCTACTACTACGCCCCCGATGACTGGCAGCAAATCGCCACCGCAGCTGCGACCGTCGCCGCGGTCCAGCGCGAGTTCTATCCCAACCCCGGCCCGTGCGTGACAGCTGTGCGGGTCTCGGGCTTCGCGTTTGAGAATCTGCTGGTGGAGATCGAAGCGATGGCCATCACTCGGGGGTAGTGCTCCGCTCACCGGGAGGGCGAAGCTCCTGCTGAGCCGCTTCTGCCAGACAGCGCCGACTTCGATACGCGGCCCCGCAGGAGCTTCGCCTGCCCAGCAAAATCGAACCCCATGATTTCACGTGCGACACCTCTTCCTGGGCCGCACAATGAATACATCCGACAGGCGGACTGCAATTTTAGTTGATGCACCCGGGCAGAAGCGGCTCTATTTGGACATCCTGTCAATCCTGTTCATCCGGTCAAAACTTCCCTGCCGCGAACTCCGTGGCACGTGGCCAGACTCTCTCGTGGGCCCCTTTCTCATCAAGTCGGAGTCGACAATCGTCAGCTGGGTTGGCATCATTAACCGGTGATGAACCGCCCAAGACGAATTTTCTTTCGTGTGGGCGGAGCGAATCTCCTGTCCCAATCCTCATTTTTGGCCGAGGCGCTCATGCTTCGATGGCAAACTTGTCTCCTGATCTGTGTCGCAGTTGTTGCGATCCCGTTCCCTGCCCCTTGCTTCGCTCAAACGACGCCCGAAATTGAATCGGCGCGTGTGAAGGGAATGGACTACATCAAGGGTGAACAGTACGACGACGGGAGCTGGGCTCTGGAAGGGCACGACGTGGGGATTACTTCCCTGTGTGCAATGGGCCTGATCGAGAATGGCGTGCCCGTCTCCGATCCTGTCATCGATAAAGCGCATCGGTTCGTGCAAAAGGAAATGGAAAACGAGAAAGGAACCTATGACATCGCCTTGGCGATTCTGTTTCTATCTCGAGTCGGGGACCGCGACAACCGATCCAAGATTCGTGATCTCGCAGCCCGCTTGATCGCGGGTCAGACGGTGGAGGGAGGCTGGAGCTACACCTGCCCACTGGCCTCGGTTGGCATTCTTTCGAACTCCGATGAGAGGCCGAAGCTCCAGCCCGGAGTCGGCGACAACAGCTGCACGCAGTTTGCCGTGCTGGGACTGTGGGTCTCCAGTCGCTGGGGAGTCGATATCACGAGTACGATGTCACTCGTCGGTGATCGGTTTATCGAGACTCAGCGAGAAGACGGTGGCTGGCCTTACGCCCCGGAGGAATGGACGAAGCTAGTCGCGGATGCTGATGGGGAAGGGTCAGACGACAAGAAGGCCGACGCCGAGAAGGAGAAAGAAAAAGGCACCGACGGCAAGCCTAAGATGAAAAAGAAGGAGGACAAGTACAAAGATAAAGACAAGAACAAGGATAAGGACAAACCGGTAGTCGCAAATGCACTGCCCGGGAATAAGGCTCTCCCGGGAGCCAAAGCCGCCTTACCCGGCGGGATCGAGGAAGCTCTTCCAGGGGCGGGTGGAGCAGGCGGGACGGGGGCGGCATCGGCCTATCAGCCGTCCTCGCCGTCTATGACATTCGCGGGGTTGTTCTGCTTGACCGTGGCTCGCGCTGCGGTGATTCGCGAGGAACAAAGCAAAACCCGTGTGGCCGTCAAACCCGGATCGGCTCCCAATGGGCCTGCGGCCGAAGGTGACACACTGATGTCTGATCCCTCGTTCGCCGACGGATTGAAAAAAGCGGGTGAATTCGCAGCCAGCTTAAGTGCGGGAAGTCCCCGCTACTTCATGTGGTCCGTCGAGCGCATGGGTGTGGTGCTCGGGATGGAGAAGTTCGGCGAGACTGATTGGTTCGGTCAGGGTTCGGCGGCGCTCATTGCGAGCCAGGCAGCCAATGGATCTTGGGGAGACCTCTCCGACACTTCGTTCGCGATTCTGTTTCTGCGGAAAGCGAATCTCGGTAGTGATATCTCACGACTCCTTTCGGGAGAGCCCGCAGATCGATTCCAGATCGTGTCGCAGGCGGAAAGACCACGCTTCAACACTCTGGATGACGCCTTGAAAGCTGCGCAAGAAGGGGATCGCATTCGAATCGATGGCACGGGACCGTTCTTGATGCCCCATCTTGAAGTCGAACGTGATCTCACGATCGAAGCCGGTTTTGGGTATCAACCCGTCTTCCGCTATGACGTGGGATATGACAAGGACGGTCGCCGTTCGCGACCCCAGGAAAACGCGGAGACCCGCCACATGGTGCGAGTCACCAAGGGCACGCTGACTCTGGAAGGCGTCGAACTCCAGATGGACGCGCCGGAACTCGGTGCGAACATTCCCTGGGCCGCTGTCGTTGTCAATGGGGGGACTTTGCGAATGCTGAATTGCTCCATTTCTGAAGGCAATAAGCAGGGTATGGCCGCCGTCCGTATCACTGCTCCGGGAACGACAGTCCTGCAAAACTGCCAGCTCGTCGGAGGCCGGTCGGCGTTGGAGATTCAGGTCACCGGAGACCAGCACGTGACCCTCGATAACTGCATTGTGTTCAGTAAGATTGCGTTTTCCCTGTCGGATGGAGAGAAAGCCGAAGGGAGCAAGTGCAGTCTATCGCTCAGCCATAGTGCCGTGCAGGCCAGCGAAGTCTTCGCCTGTAAGGGACTGACCCACCCTCTCGACATCGTGAGCAACGGCATCGCCTACCAGGGAGAATGGATGGGGCAAAACATGCTGGCGACTCCGACGACACATCCAGGTCTCAGCTGGACTGGCGACGAGAACCTGTATGACTTGAAACGCTGGGTGGGTAGCGCAGGGAAGCCGAATGCCACAGTGAAGGACTCGAAATCGTGGAGCAAGTTCTGGGGCGGAAGTGATGCGAATGGATCGAACCGCACGATTCCGTTTGCGGGGCGGAAGCCCATGGGCGGATTCAATCATTCGGTCAAGGGCGAGGACTTCGAGTTCGCGTCTGAGTCTGCCGTCTACGCCTACCGTCGAAAAACGGGGATCGACCCCCTGCTCGTCGGACCAGGTGCGGCCTTCTTGAGGTATCGAGAAAGCTTCGACTACCGCACCTGGGTGGCCAACTCTGACACGCCCGCGACCGAAGCGAAATAGGCCCCCTAGCTCACCACCTTGCCGCCGGGTCTTCCCCGGCGTGTTTTTTTGACAGACTCGAACCCGTGTTCCGTTCCCGTTCAGGAGTGTGTGGAGTGAATCGCAAGGTCAGGCTGATCGCCGGTGTCGCCAAAGCCGGTCCGCATCTTCCGCTGTTCAAGGAGGGCGGGTTTGAGATTCTTCACTGCGACAAGCAAGTCGAGGTATTTCGGGCGGAGTGCCTGATCGAGCAATTGGCCGGGTGTAGCGCCGTCATCTCGGGCGTCGAGCCATACACCGCCGAAGTCATTCAGGCCTGTCCGGATCTGCGAGTCATCGCCCGCACCGGAGTGGGCTATGATGCGATTGATACTGCGGCCTGCGACCGAGCAGGAGTGGTTGTTGCCGTCACCCCCGGCGTGAATCATCACGCCGCTGCTGAACAGGCGATCGCGCTGCTGATGGGAGTCGCCCGGGGGTTCCCCGCAGCTGACCGCATGGTCCGCGACGGACGCTGGGGATTTGTAGCCCGGCCCCGCGTGATCGGTTCGACGATTGGGCTCGTCGGGTTGGGGCGAATCGGACAAGCTGTGGCGACCCGCGCTGTGGGACTGGGTCTGAAAGTCATCGCTTTCGAGCCATTTCCCCCCGAGGAGTTTGTCCGAAAGTGGAACATCGAACTGACGACGCTGGAGGAACTCTTGGAGCGATCGGACTACGTCTCGCTGCATTGTCCGTACTCGCGGGACTCGCATCACCTGATGGATGCCGAGAAGTTTGGCCAGATGAAGCCGGGATCAGTGTTCATCAACACCGCACGCGGTTTGCTGGTCGATGAAACTGCATTGGTCGCTGCACTGCGAAGCGGACATCTGCGAGGTGCCGGCCTGGATGTGTTCGAAGTCGAGCCACTTCCCTTGGAGAGCGCGCTGCTGGACCTCCCCAATGTTTTGCTGGCCCCTCATCTGGCGGGCGCGGACAATGAATCGCGGCACGACACACTGACCATGTCCGCTCAGACGATCGTCCAGCTGGCCGACGGAGAGTGGCCCGGCGACCGGATTGTGAATCTCAAGGGCGTCAAAGACTGGTCTTGGAGGCGTTGATGCCGCGAATCGGGACTCAGTCATTTTGAGGACTCAGGCCCTGATCTTTCCAACACCTGCGTGCGTTGCGTCGTAGATGATTCATCACCCGGGATCCCGATTCATGCCTGACTCATCGACCGTTCCCTCGAACAGCGGAACACGCGGCGTGGCGATTACCAAGGTACGAGGGCATCATCCGACCGACCGAGTCATCGCTGAAGTCCAGGCGGCCCGGAGCGGGACTTTGCTGCTGCAATCATTGGTCTGTTTGACTTTGCTCGTCGTCATGGCCGGGCAGGCCTGTGCTCTGGAAGTCCGCGAAATCCGCTGGGGCTTCAACGGGGCGGTCAAGCGGAACACGTTTAACCTGTGTTCCATCGATCTGGAGAATCCAACCCCGGAGCCGTTTCAAGGTTCAGTCGAACTGAAACCGGCGGGCGGGATCGGCCGTGGCAATGAAGCGGCCTGGATGGAACTGAATATCTATGTCGGACCGGGCGCGACCCGCACTGTTCAGTTCATGCCGTTTGTCACCAGCCAGGCAACCGACTGGGAGGTCAGCTGGGGAGCCTCGAAGTCAGAACGCTACGCGTTCGTGCATTCCCAGCGAGAAGTCGCGAGGCAGGTCGCGGTTCAGTTCTACGCCGCTCAAGGGACCTCGTCACCGCTGAAAGGGATCGAAGCATTCCAAGAAGACGATTTCCCGATCGGAGCTGCGGGGACTGAGGTGCTGGGGAGTGTCGTCTTGGATCACGTCCCCCGCCGCTGGGATGTGGTCCGCAACCGGGCGTTTCGCGACTGGCTCGGGCGTGGAGGACGTCTGTATCTGATCCCTGATCGGAATGGAAAACCACTCGAATTCCCTTCGCCGCTGGAAGAGCTGAACGTTCCCGCCGATCAGTTCTCCGTCGGGCAGGGTGTGGTCATCCGGCACTCAATCGTGCAGGACGCGAGCGACATCCCAGGACTCATCTCCGAAATCGCACAGTCTGCCTTCGACCCCAACAATCCCACTGCGAACTGGAACGACTCATCCGACCCCGCCACAGAGGGAATGTCGCAGCTGTTCCAGACGATGCGGAGCATGGTGCGCCCCGATCACAACTGGAAGTTGATTTTCTTTCTGGCGCTGATCTATCTGCTCATTCTGTTTCCGGGCATCTGGCTCTTCAGCCGAAAGCGCGGGGACTTTCGGATTACGTATGCGTTGATCTTGGGAACGGTCGTGGTCTTCAGCTGGTTCTATGCGGAAATTGGCAAGCGCGGGTATGGGGAGTCGACCGGCCTGCGCGAGATGATGGTCGCCTATCCGCTCGGCAACCAGAGAATCGCCTTGCAAAAGTGCGGCAGTTTGTTCGTGACCGAAGGCGGACCCTATGCGATTTCCGCCCACGGTGAGGGAGCGGTCTTCGCCCTCGATTCATCGACCGAGTTCTCCGGGAATGCCATGGTGATGAACCGACCGATGGCGGGCATTGGAGCCGACATCCCTCCTTTCTCGGCCTGCTCGTTTCAGGAGTCATCTGTCCTGCCGACGCAGGGGGATTACTCCATCCAGATCAAGGCCCTGGAGCTGAACCCGAGCCTGCAACAGATTCAAGTCGCCCTGGGAGCCGGGATCCCGTCCACGGCGCAGGTCTATCTGGCATCGCAGGGAAGCGTGTATCTCCTGACGAACAACGGGACCGCCTGGGTAAATTCGACTCCAGCTCTCCCCATCACAAATGCCTTCCCCGTCGAGTACACCTATGGATGGAGCCGCATCGCTCCCGCCCAGCTGGAGAAGAATCTCTTGGCCTATCTGGTGCAGATCGCTACATCGATTCAGATGTCGAACCAGTACCAAAATCAGTATGCACCTCCGGCACCCATTCCCGAGGTGACGGCACCCGCCCCGCGTCCCGCTGCATTCACGGGTGGGCAAGTGCTTGTCTACTGCGATGCCCCCGCCGAGCTGCTCCCGCGCGAGTACGCGGCATCGGGCAAGGTTCTGTTCGTCTCGAAAGTGGACGCCTCCATGGTGACGACTTCCAGCGCTGCCCCCTAAGGGGGATTCGTCCCCCGCTGCCCCCCCTCATTCGCACACACTCTCTACATTGCCACACGACCTGGAAGGACTGCTCCCATGAGTTCCCCTGTCATCGAAGTCGACAAAGTGACGCACCTGTTTAAGGACCACCGGGCCTTGAATGGCATCAGCTTCGAGGTCGGGGCTGGGACGCTGCACGGGTTCGTGGGCCCCAACGGAGCGGGCAAGACGACCACGCTGAAACTGATCTGCACGCTGCTCCGTCCACAGACCGGACGTATTCGCGTCTTCGGCATGGATGTCCGCACCGATGTGAAAGCCATCCGCCAAAAGCTCGGATACATGCCCGACCACTTCAGCATGTACAAACAGATGACCGTCTACGAGTACCTCGACTTCTTCGCCGCCGCCTATGGGCATGTGTCGAAGAGGCGCGAAGTCATCGTTGGAGATGTTCTGGCGCTGACTGACATGGAGGGCCGCAAGGACGACCTCATCCAAGGACTCTCACGCGGCATGCAGCAGCGGGTGAGCCTCGCTCGCGTACTCGTCAACGACCCCGATCTCCTGCTGTTGGATGAGCCAGCATCGGGCCTCGACCCCCGCGCCCGTATTGAACTGATGGAAATCCTCCGAGAGCTGCGGCGCATGGGAAAAACGATTTTCATCAGCAGTCACATCCTCAGCGAGCTGGCCGAGCTGTGTGACAGCGTGACGATCATCGACCGGGGCAAGACAAAGTACAGCGGGCCGATGGATGATCTGCTGTACGCCCAGGGGGAACAGCCGGTCTTTCGACTGCGAGTGGAGGTCGACACCGATCAGTGGGGGGCGAAGTTGTCGGCACTTCAAGGAGTCACAGCTGTCGAACCGGTCGAAGGGAAGCCGGAGTTCCGGCTCACCGTGTCGTCGGCGGAGATTGACGCCAACTCGATGCTGACCCAGCTGTTGGCCATGGGCGTTCCGATCGCCGGATTCCAACGCGATCAGCGCAAGCTGAATGATGCCTTTATGGACCTGACCGAGCGAGGCGTGCGGACGTGAACAAAACCCTCGCCCTGCTGGTCCGTGCCTTGCGGACGGAATCCCGAGATATCAAAAGCCACCTGTTCCGACTGGCGCTGGCCATGTTCGTCGTATTGATTCTCTGGCTGGGACAGAGTGCGATGGCATTTGAATCGGCACCGGGCCGTTTGATGTTTAAGTGGATGACGGTGGCGAACTGGGTCTTCATCACGCTGGCGGGCGGCACATTCTTTTCGGTTGCGATCAGTGAGGAGACCGAACAACAGACTCTCGGTCTGCTGCGGATGGCGAATGTCAGTCCGCTGTCGTTGTTGCTGGGAAAGTGGTTACCCCGCATGCTGACGGCGATCGTGCTCATCTCCATCCAGTTCCCGTTCACTTGGCTGACAGTCACACTGGGAGGAGTGTCGTGGCAGCAGATCTGGGCCAGCTACTTGATGTTGCTGGCCCATTTGGTGCTGGTCGGTAATCTCGGATTGCTGGCCTCGGTCCTGAATCCAAGCAGTGCCAAGGCATGTGCCTGGACCTTTGCGGGAATGCTCATAGCCCGGTTTTTGCCATTATTTTGCTGGGGAGCGATGGAATATGGCACGCTCAAAGGCTGGGTGACTTCGGCCAGCAGCCAAACTTTCTGGAATCAGGTCGTCCTGCCGCTGAATAGCTGGACGGCCAGCGGGCGGCTGTTTGGCGAGATTCTGGCCACCTCGTTCAAGGGGAGTGCGTGGAACTCCCAGGTCATCTCGAACTTCTGCATCGGAGCGGGTCTGTTCGTCGTCGCCTGGTTGATCTTTGACCCCGCCACGATGCGGCACATGAGCGGCGGCCCGGAGAGGAAGAGCCTCCTGTCGCGGTTGTTCAATCGCACCACCCGGTCTTCGGCGGCTTCGTGGGACTGGGCCTTGGGATGGAAAGACTTCCGCCAAGTCGGCGGCGGTCTGAAATCCGTCCTGGCCAAAACCGGACTCTACGTCATCCTCTTCGGATCGATTTTCTACATCAACCGGACGTTCGGCACGAACGTCGTGGATTCGCTGCATATGACGAGTCGTGTCACGGCAATAATCATTTTCTGGGGCTTGCTCCCCCTGGAGCTCTGCTTCCTGGCCGCGAAGCTGTTTCGACCTGAGCTGAACGACCAGACGTGGTCGACGCTGCTCACATTGCCGAAATCGCTCCCCGAAATCGCCTATTCCAAGGTCGCAGGTGCGATGCTCGGAATGATTCCGACGCTCTGCACGTTGTGTGTCTGCTCCTCGCCGTTTATCGGTGATCTGCTTTCGAGCCTCCGCCGATCCCCGGAGGCGCTCCTGTGGATCACCTACTTATTGTCCACCGTCTTCTTGGCACTGCACTTGGTGACCCTCTTCTCGATCTCTATCGATTGGGCAGCCTGGCCCGTCGCCATCATTCTGGGGGTCGGTGTCACGTTCTTCGGCAACCTTCTCATCTGGGTCTTTTCCGCGGTGTTCATGCTGGGTGTGAGCGGCGGAAGCAGCGAATCTCTCTTGTATGTCTGGGTCACACTCCTGAGCTGCGGCAACCTCGCTGT
>Ga0335397_10007024_pt1 | contig 14437 bp, 12 predicted proteins | sample MAT04_FD_205740 | JGI IMG/M metagenome (GOLD analysis project Ga0335397, IMG submission 205740) | Freshwater microbial communities from Lake Fryxell liftoff mats and glacier meltwater in Antarctica - MAT-04 (spades assembly) (version 2) ...
ATCCCTGGAGCCTGGTGGCCACCGGTTTTCTGGCGACCGGGCCGTGGGACGAAAGCTCGCTGATGAGCATCCAGGACGACACCGACGACCGCAAGATCGCCCAATATGTGGATCGCGACGACATCCTGACCACGACGATGGGTTCGTTCGTCAGCCTGACCGTCCACTGCGCCCGCTGTCACGATCACAAGTTCGACCCGATCCCGCAAGCCGACTATTACAGCCTGCAAGCGGTCTTCGCGGGAGTCGATAAAGCGGATCGGGCGTATGATGCTGATCCGCAAATCCGCCAGCGACGTGCGGATTTGCAGATGGAACTCGGTCAACTTGATGAGCAACCGCTGGAGTATTTTCTCGCGGGCGAACTGCCGCAGCGAATCGCGGCGTGGGAGGCGCGGAACGCCGAGGCGGCGAAATTGTGGACCGTCTCCGCGCCGACCGAGATTCAAGCGGCTCAAGGTTCGCAACTGGTCCTGCAATCCGATGGCTCGGTCCTTGCGCAAGGAACCAAACCCGAGAAAGACACTTACACCTTCACGTTCCGCGTCGAGTCCCCCGTTATCACCGGGCTGCGCTTGGAAGTACTGACCGATGATTCGCTGTTTCAGGGCGGGCCAGGGCGGCAAGACAATGGCAACTTGCATCTGTCGGAGATTCGAGTCGCCGCCGCGCCGCTCGCGTCGCCGGAGACCAGGCTCGACATCAAGCTGGTGAATCCCAAGGCCGATTTCGATCAGCAGGGCTGGACAATTCAACACGCCATCGACAACGTGCCGGGCACCGCCTGGGGCATCCATCCGCAGATCGGCAAGCCGCATCAGGCCGTGTTTGAATTCGCCGAACCGCTCCGTCATCCCGGCGGCGCGCTGATCACCGTGACACTCGACCAACTGCACGGCGGCGGACATCTCATCGGCCGGCCGCGCATTTCGTTCACGTCCCAGTCGGCTCCCTTTCCGCTCGATGTCGTTCCGCTGCCGGCGGTGATTGCGGAAATTCTCGCTTTGCCGACGGACACGCGCACCCCCGATCAAAAAGTGACATTAGGCCGCTTCGTCCGCCGGGAAGAACTGGTGCGTGAACTGAGCCTGTTGCCGGCACAACAAATGGTGTTCACGGCGAATCGCGAGTTCCAGCCCAATGGCGGTTACCGGCCGTCCCCCACGCCGCGGGCCATCCATCTTTTGCATCGGGGCGATATCAAAGAGCCGCGCGAGGCGGCGGTGTCCGGGGCGCTCACCTGTGTGGCGGAATTGCCCGCTCGGTTCGAGATCGCCGATCCGAACAACGAAGGCGTGCGTCGCGCGGCGTTGTCCCGCTGGCTGACCGATTCGCAAAATGCGATTGTCTGGCGGTCGATTGTCAATCGGCTGTGGCATCATCATTTCGGCCGCGGGTTGTGCGATACCCCCAACGATTTCGGCGTGATGGCCAATGAGCCGTCGCATCCGGAACTGCTCGATTGGCTCGCGGCCGATTTCCGCGATCATGGCGGTTCGCTGAAACGCCTGCACCGCCAGCTTGTCACCAGTGCCGCGTATCGGCAGGCGTCCGATCATCATGCGGACGCGGCGACATTGGATGGCGATAACCGCCTGTTGTGGCGCAGTCAGCGCCGGCGACTGGAAGCCGAGGAAATCCGCGACGCCGCGCTGCTGTTCGCGGATCGTCTGGATGACCGGATGGGCGGCCCCTCGGCCCGGCAGTTCATCGAATCCCCCGGCGTGCAGGTCACACCGACGCTCGATTACCTCAACTTCGACGCCGACGCCCCGGCCCACGCCCGCCGCTCGGTCTACCGCTTCCTCTTCCGCACGCTGCCCGACCCGTACCACGAAGCCCTCGACTGCCCCGATTCTTCGCAGTGGGCACCGGTGAGAAATGAATCGCTGACGGCGCTGCAGGCACTCGCGCTACTGCACGACCGGTTGCTGATTGGGCAGTCAGGGCATCTAGCGGAGAGATTGGCGTCGCAGCCAGATCTCGCCGCGCAAATCAGTTCGCTGTATCAACGAGTCCTGCTGCGCGATCCGACGGCGGATGATCTGGCCGTGATGGTTCCGTATGCCGAGCAACATGGTTTGGCGAATGCGTGCCGGATGTTGTTGAATTCGAATGAGTTTTTGTATGTGGACTGAGGACAATCGACGTAGTCTCTATCAATCACGGTGGTGTGCGAAGAACTGGGCTAAAATACTCCGAGCATCTGCCCCCCTAAAGAACTCATGGGAGCATAGCGTCATGTGGGAAGACCCGATCGTAGCTGAAGTCCATCGCATCCGTGAACAACTGGCGGCGAAATTTGGCTTCGACGTCAAAGCGATTTTCGCGGACATGCGCACGCGTCAGGCCGCTTTAGGCGACAGGCTGGTTAAGCAAAAAAATCGAGCCAAACCAACGACAGATACTGACTCGGCCTGCCACTCCAGTCCGATGGAATCGACATCTTCCTGTGGCGGTGCCGGCTGATTACGTCCTGTCAGAAAACACTGGCATAGCCAGTGGCACACCGAATCAGGAATACTAACGGGACAATCTCATGACCAACTTTGACTCACTCACTCACGCACATCCGCAGTCCCATACTTCATTTTCCCGCCGATCTCTGCTCTCCGGCACCGCCCACGGCTTTGGTGCGCTCGCCCTGACGCATATGCTCGGCTGCGATAGTCATCTGCTTGCCGCCGAACAGCCCAAGCCCGAATTCAACGGCGGCCTCCATCACCCCGCCAAAGTGAAACGCGTCATTCAGCTCTTCATGAATGGCGGCGCGAGCCAGATGGATACGTTTGATCACAAGCCGGAACTCGAAAAGCGGCACGGCGAGAAGGTCGATTTCGGGATCAAGGCCGCGGCGACCAGCGCGCCGGGCACCATTATGAAGTCACCGTTCGAGTTCAAGCAGCATGGCGAATCGGGCCGGTGGGTTTCCAGTGTGTTGCCACATCTGGCGGGCTGCGTTGACGATCTCGCGTTCCTGATGGCGATGGCGTCGACGACGAACGTCCACGGCCCGGCGAGCTACATGCAGAACACAGGCTTCACGCTGCCGGGGTTTCCATCGTTCGGCTCGTGGATTTCCTACGGCTTGGGCAACTTGTCGGATGAAGTGCCGACGTTTGTCGTCCTGCCGGATGCGCGGGGGTTGCCGTACAACAATGCGGGCAACTTTTCCGCCGGGTTTCTGCCGGTCCGGCATCAAGGGATGATCATCAAGCCGACGGCTCCGATCCCGATTGCCAATCTGCACCCTCCGAAAGACGCGACGGCCATCACGCCGGCCGCCGCGGCGGATGGTCTCAAATTGCTGGAGCGAATCAACCGCAAACATGCCGAACTGCATCCGGGGGATTCCCGCCTGGAAGGCCGCATCAAGACTTATGAACTCGCGGCCCGCATGCAGGTCAGCATGCCGCAGGTGATGGACCTCTCCAAGGAATCCGAGGCGACCCATCAGGCGTATGGCACCAACGATGCCGTCTGTGGAGCCTTCGCGAAGAACTGTCTGACCGCGCGGCGGATGATCGAAAGCGGCGTGCGTTTCGTGCAGGTCTGGAGTGGGGCGTCCGGCGCGGCGAACAATTGGGACAACCACTCGAACATCCCGACCGAGTTGCCGGCGATCTGTCAGCAGATCGATCAACCGACGGCCGCGCTGCTCAAAGATTTGAAAGCACGCGGTCTCCTGGAAGATACGCTGCTGATCTGGACGACCGAGTTCGGCCGCATGCCGTTCACGCAAGGAGCCGTCGGCCGCGACCACAACGGCGGCACCTTTGTGACGTGGCTCGCCGGGGCAGGCATCAAACCGGGCGTGAGCTACGGCCACAGCGACGAGTTCGGTTACCAGACGGCCGAGCACAAAACGATGTGCTACGACCTGCACGCCACGGTGCTGCACCTGATGGGGATCAACCACACGCTCCTCACGCACCGACACAACGGAATTGACCGGCGGTTAACCGATGTGCATGGCCATGTGGTGCATGAGATTCTGGCGTAACACATTTGCAAAGCCCGCCGATGGCATCGGCGGGACCCGTTCATCCAGAGTGGTCCCGCCGACGCCGTCGGCGGGCTTTGAGTGTCACAACATGCATGGCACATAATCACTTGCGCGTCGCACTCGCTGTCGCGATTTTCTGAGCTAGAGTTGAGAACCCATCGTTCCCTTTCGCTCGGAGTTTCCGTCATGCACTGCCAGAATTGTGCCGCGCTGCTGGAGTTTTCGCCGTTCAGCGCGGTGGCGAACTGCGAACATTGTGGAACCATCACGCCGCTTTCATCGCTGGAACACGGCAGCGACCGCATCGTCTGGAGCGAAACGCCGACCGGCACATGTTGCCCACGTTGTGGCGACGGTCTGGTTCAGGCGACACTCGCAGGCAACCCGGCCCAGGCCTGCACACAGTGCCGTGGTGTGATGCTGGCCAACGCCGCGTTCGGTGCGCTCGTCCGCGAGCGACGGGCCGGTTATCGAGGCATGGCCTTCACGCCACATCCGGTGGACCTGGAACAATTGACCGACCCGGTCGCATGTCCCGGCTGCCGGCGGATGATGGAAGTCCACCCGTATTATGGTCCCGGCAATCAGATCATCGATTCCTGCTGCCGTTGCGGCCTCGTCTGGATCGACTCCGGTGAACTGACGGCGATGGAGCGCGCTTCCGGAGTGCGCTGAACATTGCTGCCGATCACGTTCATCACAGACTACAGAATCTCTTCGATCACGCGGCCGCGACTCAGCGGAATCGGCCGGCCCAACGTGTCATGCAGATGGGTTTCGGGTGCGTAACCCAGGCAGTGAAAGATGGTGGCGATCAAGTCGCTGGGGTCGACCACGCCACTGACGGGAAACGCGGCATGGCCATCCGACTTGCCATGCACCGCGCCGCCTCGCACGCCGCCGCCGGCGAGTGACAGCGAGAAGCAGTGGCCCCAATGATCGCGGCCAGCCGATGGATTGAACTTGGGTGTATGGCCCATCTCACCCACACACACCACCAGCGTTTCCTCCAACAACCCGCGATCCGACAGATCCGTCAATAAGGCGGAATAGGCCTGGTCCATCCACGGCATGAGCAGTTTCTTGACCATTGTGTTGTGCTGATGATGCGTATCCCAACTGCCATAATTCGGCTCGCCATCCACCAGGCACCAGTTGATATGGACCAGCGACACGCCCGCCTCAACCAGCCTGCGGGACAGCAAGACACTTTGGGCCCAACGCGATGCGCCATAACGGTCGCGCGTCGCCTGGCTCTCCTGCGCGAGATCAAACGCCGCGCGGGCTTTCGAGCCGCTTAATAAACCCAGCGCCTGCTGCGTCTGTCGGTTGAAGTCCGTTACCGCCAGCGACGAGGCCATATGATCGAGCTGGCGATTCACTTGATCCAACAGCGAGAACCGGCGATCGAGCCGCAACTGCGACAGGTCATCCGGTAATGCGAGGTCGGGAATCGAAAAATTCGGCTGCGACGGATCGCACTTCACGACCCAGGGATCATATTTCGGCCCCAGAATACCGCCGATCTGGCCGGGCCACACGACCTCGCCGATGTTCGCCAGATGCACCGGCACCGTGACGGCCGGCGGCAGGCCGGTCTGTTCATGCTGCTTCAAATATTTCGCGACCGATCCCCAATTGGGGGCCAGATTCGGGGCTTTTGAGACGGCGTTCTCAGAACCCTGCGGCACATGCGGCACACCGGTTAACATGTGGTAACCGGCCGACGAATGCGAATTGTCGTTCGTGACCATCGCCCGCAGCACGGCCATCTTGTCGGTCAGCATCGCCATCTGCGGCATCAACTCGCCGACGTGCAATCCCGGCGTTTTGCTCGCGATGGCTCCATAAGCGCCCCGAATTTCCTCGGGAGCCTCCGGCTTCGGGTCCCAGGTGTCATGCTGAGGAATTCCGCCCCCGAGAAACATGACGATGACCGACTTCGCCTTGCCGAACGACGCCGCGACATCGGGCGAACTTACGCCGGCGCGCAGTGGCGCAGGTTGTGCCAGTAGGGGCAACGACAGCCCGCCCAAACCAAGTCCACCGACACGCAGCCATTCCCGCCGCGAGAAGGGGGCAGCCGTGGGTGAGGGAACAGAATCAAAAATTCGCAGCATCGGAGCTCTCGTGCTGGGGAGGCAAATATCGACATCTAGCGATATGTTACCTCATCAACAGCGAATCGGGAACACCTTGCGAGAATTTTCAGCCGAGATTATGGGGAGTTTCATAGAAACAATATTTTTTCACTGGACGTGAAAAATCGTCCTAGATTACTGCGGAGCAAGATTCTCACCACCGAGCTACGGCCAGTTGTCGGCACATCATTGAACTATCATGGCGCAAGATCGATGGAGAAATCGTTCTCCTTATTCGCGACCACATCGAATTTTATGCGCGTTTTCGCGTTGTATTTTTCTGGAATGATCTGTTTCGATTCCCGCATTTCCTTTTCACGCACCTGCGGAATCGCGCTGACGATTCTTGCTTTTTTGTCTGTCTCTTCAAACGCTTCAATTTCAACCTTGCATGCGCCGACCGCCACGCCACCCTTATCGCCGATCTTGAATTTCCCGCTGGAAATGATGCCTTGCGAGGAAGGACCATTCTCGGGCACGAACCGGATCATCCCCTCCTTGATCGGTTGGCCGGAAAACTTCAATTCGCCGGTGACCATCGCACGCACCGGTTCATCGCTTTTCCCGGAACACCCCGCGACAAGCATCACGAGTGCCAAGCCGTGCGCCCAGTCCCAAGAACGTCGCGAGTACCTGATCCACATCGTGCAACTCCTTCATCACCTGGCAGGACATATTCAAGCAAAAAAAATCACACTTCGATTGCAGGCCAATGAAGCCCGTTATTCCGGCAGACTGAAGTCATGCGAGTTGGGGCGACCGGGCACGATAGTTCGCCGGAGTTTGGATTCCTGGTTGAATTCCTTCGGAATCACTTGCTGGCTTCCATCGGAAAACTTGTCGTCAGGGTCTGGTGTTCCCATGACATACGCGAGTATTTCGACCCGCGCCTCGCCGGGCATGACGCCTCCCTTGTAGTCGAGAATATACAGTCCATTCTGGATTGGGCCTTGAACACTGGGACCAGTATCCGGCACGAACTGGATCTGCCCGTTCGCCACCAGCTCGCCTTGATACAGCACTTTGCCGCTCGTCACGACCCGGCGGGGTGTGCGGTCACAGCCCCACGCCAATATCATGCCAGTCGACAGCGTCATGGCGAGAATTACGAATCGCGAACAGAACATTGTGATTAGCGCCTGTCGTTGCTGACCAGACAATCCAACGTGAAATCGCCCAACGTGACATCGCACGGGCGGACGAACGCGCCCGTGCCACGATTTCTCAAGCTGGTCGCCAAAATAATCACGACGTTAGAATTCGCCGACCGTTTCGCCCGTGGCGCGGGTCGAGAGGGAATCGAGCGTGATTTGCGACAGATTCTCTGAGAGGAACCGGACGGCTCCATCCGCCAGCAGCACGAACGCGCCTCCTTCATGAGGGCTTTGCAGGGCGGCAGGGCGACCAGAACCGCACGTGGCGTTCGACGCGGAGGTCGTCTGCGGTCCGCGACAGGGCCAGTTGGCGTTGATTCCGCCCGAGGTCGAGAAACCGATAAATGTCGCCACGCCCGCACTCCAGGGCGGCTTGCCACCTTGCCCATTACCAGGGTGGTTATTGGAATGATCGACCCACAAAATTTCGCCCATGCACAATGTGTTGGATGAACCGTCCGTCACATCGCGCAACCCATTGTTCCCGTTGTTTTTGAAAATTCCGCCCAGATCGACTTGTGTGGTCACATTCGCGAGCCAGGCATATCCCACGCCAGTGCCCAGCGCGAACGCGTAGTTTGTGCCACCACTCTGTTCATTCACGTTGTAGTTTTTAATGCAGGCGACAAGCGGATTCACCAGTTGCTGGGGATCCGAAGGGCACAGAAACGCGGGAAGGTTAATGTCGGCCAAAGCCTCATTCGGGTGATTGGCGTTGAGCACATCAATTCCCTGGCCGATGTCGAAGTTGTACTGATTGTAGATGCTCGCCTGATCGATATACGGGAGCATGAGCGTCAGCCCGCTCACGAGCGGACTGCCAACGCCAGGACAGTCAGGATTTGGAGTCCGATTCGAGATCGATACCGGTGGAAACCGCCCAAAGGTATCGTGGTAATTGTGCAGCGATAACCCGAGCTGCTTCATGTTGTTTCGACATTGGGTCCGTCGCGCGGCTTCTCGAGCCTGCTGTACAGCGGGCAACAACAATGCGATTAGGATCGCGATGATCGCGATCACCACCAGAAGTTCAATGAGCGTAAATCCGCGACATCGTGACTTCATGCTCGGCTCCCCTCGTTTGTAAAATGAGACTCACAGAGCGATAGCTCTGTTGAAACACTACAACAGCGGAATCAGGAACCTGCGAGCGCAAGCAGATACCAATCCAGAAAATGATTGGCGCGACGCATCGTAGTTCGCCGATGCTTGCCGTACAAGCAGAAAATTCCACGAATTTTCACAGAGCCAACATCCGATTTTCACACGGCCGCACCAGCAGCCCAAAGTCGCCAGATTCGGAGGGACCGTAGGGCCAGCTCTACCGGCCGAATTATTATGCCGTTGAGCGGGGCCGATGGAATCGCCCTGCGGAGCTAGAGATTTCAGCAACGAATGTGCGCAGCTCCGTAGAATCGATCCAGCTGACCTGTCGCTTCGTACTCTCGATAATCGTAACAATAGATTTTAAGTCGGGGATGTGGATGCTCTTAAATATAATCTTCAAACTCTGAGGGAATGCGATGACAACAGCTTTAACAGGACGGATGGCGGAACACTTGGTGTGTGCCGAATTAGCACGACGTAAGCTAATCGCGACAACTTTTACCCACAACATTCCAAAATTCGATGTGTTGGTCGCTGATGACCAATGCCGCACGATTCCAATTCAAGTCAAGGCGACAAGCGATGGGAGTTGGCGATCATCTGCGGATACCTGGATGAATATTGAATTCGACGAAGCAAAGAAGATTCAGGTTATCATGGGAGAAAAGACATGTGCGACTCCTGACTTAATCTGGGTTTGTGTTGTCGCAAGACCTGCCGAGCCAGCTCAACAAGCCGATCAGTTTTTCATTCTGACTGAGCGTGAGATTCAACAGATTTGCATCAGCAATTATCAGGAAGTTCTTGCCAAATACTCTGGTCAACGTCCAAGAAATTGGCGGTCATTAGATTTTTGGTGGAACACATCCGATTTGAGTGCTTATGAAAACAAATGGGAAACGATCAAAGGAAGACTCAAAGGCGACATGCCACAACTGCCCGTAACTAATCCTTAACTTTTCACATTCCCGTCAACCGGCTGTATCACCCATTCGCCACTTAATATGGAACGACTGGTGACCGGGTGTGCGGAACTCCGCGAATTCGCGGCGGAGCGGGCGCGGGACGCATTCGTCAAGCAGAATTCGCATGGGCCACCAACAAATCGTTCGCCTGCTCCAGCGCCGCGGCGGCCTGATCTCTTGTTACTGTCGGAAAATGGTCGAGAAACTCGTCCAGCGAATCACCAGCGGCCAAATAGTCGAGCAGGGTCCGAACGGGAACTCGAGTCCCCACAAAAACCGGAGTGCCGCCGAGAATGTCAGGATCGCTGTGAACGACGTGTATTTTGGTGGTCATGGCCTTCAGTCTCCCCGCGATGATTATACCACTCGGGCCGGCCGGTTCGCCTTCCAAAGCCTCGGCAAACCCTACACGCTACAAAGTCGAAATCAAATCCGTTTCGACAGCGACTTGCCCAAGCGTTCCAGCGCCGGGCTGACGTCGAACGGGTCGAGGTGGACGTTCAGCACGGTGAAGCGGTCGAAGTGAGCCAATGCGGCGTGCAATGCGACTTCCAGATCCCCTTCCGTGCGGACTTCAAAGCCCGAGCCGCCGCCCAGTAGATCGGGCAGGCGATGGTAATTCCAGTTCGGAATATCATTGAACGGGCCGTCCTGGATGAAGCGCTCCGTCGTATAGCCTTTGTTGTTCAACACGATCACAATCGGGTTGAAGCCGTAACGCAGGCCGGTCGAAAGTTCCTGACACGTCATCTGGAACGCCCCGTCGCCGACCAGCACAATGGGCCGGCGTTTGTGATCGGCATGCTGCGCGCCGAGGGCCGCGGGGATCGCGAAGCCCATCGAGGTGTAATACGCCGGGCTGATGAATTCGGTATCGCGGTAAATCGTCAGTTCCCCCGCGGCGAACAGGCAATCGCCGACATCGGCCACCACGACCATGTGGGCATCCAGCAGTTGATTGATCCGCGCGAACAACCGCCGCGTGGTGATTTTCGCCTTCTCCTGCAACACGAACTTCGGTTGTTCCAGGCGAATGTTCGCCGGGATGGTCCGCTTGGTCGGCGTCAGATCGGCTTTCAACAAGCCTTTGACGAAATCATCCAGCAACACATCGCGGTAATGGTGATGCCGAATCCGCAGGAATTCGCTCGTCACATACACACAGCGGTCGGAATCGATTTTCGCGGTGTAGATGCCTTGTTCAATGTCGGACATGAACGTGCCAAGCAGAATGATGCAGTCGCTCTCTTCGACGAACTTCCGCACCGGCTCACGGCACATGGCTCCTTCATAGATGCCGAGATACAGCGGATGTTTTTCACTCACCACCGATTTGCCCAGCAGCGTGGCGCACATCGGGATGCGGTTCTGCTCGGCGAGTTTGACGAGTTCATCCCCCAGGCCGAAACGGTGCATCTCCACGCCGGCGATGATGACCGGTTTCTTGCAGGCGTTGATCATCGCCGTTGTTTCCGCCAGCGCTTCCTTCAACGCATCCCGATTGCTGACCGGCTTTTCGATACTGGTGACGTGCGGATGAATGCTCGGCGTGCGGACGCGGTCGGTCGGCAGTTCGAGATACACGGGCCGTTTATAGCGCTGGCACGCCGCCAGGCAGCGGTCGATCTCCCGAAACGCCGTGAGCGGATCATCCAACAACGCCGAGGCGACCGTGATCTTCTCGAAGACTTCGCGCTGCGTGTTGAAATCGCGCACCCGATGATGCAGGAACGGATTCGACCGGCGTTCATCCACCCCCGGCGCGCCGCTGATCACCACCACAGGCGATTGCTCGGCATACGCCCCGGCGATGGAGTTGCACATGCTCAACCCGCCGACGCTGAACGTCACGCAGGCCGCCCCCATGCCATGCACGCGGGCGTAAGCATCGGCGGCATAACCGGCATTGTCTTCGCGCGTACAACCAACGACTTCCAGCGGACTGTCTTCCAGCATGGCATAAAATTGCAGCACGAAATCGCCGGGGATGCCGAAGACATGCCCCAGGCCGTAATCTTGCAGCCGCTGGATGAGATAGCCGCCAATGGTCTGCGGCTCGACGTGCTTGGTGCGTTTCGTGCGTGACGGCGACGGCTTCCGAGCGCTGCGTTTCCCTGCGGCCATGCGAATCCCTCCTGCGAACTGGTAGTCAAATCGTCTCGTAGATGTATTGTATCATGCCGGTCGGAAGCAAGCCGGAAGACCAAAGCCGCGAATGGCATTCGCGGTTTTCTCTTCGTGCCACGACTTGTCCTCAAGTCGTGCTGAGTCAAGCACATGACTTGAGGACAAGTCGTGGCACGGGAAAATCAACGTCATTCCCGTACCGTGTGGCAATGAAAACACGTCGCCGTCAGCGCGGGGAGATGAATCTTGTGGCGGGCTTCGTCATACGGTGCGAGGTCCGCGTGGCATTGCCGGCAGTCCATGCCCCGTTCCTGCATCACCCGGTGAACAGCCTCGAAATGCCAATAGCCGGGACGAGGCTGTTCCAGATCGGATGTGATGTTATGACAATCAGCACAACGTTGTGAGGCCGGCAGCGTCAATGGCTGCGACTCCTTCCGACTCGCCAGAATCGACTGCCCCGCCACCCGGCCGGTGACGATACACGGCCCCAGGAACGTCCCCTCCAAGGCCGCCTTGCCGTTGATCCCCGCCAGGCCAGACAACTCGCCGACGGCGTACAACCCCGCGATGGGCTGTTGTTCCTTGTCGAGCACCTGGCATTGCCGATCGATGGCGACGCCTCCCATGCTTTTTCGCGTGAGGGGCCACGTCTGCATCGCATAATAGGGCGGGGTGCTGACCTTGGGCGACGCCCCGTTTGAGTAATCGTTGGCGTGCGGACCGAACCGGCCGAAATCTTCATCCACCCCTTTGTCGACCAGTTCATTCCAGCGGTTGACCGTCGCCACCAGATTCTCCGCCGGCAGCCCGGCTTTCTCCGCGAGTTCTTCCAACGTGCCGGCGACTTGCACCAACGCCGGGTTCTGCAAAATCTCGCGGTCCACTTTTTTGAAATCGGCCCAGTCGGTCCCCGACACCGAAAAATTCGGCTTGCTCGCTTCATCGAAAATGAACCACACCGTCTGCCGCTCGTGCTGCAACATCGGCGGCATCACGATCTTCGCCCAGCCATGCAGATTGGCGAAGCGTTTCGCCTCCGCATTGACCAGAATGCCGTGCATGTTCGTCGCATTCAACCCGCGATTGCTGCCGGGATACCGCGGATCGGGCAAGCCGCAGAAGTAATTCCACTGATGATCCATTCGGCTCAATTCACCGCCAGCTTCCTGGGCGAGCTTGTGCCCGAAGCCGACGGAATGCCGGCCGGAACCAACCAGAATCTTGTCCGGAAAACGGAACTCCGCGGGCCAGAATTCCCGCACCATGTCGAGATTATTCTGAAAGCCCCCCGTCGCGAGAATCACCGCATCCGCCTCGATGCGTGTCTCCTCGTCGGTGCGGACATTTCTGCCGACAATGCCCGCCACACGGCCATCCGCCTGCAACAACTGCGTGACTTTCGTATTCCACACAAATTGAATGTTCGGCAGGTCCTGGCACGCCCGGAAAATGGGTGTCACCAGACCGATCCCACGGCCGACCGGTTGATGCTCTCTCGGCACCGAATTCCCCGGCGACATCAGCGCCGATTCAAACCGCACGCCGAGATCGGTCACCCAGTCGTAAATCATCTCTTGCGAGTTGTCGACATAAAACCGCACCCACTCCGCATCCGCATCTTCCCCCCACTTCAAAAAATCCTGATAGGCGATGTCCGGCGAGTCATGGTCCCCTTGCGCGAGTTGCACGGGACTGCCGACGATGGACAAACTTCCCTGCGACATCACCGCATGCCCGCCGAACACGGAAGACATATCGACCACCGTCACATTCGCCCCGCCACGCCCCAGTTCAAGTGCCGAGGCCAGCCCCGAAATCCCCGCGCCGACAATCACCACATCCGCGTGCTTGTTTTTCGCGGATGTGTCGATGGTTGCCGCTTGTAATTGATTCGTCGGTTTCGGTACGGAAACCGTCGGCGAACGCTCAGCACAGGATGCCAGTGCGAAACAGACAAAGCCCAGAATTGCTCGATAATCGCCGTGATTGCCCATGTGTGAACTTCGTCATGTGAATGGTGTCTTAGCCCCCCGTCAATGTCGGGGGGCCGCTAGTGATTGTGGCCGCCATGCGCGTGCGGGCCCCCGGTCATTGACCGGGGGCTTAGACGGGACGCACCAATCCTCGCATCGGAAATAGCTGGTCGGTACAGTATCACAAACGTTGCCACACTCCACCCGAGCAGGAACATCTCATGCGTCTCGCCGCGAAAATTCTGGCTGTCGGTCTGATCCTGATCATCCCCCGCATCGCCACCGCGGAACTCCCCGCCGCGGACAAAGTCGCAGCCGTCAAGCTGCTCGAAGTCCACACCTATTGCGAAGGGGTCGTCTTCGATTCCGCGGGGAAGGGCTACGTCTCGCATGGCGACCGCATCACGCAGTTCACGCTCGATGGTAAATCGAAAGTCTGGGCGACCACCGGCGCGCCGAACGGTCACAAGATCCTCGCCGACGGCACGCACCTCGTCTGCGATGCCAGCCGGCATGCCGTGCTGCTGCTCGATGCCGAAGGCAAGTTCCTCAAGAACGCGTCCGACACCTGCGACGGCAAACCCGTCAACGGCCCGAACGATTTAACATTGGACACCCCGAACGGCGGCTTCTACTTCACCAACCCCGACGACAGCGGCATCAAAAAACAGACGGGCACCGTCCATTACGTCGACAAAGCCGGAACAACTCACCTCGTCGCCAGCGGTTTCGCCTACCCCAACGGCATCGTCCTCACCCCCGATGGCAAGCGCATCCTGATGGCCGAAAGCCAGAAAAACCGCGTCCTCGAATTCCCCGTCCTGTCCCCCGGCAAAGTCGGCGAATACAAAGTCTTCGCCGAACTGCCCACGAAGGAAGGCGAACAGATCGACAACCAACCCGACGGCATGTGCCTCGACGCCGAGGGAAATCTCTACGTCGCCCACTACGGCATGAAACA
>Ga0335397_10007027_pt1 | contig 14434 bp, 4 predicted proteins | sample MAT04_FD_205740 | JGI IMG/M metagenome (GOLD analysis project Ga0335397, IMG submission 205740) | Freshwater microbial communities from Lake Fryxell liftoff mats and glacier meltwater in Antarctica - MAT-04 (spades assembly) (version 2) ...
CGAGCCATGAGTCTCCCCGTCACCAACCTCGACGACCGCAAGTTCCAGGACCTGGTCGACGAAGCCAAGCGGATGATCCCGCAGCTCTGCCCGGAGTGGACCAACCACAACCTCTCGGATCCGGGCGTGGCGCTGATCGAACTGTTCGCCTGGATGACCGAGACGATGCTCTACCGGTTGAACCAGGCCCCTGACGTGTTCTACACGCGCATGCTGAACCTGTTGGGATTCGAGCAATTCCCCGCGGCTGCAGCACGCGTCGACCTGACGTTCTGGAACACCGGTGGACGCTCCGACCCGATCGCCATTCCCGCCGGAACCCAGGTGGCCACGTCGGGCACGATTGGTGACACCAAGGTGTTCACCACGCTTGCCGACGCTGTGATCGTGGCACCGCGGATCACCGCTGCCCTGACAGCGGAGGGCGAGGACCGGTACGTCGACGTCTGGGAGGACCTCAGCGCTGGCATGACCGGCGTGAAGTGTTTCCCGAGCGAGCCGATGGCGCCCGGCGATGCCTTCTACATCGGTTTCGAGAATTCGCTCGCCGGAAATGCGATTCGTCTCAACATCCAGGCCAGTGTCGAAGGCATCGGCGTCAACCCCGGACGGCCTCCGCTGGTGTGGGAGACCTGGCAGGGCGAGGGCTGGGTGAGCGCCATCGTTCCCGAACTGCTCGGCTCCGGCGAGGTGGCCGACTCCACGGGTGGGCTCAACCGCAACGGCAGCATCGTGCTCCTGCTCGCCGCCGAGCATCAACCGCTGACCTTGGGCGGGGTGCGCGCTCACTGGCTGCGGGCGCGCTTGCTGCCTGCCACTGCTGACCGCCCCGCCTACCGTGCGTCGCCTCAGGTGCGCCGGATCACCGCCGACAGCATGGGTGGCACGGTTGTTGCCGAGCACAGCGAAGTGGTCGTTGGCGACGTGGTCGGCAAGAGCACGGGCAAACCCGACCAGACGTTCCGGTGCGGCCATACCCCGGTGCTGCCACGCGAGGACCACGAGACGCTCGAGGTCGATGACGACGGAACCGTCGTGCAATGGATCGAAGTGAGCGACTTCGTCGACTCCGACAGCGGCGACCTCCACTTCGCGTGGGATTCCTTCACCGGCGAGATCCGCTTCGGCCCGCTGATCCGTTACCCGGACGGCACGATGCGCCAGCACGGTGCGGTGCCGGCGGACGGTGCCAGGATTCGCCTCAACGCGTACCGCACCGGGGGAGGGTCGGCCGGCAACGTGGGTGCGAACACGCTCACGTCGCTGCAGACGGCATTGCCCTACATCTCGCGAGTGCAGAACTTGCTGCCCGCCGGTGGCGGGGTCGATGCCGAAACTGTCGAGAACGTCAAGCGTCGTGGGCCGCAGTCGTTGCGTGCCGGTGGTCGAGCGGTCACCGTGTCCGACTTCGAGCGACTCACCGCACAGGCCGACAGTCGTGTGGGGCGGGTCCGCTGCCTGCCGCCGGTCCAGCCGGGCGATCCGGTGCGGCTCCTGGTGGTGCCGTTGATCAAGCAGCCGCCCGAGATGCTGCAACTCGACCACTTCGCGCTCCCCGACGACATGATCCACCGGATCGGTGACTATCTCGACGATCGACGCGTCCTGGGCAGCAAGATCGAAGTCGGAACGCCTTACTACCAGGGCGTCACCGTGGCTGCGCTGGTGTCGGCCCGGCCCGGTCGACCGCATTCGCTCGTGCGGGATCGCGCCATGCGCACCTTGTACGACTTCATCAACCCGCTGACCGGTGGCCCCGACGGACTGGGGTGGTCGTTCGACGTCGACTTGAACGCAGCGGCGATCTTCCAGTTACTCGAAGCGGTCGAGGGCGTCGAACGCGTCGACGAGGTGTTGTTCTTCGAGTACGACCTACGCAACCAGCAACGAATGGGCTTCGGCAAGGAGTTGGTCAAGCTTGCTCCTGACTCGCTCTTCTTGTCGACCAACCACCAAGTGATCGTGAGATGACATGAGACGCGACGACTGGCTTCTCCACCAACTCCCGGTCGGTATGGCCGAGGACGACTTCCTGTTCCGGTTCGTGTCGATCTTCCAACGCGTCAGTGACACCGTCGTGCACCAGATCGACACGTTGCCGCACATGTTCGACCCGACCGTGGCTCCCGAGCCGATGGTGCAGGCGATGGCGCGCTGGCTCGGCGTCGACTGGCTCGATTCGTCGCTCGACGGGCGTCTCCAGCGAGAGATCGTGCTGTCGTACGCGCAGCTCATCCAGTGGCGCGGTACCAAGCGGGGGCTGCAGCAACTCCTCGAACTGCTCAGCGGCGCCCCGGCAATCGTGCGCGACTCGGGGGGCATCTTCCCCGAAGGCGAGTCGCCCGCCGCGCCGCCGCACGTGCGTCTCGACATCGAGTCGCCGGGATGGAACTCGGTACCCGACCTGATCCGGATCATTCGCGACGAACTCCCCGCGATGGTCGTCTTCGATCTCTGGATTGCCGGTGATCGGGTGTGGCCCACCGACGAGGCGATGGCGGTGCGCAGCGGTCAACTCCCGCAGCGCCGCACCCCGGCAGTCGCCAGATCGTCGGCGACCGCCACGCTGGCCCCGCCGGTCCCGTACGATCACGATGCTGTTGACGGAGCGGACTGATGGCTGAGATCACCTGTCCCGAGTGCGGGCATCAGACCGATCTGGTGTCGATCCGCCGTTCGTCGGAAGAGTTCTGTTCGCACTGCGACTACCCGTTGTTCTGGGTGGCGTCGAACGTGCCGACGACCACCAAGGGCGCCAACAGCGACTCGACGTTGCGACGTCTCCCGGGAGCCGGGGGCCGCAACCGGGTGGGCAGCAAGGTGTGTCCCGAGTGCGGCGAGTTGAACCCGTTGGGTGAGACGCACTGCATCCGTTGCACGGCCGAGCTCGATCCGAAGCCGGCGCCGCCACTCGTGGTCGTCTTGACTCCGCCGCCTCCGCCCCCACTGCCGGAGCCGGAACCCGAGCCGATCGCCACCCCGTGGTGGTGGTGGCTCGCCGCCGCCCTGATCGCAACAGCGATCATCATCCCGGTCCTCGCCTCCCTCTGACGCTGTTCGAGATGTGCCAGGCACATCTCGAACAGCGTCTCAGGGAAAGTTCGTCATGGCGATTGCGCCTGCCAGCGAGGCGTCACCATTCAGGGCGATCGTAAGAGTCGTGGAGCCCCTTCTTGCTGGGATCTCGGGAATGGCCGGAGAGGGAGGGTCGAGCACTGCTGGGACTTCCGGCACGAATGGCGTGGATGCCCAGACTTTGTAGGTGCCGGGGAGTAGGTCGCTGTTGATCTCGAACGCTCCGGTTGCACCCGACGACGCGAAGGTCAATCCGGCGCCCGGTGTACATGGGGCTGTCGAGGCTGTCGGGCACACGACGACGGTGGCTCCAGCGACGCCGCCACCTCCGGCGGTGACCGTTCCGCTCACACCGGCGACCATGGTGACGGGAATCGGGACGTTGTCGATCGATGTCGCAGGTCCGGCGGAGCCATAGCGGGTGAGGAAGCCGGCCTTCTTGATCACCCAAGTGAACGTCACGTTTTCGTTGACGACAGCCCGCGACGTGCCGGCGGCCTCCGTGACAGGCGGCGTTGACACCAGTGCCTGATTGAGCGTGATCGTTGCGCCGACCACGGGCGTCAAGGGGCTGCTGGTGACGGTGAAGTCGTAGTTGATGCCACGCTTGGTCAGGGTGATCTCCCCGCCGGGGACGGTGCCTCCTGGTCCGGCGACAGGGGCCGTTCCCGAGACGGAGATTGTCGTGGCTGCACCTTGACCGACCCCTGGCTTCTCGTAGGTGACGGTCCAGTCACGGGCGCTGCCGTCCGCGTTGGCGGTCAGTCCCTCGACACGGTACGTGTTCGACGTGATCGACCCTGGGATTACCGTCGTCCCGGATGTGGCCTTGAGCCGGCCGCTGCCGAGCGCTTCGTCGCCGGCGACGATCGTCCCGGTCACCGTGACGTTGGGCAGCAGGGTTACCGGTGTGGTCGTGAACAGCTCGGCTGGGACGGTGCGGATCTGCGTGCGGAAGTTGGTGGCTGTAATGGTCGCCTGCAGCGCTCCCGTGGTCGTTATCTCGCTGAACTCGATCGTTGTGTTGACGTTCCCCGGCTTGGGCCCCAGTGTCGGAATGGAGACGGTGGCCGACGGCGGGCCGGTGACGTTGAACCGGGTGATACGGGGCAACGTGATGTCGATCGTTGGGGTGGCGCCGATCCCAACGCCAGCGTCGGGCGTCGAGGTCTGCTGCGGGTAGGTCGCCGAGAACGTGCGGGCGCGGTAGGTCCCGTCGGGCACATTGAAGCTCACCGTCGGGCTGGTAGAAGGCGTGTCCGGCACGACCGTCGGTCCATACGTCGAGTTGTTGACGGTGTTCAGCAGGTCGATTCTGAGATCGGTCGGCAGCGTGAGCCCTCGATTGAGGGCGCTGACGGTGACCACTGCCGGCTTCTTGATGGCGACGTTCTGCCCCGCCAGCATCGTGCCCGCCGGGGTCAACGGCAGGGCGACGAGTTGTTGCTCGAGGAAGTCGGTCTTGGTCGTCGTGAGCGTGTACGTGCCGGGGACGACGTCGAAGATGTAGGTGGTGCCGGCGAGCTTGGTGCCGGCGCTGTTGGGGCCTGTGGCGGTAGTGGGTGCTGGTCTGAGTACGTATGTCTGGGCCCCGACGAGCGTCATCGCGGCGTCACCGCTGAGCGGGCCGATCGATGACGCGTTGGTCGTGGGCTGTTCGGTGGCGAGCCCGGTGAGGCGCATGCGGTCGCCGACTGGATTCTTGTCCAGAGTGCCAACGCGGCGTCCGTCGGCGGTCAACTGCTGGTTGATCTTCACCTTGTTGTCGGTGAACGATGCGTGCAGTGCGTCGTCGAACGTCAAGGTCCAGTTGCCGGGCTCGGGGGCGATGCCATTGATGATCAGCGTGTTCGTAGCGGCGACGAAACTGTACGAGCGCGGGGGGTCTGTGTCAGCGCCGGATTTCGAGAAGAGTCTGACGGTGGCTCTGCTGTCGTTTGTGAACGCAGGGTCGAGCGACGGGAACGTGCCGAGTCCGAGTGCGATCTCGACCGGTGCGGCGGCGAGGGTGTACACGAAGTCGGGAACGAACGTCGGCCCGAACGGGTTCACGATGTTGTCGATGGTTTGCGTCGTCGGCACCAGTGGGGTGTAGCCCTCGATGAACGGAGCGGTGATCGTGCTCGTGCCGAACGGTATGTCGACGAACTCGTAGCTCCACGTGAAGTCCGTCTGTTCGGTGCCGTCGGTTGGCGCGACGGGTGGAACCGCCGTGGCGGTGCGGTTGCCGGTGCTGTTGGGATTCAGGTTCGGGATCGTTGTGCCCCCGACGCTGACGCTCACGTTCTGGGTGAACGCACTCCTGAGTATCGGGGCCGGCGTCGCGACCAGGTTGACGGTTCCCCCGAGGGTGTTCACCGCAACCAGCTTGCCCATCAGGCTCGGCCGGAGTGCGGGGAGCGGGGCGACGACGGTGACCGTATTGACCGTCGTTGTCGATCGGGGCACTTCGATCAGCACAATGGCCGGGAAGGCGATCTGCTTCTTCGGGGTGGACGTGTCGAACTTGTTGATGGCGAGGCAGTACGAGCCGGGTGCGACGCTCCGTGAAGCACCGTCTGCAACGATTTCCGTGCTAGTCGTTGTCGCCGGGAAGCCGGAACACGAGCTTGCTCCGAGATACAAGTCGAATACAGCGCCGGTCACCTGGGTCCCACCCAATTGGGCGAGGGCGTTCACGTTCAGTGTCGAGGTGCGCAGTGTCAATTCGAAAGCGGCGAGACTGAGGTTGGTCGTGCTTCCCAGCAGGTACACGTTGGCGACAGCGGAGACGGCACCGTTGGGTGGAGTGACAGCCGGGGTCGGCTGATATTGGGGGTGTGTGGGGGTGAGGCTGTAGTACCCAGGGGGGCCGGTGATCGTGAAGGTGCCGTCGTTCGTGCCTGGGATCAGCTTGGGTGCCGGCGTCGGTTGAGGAACCAGCACGGTGCCGTTCACATCAACCCGTTCGACTTTCATCGTGGCGGTGTTCGGGGGCGGGGAACCGACGACCGTGGGCGTCAGGTTCTCGGTTCCTCCGCCGGTGATACGGCCGACCAGCGACCCGGTGATCGACTTGAACGACTCGACGTAGAGATCGATGCTGGTCGTGCGTCCGGCCACCAGCGGGAGCGAGATGTTGCGGGCATCGATGATCGAAGCCGAGGGGTTTGGACCGGTGCGGGCGCTTGCGAGGTCGTAGTCCTCGAGCAGGACCTCCATCGTGTATCCCACGGTGTTGGAGGTGGGGTTCGACGTTGCGACGGGAATCCCAGTGAGCTCGTATTCGTTGCTGCCGTTTGGTGACGCGACCGCGCGGTCGCTGACAGCGTCGTTGGTGAGGGTCGGGGTGGCGGGGGCCGTCAGGTCGAGCCCGGCTGGAAGCGTGATCGGCGCCAGCGAGGTCTTGTCGAACAGGCGGACGCGGACGGTGGCGAGTTCGGTGTAGGTGGCGTCGAAGCCCGAGATGGCGCCGCCGGGAAGCAGCTGCTTCTCGATCGGGAGCAGCGTCGTGCGGACCGGCTCTCGGACGTGGTTGGGAATCGGGTCGAAGTCGATGCTCCACGTACCGGCGATTGCGTTGGCGAACGTGAATCCACCGCCGGGGTTGGCTGGGGCCGGGCCGGCGGCGGCCGTGGGCGTCGCCGAAAACGGTGCACCGATCGGGGGCGTTGCTCGCACCATGTTCGTGGCGTACTTCGGCGTCGCAGTGGTCTGGATGGTGACCCTGCCGCTCACGGTGCCCGGATTCGGGGGTGCGAGTTCGATACCGAAGCCGGTGCCATCGATGGCCGCCGTGAAGACGTTGGTGTTCGTGCCGCTCGGCGGAACCACGCGCGAGGTCTCGTTGATCGTGACCGGCACCGATCCCGGCATGAAGTTCGCGACCGTGAAGCCGTAGTTCGACACACCGAACACCTGACCGGTCAACGTCCAGGCGCCCGTCGTCGCGGCACTTGTCGTCGACGACGCGCCCAACACGGATACGGGTCGGGGGTCGGGGAGTGTGGTCGAGCGTTCCGTCGAGGCGAACCCGGTGATCACTGGTGCCGCGGCGACGATGGAAACGTTGTCCAATGCCTCGCGTGTGCCTTTGTCGATCCAGAACACGGTGCCGGTGAGCGGTGTCGGCGTCTTCACGAGAGCAGCTGCTGCCAGCCGGTCGCTTGCGCTGAGACCGTCGCTCGGCACGATGTTGGTGAGCGTGATCGTTGCGTCGGTGCGGCCGGGTGCGGTGACCGTGAACTCGCAGCGTCCCGGAAGCTGATTGATCGGAATCGCTCTGGCGACTGCCTCTTTGTCGAGCGTGAACGTGTCGAACTGGTTCGGTGTGCCGGTGGGGCCGAAGGTGTCCGTGATGATGATGTCGGCGGCGGGTACCGGCGCGCCGTTGCAGGTTCCCGTGACGCCGAGGAGCGGTTGGTCGACGGCGTCGTATTCGACGGTGACCCCGTTGAGCCGAGGCTGGTAGATCTTGCTGGTGATCGTTGGATACGGATCGGCCTCGATCGGTGGGAGGCTGAGCGCCTCCACCTCGGCGTCGGTGATCTCGGGGACGAGGAACACCATGGTCCGTCCACCGACAGCCGGGGACGTGTCGAGCACCTGATCGTTGCGCACGAAGAAGCCGGTCGGCGACGTCGCCTGGATCCGGTACAGCCCGGTCTGCAGCGCCGATTCTGTCGTGGTCCAGGTTCCGTTGGTGTCGAAGAGTGGCGGACCGAACGCGATGCCGACGGGATCGGTGACGTTGGCGAGCTTGTACAGCTGTAACGAGTAGCCCTGCAGCGGCGCCTTGGCCGGGTCGCGTGAGTTGATCATGCTGCCCGACGCTTGGCCGAGCTTCTGCAGCTGGATCTCGGCGCGCTCGCGGGTCTGCCCGACGGACTTCGTGACCGGCGCCGAGACGTTGTAGCCCTCGGCGCGAACGTTGATCGTGTAGGTGCCGATCGGCAGGTTGTCGAAGGTGACCGCCGACGAGTTCGAATCCTGCAGGGTTTGCGTCTCGGCCGTGCGGTTCCGGCTGATCGTGACACGAGCGTTCTTGATGCCAGGTGGATCGATCTTCGGGTCGTCGTTGATCACCGACACGACGAGCGACCCGGTACCCACTGCAGGGGGTCCGGCAGTCCGCTGCAGGGTGATGTCGAGCGGTACCGGCGTGATCCCGGCGACCAGCGTGGTGAATTCGGTGACACTCTCGTGCAGATAGTGCTCGGCGGTGATGGTGTAGTCGCCCGGCGGGAGGCGGTCGATGGTGAACACCCCGGTCGGTGACGTCGACGCACGGAACTGCAGGTCACCCGTGGAAACGATGAGTCCGGCGCTCTCGATCCCGCCACCGGCAGAACTCACGACTCGTCCCGTCAGGGTGGCCGTGGTCGTCGCCATGGAGAGGTTGACGTCGCCGAGCGATCCGCTCAGCGGTACCCGCCGGCTGTCGGTGACGTAGCCGTCGAGGGTCGACTGCACCGTGTAGGTGGCGGGGACCGCAAGCTGGGGAAGGCTGTAGAAGCCGACGTTTCCTTCGGTGAGCGTGGTCGTGGTGAGCGTGGTCTCGCCGTTGGATGCCGTCACGGTCACGCCGCCGAGCCCTGCTCCAGCGGAGGTGACGACGCCGGTGATCGTGCCGAGTCCCGGCACCATCTGCAGCGTGATGCCGCTCGGCTTGTCGCCTGGCGCAAGCCTGATCTGGCGCACCGCTGTAGCGAAGCCACGCAGCGTTGCGGTGACGGTGTAGACCCCGGGGGTGCTGACAGCCGGGAGCGACCACGTGCCGTTGCCGGACGCTGATGTGGTGGCGAAGTCGAGGGTGCCGTCGGTGATCCTGATCTCGGCGGCACCGAGCGGCCCGGACGGGCCCGCCACCGTGCCGCTGAGTGCGCCCTGCGCGGGCTTCATCTCGACGTCGAGGTCGATGGGCTCGCCATCGGCGCGTGGGGTGAGGACGAACGACTGCGTGTCGTAGCCGGGGCTCGAGAACGACACCTCGTAGCTCTGGCCCTGCAAGACGCCGTTGAAAAGCCACACTCCATCGGCGCCCGGCACGGTCTGATCGGGGGCGATCGCCACCGTGCGGCGAGTCGTCGAACCAACGAGGTCGTTGAGTGTTGCCGTTCGAGCCGACCAGATCTTTCCCTCGGGTTCGCTCGGCTGCGCACTTCGCAAGCCGATGGGGGCCGCAGCCGGCGCCGGCGCGGCCCCGAGCTCGATCGGGGTCAGTGCAATCGCCACCGTGGTCGGGCTGCCATCGATCTGCACGGTGCCCCGCAGGATCGTGGGCTGCGATTCGGGGGCCGTGGTCTCCTGGTTCTTGCCGGGCAATGGGGAACCGTTCGACAGCGTGTCGGGCTTGCCATCGCCGTTGGTGTCGATCGCCTTGAGAGGCTTGCCATTGGCGTCGACGAGCGTGTCGGGGATGCCGTCGCCGTTGGTGTCGGTGCCGGTGATCAGGTTGCCGTCGGCGTCGACGAAGGTGTCGGGGATGCCGTCGCCGTTGGTGTCGGTGGCGATGACCGGACGGTTCCGCGCGTCGCGGAACGCATCGGGGATGCCGTCGCCGTTGGTGTCGACGCCGACCAGTTCGGTCGCTGCGTCGGTGCCGTCGTCGCGGTTCGACAGCCACAGCAAGGCCCCGCCGATGGCCGTCAGCCACAGCGCGATCACGGTCAGTGCGGCGACTGCCATGCGGAGGCGATGGGCGAACAAGGGTCGCTGGACGTAGGCGGCGGTCACCGAGGTGGTCGAGGCGCGTCCGCGAGCGGTGATCAAGATGTTGTGCTGGGTCGACTCGCCGGAGACACGCCGGGGACCCTTGATTCGTCCCTTCGTGACGACCCGTTGTCCCGGTTGCAGCAGCAACATCGAAGGGGTGAACGACACCGCGACATCGGGCGCCTCACCGATCAGTTCGACCTCCACCGGCATCGGCTCGTTGTTCGAGACGTCGAGGTGGAAGTTGGCCTTGCGGCGCGCTCGGATCGTCGACGGGTGCGCGATCAGCTCGACCCGCGACACCGACTGGATCGACACGGTGAACGGCGTGAGTGCCGCACGGTCGCTCGGCCGACTCGACGTGGCCTCGAATGCTGCTGCGTGCTGACCGACGCCCAGCGTGCGAGGTACGACCACCACGATGTCGCTGACCACCGAGGAGCCGGCCGGCACCGGCACCGGCACCCGCAGCTGGGTCGGGGCGATCAGGCCGGTGATGGCGCCGGGGGCCAGCCCCACCACGACAACGGTGTAGATCGCGTCACTGGCGCCGTCGTTGTGGATCTCGACGCGCCCGATGACCGATTCGCCCGGGGCGGCGCCGATCGTGGGCGTGTGGGTGGTCAGCCGGAAGCTCATTGTGGGATCAGGAAATCCGGGATGGGCACGTTGGCGCCGGGCTGAGTGCGAACGATCTCGGAGTCGATCGGGTCGGAGGCATCGGCGCTCGCGAACACGGCGACGACGTACGACGTGGGAGCATCGAGCCGGCCGAACCTGTATGCGCCAGTGGCGTCGGTGGTCGTGATGGCCTTGGGGGTGACCGGGAACAGAGCGGGTTCGTACAACTTCACCGTGTACTGGCGCACAGCGACGTCGGGGGCGACCACTCGACCGGACAGGCTGGCCTGCTGGCCGAGCTGCACCGCGATGTCGGGGGCGGGATTCGTGGCCGACACGTTGACGAGGATGACCACCGGTACCGTGCCGACCCGGCTCGCGGTGAGGGTGTACGCACCTGGAGCGATGTTCGCGAACTCGAAGCGGCCCCTGGTCGGTTCGTCGGCAGTGAGCGTGACGAGCTCGTCTGCGCCGTCGGTCAGGCTCACGGTTGCCTGTGACGCAGGCGTCGCGTCGATGTCCTGCACCAGGCCCCGGACAGTGGTGCGCTCCGGCGACAACGAGACGTCGACGCCAGTCTGGCTCTGGGTGTTCGACAGCGGGTCGAGATCGACGACACGAACCTGTGGAATCGTCCCCGCACCAGAGAACCTGAGCGTGTATGTGCGGGGTGCGGGCAAGTTGTAGAACGAATACGTGCCGGCAGCCGTGCCCTGGCTGACCACCGCCGTTGTCCGATTGATGTCGCCGCCGGTGATCGACACGGTGAGACCCCGTGCCGGCGCGAGGTTCACGAGGGCGCGTCCCTGGACCGAACCGGTGGAGGGAATCAACTGCACGCTGAATTCGGCGTTCGGCTGGTTGGCGTCGAGCGCAACCGTACGGGCTTCTGTCGACGATCCCGACCGGGTGACGGTGACGGTGTACTGCCCTGGCACGGCGAGGTCGCGCAGCGTGAAGGTACCGACATCGCCTTGGGTCAACGACACGGTCTCGATACGGTTCGTGCCGTCGGTGGCGACAACTGTGGCACCACCGAGCGGACCGCCGGGACCGTTGACCATCCCTTGGATGACCCCGTTTCCAGCCCGTAGCGAGATCTCCACGCCGCTCAGCGCCTGACCAGGCTCGAGCACGATCGCGCGTCGTTCGGTCGCGAAGCCGGGCTTCTCGATCACCATCGTGTAGGCGCCCGGTGATGGTATGTCGGGCAGCGTGAACGTGCCGTCGGCGCCGACCTCGACGGTGGCCACCACCCCGGGGGTATTGCTGTCGGCTTGGCCAGGCGCCAGCAGGGTGATGACGACACCGCTCGGGTCGTCGATGTCGACGGCACCCTCCACGGGCACGGGAATGCCACCGATCTCGATCGGTTCGAGATCGTTGGGTTTGCCGAGCGCCACCTCGATCCGTGTCGAATCAGCGGAGTTCTCGGTGTTGCCGTACCAGATCTGGTTGACACCCGACCCGCTGAGCCGCAGCAGGTAGGTGCCGGCACCCAGGTTGGCGAACGTGAAGTTGCCCTCGTCGTCCGTGGCTGCCGAGGAGACGGGATTGGCGTCGTCGCCGTCGACGAACAACTCCGCCGTTGCGCCCGAGAATCCGTCGCCGTTCGTGAGCGACACCAACTGCCCGCTCACCGAGCCCGGACTGGAGGGCACGACCGCTCCGCCGGCGCCGCCGGAGCTGAGAGCGGCGTCGATGACGGCGGTGGAAACCTGCGCTTCCTTGACGACCTGGTCGAACGACCGGCCCAGCACCGCTGCGAACACGGCGGCAGCAGTGAGCAGCCCGAGCAGGGTGAGCATCCACCGCCCGATTCGCGGTCGCTGGATGAAGGTGCCCATTGCCTCGACTGCCGTCTCGGCTTCGACGCCGAATGTGAACGTCCTGGGTCGTGGGTTACCGAACCAGGATCGTCCACCCGACGCTGTGACCTGGATCACCTGCTCGCGACCCGGAGCGACGACGACCTCGGCGGGGTCGAAGGTGAACTCGGCCAGGGCCTCCGGGTCGATGGCGTACGCCGATGCGGTCACCGCAGCATTCCCCTCGTTGCCGACGACCATGCCGAAGGTGGCCCGCTTGCCGGCGGTGATCATGATCGGGTCGATCTGCAACGACGTCTTCGTCCTCGGATGAACCGCCAGCTCGATCTGATTCAGTGCAAATCCGCCGGGATCGTCGTCGGACGAGACGTTGACGGTGAGCGTGCGCTGTGACGCTGGATAGTCGAGTGGGAGCTGGAGCTTCACCTCCACGTTTCCGGTTTCGCCGGGGAAGAGCGAGAGTCGTGTGGGCTCTATCTCGACCCATGACGGGTCGAGGCCGAAGACCTGCACCCGATAGGCATCGATGACCGACGACGAGTTCGTCACGGCGACGGAGATCGAGCCGGACTCGCCCGGCGCGACGGCAACGGTCTCTGGCCAAGCCAGCGTCTTCACGACGGTGCCAAACTCGTGCTCACGGTGGCATCGACACCAGCCTCGATACGCACGGATACGACCTTGGTCGCGACACCGGACTTCTCGAACATGAGGGTGTATGCGCCCGGCGGCGTGCCAGCGAACGAAAAGGTGCCGGCCGGATTGGATGCGCTGGTCGTGACTCGCGTCCGCAGTGTGCCGTCGCTGAGCGTGACCTTCACTTCGCCGAGGCCGCCCCCGCCGTTCGCCGATACCGTGCCGCGTAGGGTCGACGTGGCGGGCAGCAGCACGACCTGGCCGAAACTTTGCTCGGCTCCTCCGAAGAAGAACGCATTCAGTGTCTCGGTCTGGAAGCCGGGGCCCGTGATGCTGACGCTGTAGTTGCCGGGTACGGGCAGGTTGGTGACGGTGAACGAACCAGGGCCTCCGCCGATGCCGCCGGTGGTGAGTGTCGTCGTGGTCGACTCGAGCCCCTCGCCGAGCACGGTGACGATGGCGCCACCGATCGCCGAGCCGTCCTGGCCGACGGCAACCCCGGTCACGCTGCCGTTGCCGCCGAAGAGCTGGACGTCGATTCCACTGGGGGTCTGTCCGGCTTCGAGGCTGAGTGCGATCGTGCTGCTCGTGTAGCCGGGGAACTCGAAGGTGATCGAGTAGGTCTGCGGAGTCGGGAGCCCGATGATCTGGAACTGGCCGACGTTGCCGGTGGTCGGCGTGACCGACTTGAGCTCGAGATCACCGGAGCGTGCCGTGATTGCCACGCCGCCGATCGGCTGCATGTTGCCATCGCGCACGGTGCCCGAGATCGAGCCGTTCGCTGCCGCGATCTGCACGGTGTTCATCACCGTTTCCTGGCCGCCAGTGAGTGTCTGTTCGAACTGTTGGGTCTGGAATCCGTCACCGGTGACGGTGATGAGGTAGGTCGCCGGGGTCGGGAGGCCCGACAAGGCGATGTTGCCGTCGGTGGTGACCACCGGTGGAATCGCCGCGGCGCCTCCGGTCGAACCGTCGCGGCGCTCGACTACCTGGGTGGCGGTGACGGTCAGCGGAACACCTTCGGCATCCGGAGGGACCGCGATCTGTCCGAAGAGTTGCCCGAGGGCACCGACGAGTTCGACGTCCAGGTCGTTGAGGACGTCCCGCGGGTCGAGGCGAACTTCCTCGGCCGTGGCCGCGTCACCACCAGCCGGGTACCAGACAGTCTCGTACCCGGCGGCGCTGAAGCGGATCTTGTAGGTGCCGGGAATGAGACTTTGGAGCGAGTACGTCCCGTCGTCACCGGTGGCGACCGAACCGACCGGCCGGAGTGCGCCCCCGGCGGTGACCCGCAGCGCCTCGACGGTGATGCGGGGAACACCGGCTCCAGTGGTCGACGCGGTCACCGTGCCCTCGACGGTGGCGGCGATACGGAGGAGCGGAATGTTCTCAGCTCCGTTGAGGCGGTCGGTGCTGACTGCCTTGGCCGGTGGTTCGGATCGGCGAAGTTCGGTGATGACGAACAGGAAGATGAACGCCCAGAGCAGCACGATCGATGCAAGGGTCAGTGCAGTGAGCAGACCTCGTGGGATCCTGGGCCGCTGTCGGAACGTGGCTCGCTGTTCCACCTCGACGTCGCC
>Ga0335397_10007030_pt1 | contig 14431 bp, 13 predicted proteins | sample MAT04_FD_205740 | JGI IMG/M metagenome (GOLD analysis project Ga0335397, IMG submission 205740) | Freshwater microbial communities from Lake Fryxell liftoff mats and glacier meltwater in Antarctica - MAT-04 (spades assembly) (version 2) ...
AACGCGATCTCCCGGGAGTAGCGCAGGACCGCCTCGCGCAGCTGCTCCTCGTCGCCGGGGGCCGCCAGCGACGGCACCGCCTGCTCGACGATCTCGACCGCGATCCGGATCAGCTGCACGGTCTGCTTGAGGTTGACCGCGCGGGCCAGCTCGCGGGGGGCGGCCGCGAACACCTCCGGCCCCACCGGCAGCGGCTGCCCCGGCCGGCGCAGCCACTGTGCGAACCCGCCGATGCCGGCATGCACGACGAGCCCGACGTAGGAACGCTGCTCGGCGGCGAGCGCCGCGAACCACGGCAGCTCCTCCATGGCGCGCACGCTGGAGCTGCTCAGCGGGGACGCTGCCCGCTGCACCCGCTGCCACGTCGCCTGCGCCACGGCGCGATGGTCCCAGACCCCCTCCGGGGGCCCGACGGCGGCGGCCCGAGACTGCATGAGGCAGCTGCGGTATGAAGCGTGGCGTGACACGACCGGAACACCCGCGACGCTTGGTGCCACCATCCACGGGGGAACCAGCGGGGATGGACTACGCAGCGCTGTTCGCCGCGATCCCCACGCCGTACCTGGTCCTCACCCCGGACCTGGTCATCGTCGAGGCGAACGCGGCCTACCTCGGTGTGGTGGGTCGCACCCGGGAGGAGCTCGTCGGGCGACCGTTGTTCGAGGCCTTCCCCCCGACTGCCGACGCCCTGGACAGCAGCGGCGCGTCCCGCGTGCAGATCTCCTTCGAGCGGGCGCGTGACTCCGGCCGCCCCGACACGATGCCGATCCTGCGCTACGACATCCAGGGCCCCGACGGCTTAGAAGAGCGCTTCTGGTCGCTGATCAGCGTGCCGGTCCCGGACGCCACCGGCCGCACGGCCCTGCTCCTGCAGCGGACAGAGGACATCACCGACTACGTACGCGAGCAGGCCCGTGGCAAGTCCGAGCGGGAGCGGGGCAAGCTCTGGCGCCGCCGGGTGCAGGAGGCCGAGAGCGATCTTTACGCAAGGGGACTCGAGCTGCGCGACGCGGTCGAGGCCCGTGACGTCGCGGCCCGGCGCCTGACGATCCTGGCCGAGGTGGCGCTGCTGCTCACCAGCGCGCAGAGCCTGGAGGACCTCACCTCGATCATCGTGGACCGCGGGCTGGCGGCGCTCGGCGCCGACGGCGGCGCGGTGGCCGTCCGTGACGACGAGATGCTGCACCTCACGGTGACGGCCTCGCTCGGCGGGCGGACCCAGGACGAGTTCGGCGTGCTGCCGCTCGACGGCCCGCTGCCGGCCTCGGTGGCCGCGCGGACGGCGAAGCGGATCCTGCTGCCGGACCGCGACGCGATGCTGGCCTTCTCCCCCGAGCTCCAGTCGGTGCTCGACACGACCGACTGCGAGGCGTGGGCGACCCTGCCGCTGCAGAGCGCCGACCGCGTCCTCGGCGCGCTGAGTGTGGGGTGGCGCCAGCCGCGCGCCTTCACCGACGGCGAGGTGGAGGTGCTGGAGGCCCTGGCCGCCCAGTGCGCTCACGGCCTCGAGCGGATCCAGAGCCGGCAGGTCGAGCGCCGCTCGGCGTACGTGGCCCGGCGCATGTCCGAGACCCTGCAGCGCAGCCTGCTCACCGAGCCGCCGCAGCCGGACCACCTCGACGTCGCCGTGCGCTATCGGCCGGCCGCGCAGGAGGCGCAGGTCGGCGGCGACTGGTACGACGCGTTCCTCACCGCGGACGGGGCCTCCTGCCTGGTCATCGGCGACGTCGCCGGCCACGATCGCGACGCCGCGGCCGCGATGGGCCAGCTCCGCAACCTGCTCCGGGGCATCGCCTACACCGTGGGCGAGCCGCCTGCGCTGGTGCTCAGCGCCCTTGACCGGGCGGTCCGGGACCTCGCGGTGGGATCCCTCGCGACCGCCGTGCTGGCCCGGATCGAGCAGGACCCGGACGACGTGGAGCAGGACCTGCGACGGCTGCGCTGGTCGAACGCCGGCCACCCGCCGCCGCTGGTCCTCGAGCCGGACGGCCGGGTGCACCTGCTCCAGACCGACGCCGACCTGCTGCTCGGGCTCGATCCCGACACCGACCGCCACGACCACGTGCACGTGCTGCGGCCCGGCGCGGTCGTCCTGCTCTACACCGACGGCCTCGTGGAGCGCCGCGGGGCCGGGATCGACCACGGGCTGGCCCGCCTGGTCGCCGCGGCAGTTGGGCTGGCGGACCGATCCCTGGACGAGGTCTGCGACACCCTGCTCGAGCGGCTCAGCGACGCCAGCGGCGACGACGACATCGCCATGCTGGCCGTACGGGTCCACCCGCGCGACGCCGACCGCCCGGCTGAGTCCGAACCGGCGACGGTGGACCTGTCCCTCGAGCGTTCCTTCCTGGCACCGGACGTGACCTCGGTGCGCGCGGCCCGCGCCTTCGTCCGGCGCCAGTGCCACCTGCTGGGCCTGCCCGTGGACGCCTGCGACGACGTCGTGCTGCTCTCGAGCGAGATCGTGACGAACGCCATCACGCACGGTCGCAGCGAGGCCCGGGTCACGATCACCAGCGCCGACGGTCGCCTGCGGCTCGAGGTGTCGGACGACAACTCCCGCCACCCCGAGCCGGCCGCGGAGGACGTCGACGCCCTCGACGGGCGCGGGCTCAACCTGATCGAGCAGCTGGCCAGCCGCTGGGGCGTGCAGGACGACCCGTACGGCAAGACGGTCTGGTTCGAGCTCGACCTGCCGGACGCCGAACAGCTGGAGTAGGCCTCCGCCGGAGAACTCAGCCCAGGTTGAGTTCGGCAGCAAGGTGTGATGAAAGGTTGGTAAAGTAGGAACCCTGATTGAGGGGGCAGCGTGGGGCGGCAGCGGACAGTGGCAGCGATGCGTTGCGCCAAGCACCCGGGCGCGGCCGTCATCGCGTTCGGCACTCGCACAACCGCGTCCGGACGGCAGCGCCGCTACCGCTGCGCGCCGCTGAGCGGGGATGCCCACGTCTTCCACGTCCCGCTCGACGACGAGGGCACTCCGCAGCTGCGGGGTTGGTCGCCGCCGCCTCCGTGTCCGGAGCACCCGACCGGCAAGGTCGTGCGCAACGGCACGTACGGAGTGCGGACGCCCCAGCCCCGGCAGCGCTACCGCTGTACGCCGCCGGGGGACGGCAAGGCCCACACCTTCACTCCGGCCCTGCCCCGCCACCACGTCCATGAGCACGAGCACGGCTGCGTCGAGTGCGAGGAGCTGCGCGGCGTGCATCGCGGGGAGACTGCGGTCGCCCGGCGGCACTCCTGGCCGACGCGCATCGTCGCCCGGGCGCTGTCGCAGCTCGCCGACGCCGGCTCGTACGCCGACGTCTCCCGCCAGGCCCTGGCGGCGGCCGAGATCGCCGCCCAGCGCCACGAAGCGCTGGTGCGGGGCGGGCTGAGCGCCGAGCAGGCCGACGTCGTCGTCGAGGCCGAGCAGGCGTCCGGCGACGCAGGCGCGGCACCGCCTACGGTCGCCGCAGCCTTGGCCAAGGACCGTGAGGAGGCCGCGTCCGACACCGCGACGGCGGCCGCGGTTGCCGAGGACAGGGCTCGCTACCGACGCAGCCGGCGTCGTGCGCCCTCCCCGCCCGCCACCACCGGTGAGGCAGCGTCCGTGACCGTCGTGCCCGACATCAAGCCCAAGCGCAAGAAGAGCGCGAGCAGTGTCGAGAGCGCGAACGTCTGGCACATCGCCGCAGACTGGACCGAGGCGTTCGGGCCAGTCGTGTTCGAGCCTATCGAGGCCCGACTACGCGCTCAGGCGCTTGCCGAGCGCGCCCGGATCGACGCGCTCCGCGAGGCGGGGCAGCCGGTGGAGCGCCCGCAGGTGCTGCTCCTCGACGACGTGCCCGTCTACGGCCGGGACCGCTCGGGCTCGGGCAAGGCCCGGCGCGACGACGGCTTCTTCCTGCTCGTCGCCGCGGAGATCCTGTGGCGTAAAGGCCCCGGCCGCGGCGTCGGGGACGAAGCCGACCCGTTCGCGCTCGCCACGCCCGAGTACATCCCTGAGCTGACGCTGCGCCTGGTACGGGCGATGCCCAAGAGCAACACCGCCGCATGGCGCCTGGTACTCGATGAGCTCGGGTACGCGCCGGACTTCGTCGTCGCCGACGCCGGGACCGGCATCGCCCGGGCCATCGCCGAGCAGTACAACGAGCGCACCACGTTCATCCCGTCGCTGTGGCACGTCGGCCAGGCCATCCGCAACGGCCTGGCCGAGACCCGAGGCGCCCTCGTGCCCGTGCCCGGTGGCGGCCGCGAGCCGCTGCCGAGCCTGCGCAAGCACTTGTCCGAGCTCGGCCGGGACCGGGCCATCGCCGACGTGCCCACCTGGACGGCCTGGTGGGACGAGCTCGAACGCCTCTGCGTGGCTGAGAGCCTGCCGCTGGACAAGATCCGCAATCGCAGGCGCAACTACGAGACCACCTTCGCCGAGGCCATCCGCGCCCTGGCCGGCCAGCCCGGCGTGCCGGTCAGCACCGGCGGGCTCGAGACGCTGATGGCCAAGCGGGTCCAGCCGATGCTCGCGATGCGCCGCACGAGCTTCGGCAACATCGAGCGCACCAACCGGCTCTTCGACCTGCTCATCGCCCGCGAGCACGGCGCGTTCATCGACCTCACCGACGTCGTCACTCTGCTGCGAAATGACGCCGTCCCCGAGGGCGGCTGGACCGTGCCGCTGCGCGACATCTCCGACCCCCGGCCGCGAAACGGCCGGTACAACAGCCTGCGCGACAGCCTGCTCATCACCGAGATCGCTGAGTCCCGGGGGCTGGCGTGAGCGGTCCCAGCGGCCCAGCGACGCCTGGCGCAGCGCTGGAAGCGCTGTGGGCCTCGTTGCGCCTGGTCGTGCTCGACGTCGAAACACTGGTGGCCGACGGCACCAGCAGGCTCATCGAGATAGCCGTCGCCACCTGCCGCCGCGGCGAGGTCACCAGCAGCTGGACTGCCCGCCTGAACCCTGGGCTACCGGTCGATGAGCACACCTTCCGTGTCCACGGCATCACCACCGACGAGCTCGCCGACGAGCCGGCCTTCGACGCCGTCGAGCCCGAGCTCACACGGCGGCTGCGCGGCATCGACGGCGAGCAAGTAGTCCTGGTGGCGCACAACGCCGGCACCGACATCGGCGTGCTCAAGCGCGAGTACCAGCTCCTGGACCGGGCGTTGCCCGAGCTGCCGGTGCTCGACACGATGCACCTGCCGCGCGTCGTCGGCGTCCGCCCGCCGAGCCGCAGCCTGGCCGACCTGCTCGTTGCGCTCGGCCTCATCAACCCGAAGGCGCACAGCGCCGCCGGCGACGCCCGCGCCACCGCCGACGCGACGCTCGCGCTCCTCGCACGGGCCGCCGAGCAGGGCTGGGCCGACTTCGACGCGTTGCGCGCCAAGGCGATGGAGCGCCGCAACAGCACGACCACCACCATCCGCGGCCCGGGCAAGCGGCCACAGCACGACCCGGACGAGTACGAGGTCGAACTCGACTTCCCGATGGAGCACACCCGCGAGCACGGCACCCTGCTCACTTCGACCGCAGCCGGCGAACTTGTCGTGTGGCAGGCGGCGCTCGCCGAGTGCGCTCGACTGCGCTGCTCCTACGCCGCCGCCCGCGTCGCCGAGGGCGCCGTCGGACCGGCCGGCGACGCCGGCGTCCTGGCCGCGGTCGAGGACGTCCTACGCGGCCTGCTAACGCCCGAGCACGACCGCGTCGATGTTCCCGCGGTCGCCACCGTCCTTGGCACGCTGGAGCCGCTCCTTGGCGCCCTGCCGAACCGGCCGAAGGCGCTGGCCTGGCACGACCGGTGGCTGCCGCTGCTGCGGGCGCTCGGCCGCTGCGACACACGCACCGAGGCGGCCTCGCCCGCCTGCCCAGCATGCCGACAGCGCGCGGGCTGCCCGCTGGACCTCTGGCCGCGGTACTTGGCGCCGGCGGCGGTCGGCGAGCTGAGCAAGGGGCCGCTGAAGTCGTTCTTGCACCTCAACGGCACCGACCTCGGCAGCGGCGTGCTCACCACCTGGCTGGGCAAGGACCGACGCCTGCTGAGCGAGGCCGCCGCGTGGCTCGTGCATCAGCGCCACCGGGCGACCGGGCAGGAGGTCGCCGCGCAGACCTTCGCTCGGCTGGCCTACGCGGCAGGGGTGCGCGAGCCCCGGCTGGCCGCCGCGTATGCGAACCTGCTCGCCGTCCGCGGCGACCAGGACGCGCTGCGTCGAGCGGCGGAGGTCTGCGACGAGGCGCTGTTGAGCCGTGGCGACAGCACCTTCGAGGGCTGGACCGAGCTCGGCGCCAAACGCGCCCAGCTCCTGGGCCGGCTCGAGCGCCTACGAGTCCGTCCCAGCGACGAGCTCGATGCCGACGGCAACCCCATCCCCACCCGGCGCCACCACCCCGACGAGCCCCGCCGCAGCCGTCCCAGGCGCTTTGCAGTGCGACCCTGATCGACCGTTGCAGCCCGTCGGGACCCGCGCACGGTGATTGCCAGAGGTTACGCCCGTGGCCGCAGCGAAGGGAGTGCTGCCGTGAGTGACACAGGCGCGAGGCTCGACTGTCCGCTAGCCGCCACTAGCGGGTGTTCGTGGCACCGCTGGAAGACCGGCGTTACCCACGATCCCCGACCGGGTGGCCGTAGCCCGATGCTCCGCCTGCGAGCGCCCTCCGCTACTACCGTGCGCTCATGACCATCCGTGATCAGCCTCCCGATACCGGGTCGAGAGGTCGCGTCCTGCTGGTGGCCGCGCTCGCCGTCGTTCTCCTCGCGGCAATCGTGCTCGTTGTACGCCCGGTGACGGCATCCGTCTTCGACTGCACGACGCGTGCCGACGAAGTCGCAGAGGACGTACGATCGGCAGTCGAAGCCAGCGTTGGAGCAGCATCGAGCGGCTTCTCCGTGGAGGCGTGCGAGGGCGGGCACTACGTCTCAGTCGGTCTGGACTTCTCGGCCAAGAGCCATGACGACATCAGCGCCGCGCTGACCCGCGATGGCTGCCAGCCCTCCGCGAGCCGCGCCTCCGACGAGTTCGCTTGCCGGTGGCAGGAGAACGGCCATGACATCGACATCGTTCTCATGCGGAGAGACGTCACGTCGGTCGTCGCGTCTGTTGACCTCTGACTCGCAACGGACGTGGTACGTGCTCGTCTGCGACGTCCCGGTCCAGTTCCCGACCGGGCCCGCCGAGGGTGGAGGTGGCGCGACGTCCCAGAACCGCGACTATCGGGCGGAACGGAGGGTGCCGATACTGCGTCTCATGGACATGAGACGGGCTCCGGTGCCGCTGTTGGTCTTGGCTTTGGCGACCGGCTGCGGGCAGGCGGCGTCGGAGGTGGCCGTCGTCGAGCAGGCTGCGGGGCCGGTGGTGTCGTGCAACGGCCCCGATGCGGCGTTCCCGGTGGGCCTGCTGGCCGGTGCACCGACGGACCTGGCCGCCGGGGATGAGGCAGACGGGGCACTCCTTGCCGAGTTGCAGGACGAGCAGACCTTCGGGGGCGGTGAGGACCCGCTGCCAGTGACCGACTGGTTCCGGGTGGTCAGTCGCGACGAGTTCGCGGCGTGGGTGCGCAGCCCCGACATGCAGACCGTTGTCGCTTCGGTCGAGTTCAGTCGCGGGGGAGGTGACTGGCAATACTTGCGGTCAGCGCCAGCCGGGTGTCCGCTGCGACTGTTCGAGCCGGGAGTCGAGTTCGCGCCCGTGTCTTCGGCCACCGTGCAAGGCGCTGCCGTGGAACTGCAGGCGGAAAGCGGCTCCTGCGTCGGCGGGGACGGACCGACCTTGGATCGGGTGCAGGTCACGGAGACAGACACATCTGTCGCCGTCGTTGTGCGACTGCGACCGGAGGCCTCCGCTGCGGGTGACGACGTGTGCGCCGGGGTCGGGTTCGGGCTTCCGGTGCAAGTCGAGCTGCAGCAGCCCCTGGGTGACCGGCTGTTGCTCGACGGCTCGGAGATCCCCGCCGTACAGATCATGACCGACCGCACCAGTTGATAGCTGGGACCACTGGTGTGGGGCCCAGCGACCAGGCCCCCGGAGCGGAAGTCAACGCTCTGTAGGTGCAACTAGCGCCTGCTCCGCCCCGCCGGACACCGCCACCTCGCCCGGCCCGCAGCACCGCCTTCACACGCGACCGGGTCTGCGCACCGCGTCGGGGTCGCGTCGCCAGGTAGCGGTGACGCGGTCGTACTCGTCGAGGACGACGGACAGACTGTGCTCCGAGCTGCTGTCACGGCCGGCCCCGTTCAGGTGCTCGATCGCTCTCGGTGATGCACCGGCCCAGCTCGTCGTTGCGTTCGTCCAGGACACCAGCGCGCCCCCGCCTTTGGCGAGATGCCCAAGGCCCCGACGGCACCATCTAGCCGGCAAGTGCGCAGCCAGCATCGGCGCGCCTCCCCAGCCCTAGCTCATGCCCTGACAGCGTGGCTACCGCTGGGTCAGCAATGCCTCAATGTCTGATTTTGGACCGGGCACATTGCCAACCTTCATCACACCTTGCTGCCGAACTCAGCCCAGGTAGAGGAAGCCGTACGCCTCGTCTGTTCAGCGCATCACTGCAGGTCACAGGCTTGCGGGACCAGCTCAGTCCGCAGGGAGTCCGCAACAGCGACAGTCCTGCCCTCGCCTGACAGGCCTCCCCGACTGCCAACAGCCATCCGTTCTCCCCTGCCGGCGAGGGCGGATAGACCGGCCAGGGAGGTCTACGATCGAGCCGTGACCAGCCGCTGCGGCGGAACTGATGCTGCCGCCCGCGGATGAGACCGCGGTGCGGGCTCACGTTCACGAGCTGCATGAGCTCGCTGCTCGCTTCGGCGTCAGCGAGCTGCGATTTGCCTCCGCCGGCCGGCTCGTCGGGCATGTCCGCGACGACCGCGATGCCTTGGACGTCGCGGAATTCGAGGTGGCTGCACGCGAGATGCTCGGCGCCGACATCGGACTGTTCTCCGACCGCGTCTTGACCAAGGCGAACGTCAGTCCGGACCTGGTCGCGGCCGCACCGCTTTGACCGCTGACGTCCGGCCCGGCCGGCCGCCGTCCTGATCGTGCCGGAGGATCTCGAGTCGCTCGAGGAGACCCTCGCGATCCTGTCCGACCCCGACGCGATGCGGCGGCTCGCCGCCGCCGACGCCGAGCTGGCGGATGGCAACGGGGAGTCCGAGGCCGCCCCCGCGGCGGCGATGGGACGGCGAGGCCGGTGGCGCGAGCGCCCGCGCGACCGGTACTCGCTCATCCTCGCGCCGACGCGTGTGGCAACGCGCTACATTGACCTTGTGGCCGACAGCCTCTGGTGGGACGGTGAGGACGCCGAGCACATCCGGACTCGGTCGGCCCGCTACCCCGGCGCGGTCGACCTGGAGCCGGCGTGGACGCTGGAAGCGGCGGCGGACCCGGACTTCCTGGTCCGCGAGCCCGACCCGAAGAGCCGCGCCGGGTACACACGGCTGATCGGACACTCACCGAGCGCACGCGCCGTGCTCACGGTGATCATCGACCCGTACGACGGTTCCGGCGTCACAGCTTGGATCACGCGCGGAGTCGACCTACGGCACTACCTCGACAGCAAGGAGTCCCGTGATGACTGAGACCACCGACGACGTCCGAGACGCCCGACGGGCCCGACACCGCGCAATCCGCGCCGAGGTTGCGCAGGAAGAAGCCGAGGCCGCCGAGGCCGACGTCACGGAGAAGGCGGCTGCCCTCGACGTCCCCCTGCATCTGCGCATCGACCGCGAGCTCGACGCCGAGCTGCGCCGCCAGGCCACCGAGGCGCATGTCCCGACCTCGGCGCTGGTCCGCCGACTGCTCCGACAGGCGGTCCAGGCGCCTCGCAAGCAGCTCACCGAAGACGACGTGGAGAGCATCGCTCGCCGCGTCGCGCGCGAGGAGCTGCACCGCGCGTAGACCTCGACGACGCCGCTGGACGGACCGGCGCGGGTAGCTCCGACGCGGAACCCTCGCGCTGCCCGACGGTCAGGGGTGCGCGCGCTCGACGTGCAACGCGTCGACGGCGGCGAATGCCCTGTCCATCACCTGCCGGGTCTTGTCGTCGCTGGACGGCCACAGGTGCGAGTAGGTGTGCAGGGTCTCGGTCGCGTTCTTGTGCCCCATCCGGTCGGCAACCACGGTGACGGACTCACCGCCGTCGATAAGCAGCGAGGCGTAGGTGTGCCGCAGCTGGTGGAAGGTGATCCCGGCCGGCAGTCCAGCCTTACGCAACGCCGCGGCGAGTGATCGGTGCAGGCTCTGCCGGTTGACAACGCTCCCCCGCGTGTTGCTGAAGATCATCCCGAACGGACCGGGTGGGAACAGCCGCATGTGCTCGGCGAGTGCCTCCAGCACGAAGGCGGGCGCGGGCACGGTGCGGAGGCTGCTGGGCGTCTTGGGCGGCCCTAGGTGAGCCGTCACCCCGGGAACGGACACGAGCTGGTGACGCACGTGGACCTCGCGGCGCAAGAAGTCGACGTCCTGTCCGCGCAGTCCGAGCGCCTCCCCCTGGCGCAGGCCCGTCCCGACTGCCGTGATCACCAACGCCTGGAAGTGCTGCGGCGTCGCGGCGACCAGACGCTCGACCTGCTCCACGGACAGCGGGACCACCCGGGAAGCCGCGACCGGCTGGCGAGCAATCTTGCGGCACGGGCTCACGGCGATCAGCTGGTCCTCGACGGCGGCGTTGAAGACCGCCTTGATGAGGCGGAAGTGGTTCTCCACCGTCTTGGGCGCCAGGTGCTGCGCGGAGCTGGTGATCAGGGCCTGGATGTCGGAGCGGCGGACCGCCGCCAGCGGACGGTCTCCGATGCGGGGGTAGACGTGCAGGCGGAGCGTCCGCTCGTACAGCAGGGCGGTACCCGCGCGGTGCGGTTGCGCCTCGAGCCAGGTTCGCGCGAAGTCAGCGAACAGCACCCGGCCGGCGGCCGGATCCACGTAGGTGCCGCGCAGGAGCTCACTGCGGATCTCGTCCAGCCAGCGTTCGGCGTCGACCTTGCGGGTGAAGTGCCGCGCGTGCTCCTTGTCGGCGGTGTCGCGGTAGCGAGCACGCCAGCGACCGTCCGGCCGCCTCTGCACCGATGCCATCGAGGACACCTCCTGTCGTGACGGTAGGGCGTGTACAGCGCTCAGGGCTTGTCCGCGTCCGGACCTGTGGACGAGCCAGGCGCTGGCCGGGTGAGGGCCTTCAGCCTCCTCCTCGACCCTTGCCGAATGTCTTGCCGGACCGCGGTCCTCCACTCGGCAAGACTGTTGACGGCACCGGCAAGGGTGCCTCCCCCCACTTGGTGGCCTGGAGCGGGGTGCCGGCAAGGGTCCATCCCCCACCTCGCCGATCGAGCGCCGTCCACAGGTTCGACGTCGTGGACGTGCTGGGAGGCCGCGGCGGGTGACGGTGGACGCTCCCCGAGGTGAGGAGCCCGCCGTGTCGGATCCGACTCCGCCGCCCGATGACCCGTGGCCGCCTGAGCCGTCCCGGCCCGCTCGCCAGGTTCATGCCGTGCTGGCCTGGCTGGTCGTCGAGGCAAACGTGCCCCACGACGTCTACCTGCATCTGGTGGACGCGCTGCTGGCGTGGGCGCCGCTGATGGGTGAGCACCTGTTCCCGACCGAACCGGAAGCCGGCATCGACGCCGACCTCCACCCGGTGCTGGAAGAGTTGTGGTGGCGGCTCGACGCCCAGGCTGCCGACGCCCGGTGGGCGGACAAGGTGGTCCTGCACGAGGTGCGGGGCCGGGTCGGCCTGGCGATGCAGGCGCTGCGGGCCGGGCGCGCGCCTGCCCCTGGTCTGCCGGCGCCTCGGTCACCGGGAGGCTGAGGGACCTCGGGCCGCAGGGCCGTTGGCGACGCGGTGTGGTGGGGCGAGCTCGACGTTGATCGGCCCTTGCCTCGCCGACGACGACACGGCGGCTGACGCGGCAGCCGGGGCGGCCGCCCGGCGCAGGTGCTCGCCCATGAGCTGTTCAGCGGCGCGGCGTGCTGCCACGGCCTGGGCGGCGCGCCCTTGCGTCTCTCGCAGTCGGGCGAGCGACTCGGACAGGGCGGTGAGCCGGGCCATCAGAGACAGCAGCTGCCGGGTCTCGGCCCGTTTCACCAGCCGGGCGCCCAGCAGGGCGCCGGCCGCCGTGCGTACCGATCGGCTGTGCGCGGTCGCCGGGACGGTCCGGCGGTTCAGGTCGCGGGCCGCCCGGCCGTAGTGGTCCGCGGCGTCGTGCAGCGGCCCGCCGCGTTTGCGTTCGACGAGCCAGCTGAGCGCGCCGAACACCTCCCCGGCGGACGCCGCCGCGGCCTGCGCCGAGGCCTGCGCCGCCGCGTCGCCGGGGTGGCTGCTGGCTTGCCGGAGCTGCTCGTCGGAGCGCCGGACGGCATTCTCAGCGGCTACCCACAGCCGGCGCCGGTCCAGCTCGGATAACTCATCGGCCGGGCCGGTCGGGTGGCTCGTCGGGCGGCCGGCTCGAGGCCCGTCCCCTCGGTCGGCCGCTCCGTCTTGGTCCCAACGGGCTCGAAGCTGGGGCAGGGACAGGTCCGGGGCGAGCTTGCCGCCACCGAACCAAACGATCTGCTGCCCCGCCCGGTCACGGCCGCTGCTGCCCGGGAGCCCGACGGCATAGCCAGTCAGCTCACCCGGGGTGCGGGTGCTGTACCGCTCCCGGACCAGCACTCCCGACCTGCGCAGCCGGTCGGCGAACTCCTCCCAGCTGTCGGAGCCGGCCAGGGCCGCCCACACCCGGGCGCGCAGGACCTCCCGGTCCGGCCCGGCCGGCGCCGGCATGCCGGTCTGCGCGGCTGCCCGGACCGCACCCTGGTGCTTGCGCTGCTCGGCCCGGGTCGTCTCCGGGTTCGCGGTCCGGTCCACCGGGCTGGTCGGGGTCAGCCCGTACCTGCGCTCAACCTCCAAGCTCGCCTCGCGGGCCCGGTAGAAGTCGTGGTGCGGGAAGACCCGGCGGCCGTCCTGGCGCACCAACGTCGCGACGACGTGCACATGATTGTCGGCGTGCCGGACCGCGACCCACCGGACCGCGGCGTCATCACCGCGCTTGGCCAGACCGAGCCGGTCGACGTAGAGCGCGGCGATGTCAGCCCACTCGGCATCAGACAGCACACGGTCGTTCGGGGCGGCGCTGATCGCCAGGTGGTAGGTCGCCTTGGCCTCCTTGCCGACCCCACCGGCCCGTACCGGCGCGTCCAGTAGAGCCGCCAGCCGGGTCACGTCCGCCCGGCCATCAGGCCATCGCTGCGGCTCGAGCCCGCCCGGTGGCTGGTAGCCGGCGATGACCCGGGCGTCGGTGTGCGCGGAGTCCAGGCCCCGCTCCCCCGCGAGCCCTTCGGTGAACAGGTAGCCCAGCAGCCGGCGGGTGTCGGTGCCTCGACGGCACACCTTCCCGATCACCGCCCCACCGCCCCGTCGCCTTGGCGTCCGGTCTGCGTGGCTCAGCCGAGGCGGCGGGACAGCACGATGCTGGCCCGGTCCATCCGCTCGCTGGCCCGCGCGCAGCCGCTGATGGCCTGCAGCAGCCACACCGGCGCCCCGGCGCCGCTGTTCAGCGCCGCGACGGCCTGGTTCAGGTTCACCCCGTACCGGCCCAGCGCCGTCCGGCCCTGCAACAGCTCGGCCAGCAACGCACGGTCCGTCGAGGTCGCCGGCGCGACCCCCGCTCCGGACAAGGTCAAGCCGGCGGCCGCGACGTACCCGGACGGGGTCAGGCCGGCCAGCTGCGCCGCCGCCCGCACCGACGCCACCTCCACATCGTCATAGAGGACCTTCAACGCGTTGCGGCGGCCCGGGAAGCGGTGCGCCCGGTCCCGGACGAAGCCGGCCCGCTCAGCCCCAGCCGGCTCACCGTCGACCGGTCGCTCCGCCCGCAACTGCCCTGCGGTCTCGTCCAGCCCGTCCATGACACAACTCCCTCACCCGCGGAACGCGTCTCGTCCCCTCACCCTTGGTAAGTGCGGTCGAAGGGGGTGCTGTGACAAACGATCTTCGACTTTGTTGCGCACTGCCCCTTGCCGGCCCGCGCCCGGGCCGGCAACACCCTTGCCCGCGACCACCGGCGCGGGACTTGGGCAGGAGAGCTGACCGGTCGCGCAGCGGCCGGTCAGGTCTCCTGACCATTAACTTGCTCGGCTCCTCTCCAGCCCGTCCGGCAAGGCTCGCCAAGCACCCCGAGGCTGCTCCACAAGATCGACGGCGAGGAGTCTGTCGCGATCGCACGGTGCGGGCCTCTCTTGTCGCGTGCGCGTGCACGTCAGAGCAGGCCGCTGGGGCGCCTCTCGAGCGAGCCCCGTCGTGCCAACGGACTGCCGCCCGCCCACCGGCCGCACCGGACTGCCCAGATCTCTAGAGCGGGGCGGGCTCCTCTGCTTGCACCCTGGCGGGTGCGCTCAGCTCAGGTGGCCTTGGGCCGGTTGGGCGAGCCCACCGGAAGCTGCGCTCCAGAGCGGCGACAACGTCGATCACACGGGGTCACCGCAGGACGAGAGACAG
>Ga0335397_10007032_pt1 | contig 14429 bp, 9 predicted proteins | sample MAT04_FD_205740 | JGI IMG/M metagenome (GOLD analysis project Ga0335397, IMG submission 205740) | Freshwater microbial communities from Lake Fryxell liftoff mats and glacier meltwater in Antarctica - MAT-04 (spades assembly) (version 2) ...
ATCTCGTGGGTAATGACGACGATGGTGACCCCGAGCTCGCGATTGACCTGACGCAGCAGCGCCAGCACATCCTGGGTCGTCTCGGGGTCGAGGGAGCTGGTCGATTCGTCGGCGAGCAGGATGCTGGGTGAATTTGCCAGCGCCCTGGCGATGCCCACGCGCTGCTTCTGACCGCCGGAGAGCTGGTCGGGGTAGGAGTGCGCGCGTTCGAGCAGCCCAACGAAGCTCAAGAGCTCGGCGACCCGGGCATCCCGCCTCTCGCGCGGCCAACCGGCGACCTTGAGCGGGTAGGCGACATTGCCGGCGACGGTGCGCGAGCCGAAGAGGTTGAACTGCTGGAAGATCATGCCGATTCGGGCGCGGACAGGGCGTAGTTTCGCCTCGGGAATCGTGCTGATGTCGACGCCGTCGACGATCACCTCGCCGCTGGTGATGCGTTCAAGGCCGTTAATGAGGCGCACGAGGGTGCTCTTGCCGGCGCCGGAGTAGCCGATGATGCCGAAAATCTCACCCTGTTCGATTCTCAGGTCGAGGCGGTCGACGGCCGTGACGAGCCCGTTGGGGGTGGGGAATGTCTTCGAGACGTCGTGAAGCTCGATGATCGAGTTGGGGTGTGCTGGTCGGATGCCGGTGGTCGCGTCGGATGTCTCGGTGATCGCGGTCATCGCCCTACTGCTCCGCGGCCTTCTTGTCGGCCTCGATGCTGGCGAGGCGGTCGCGCAGCTCCTCGGCGTCGAGGTCGATGACGACCGCGGTGTTGCTAGAGCCCTCTGTGACCAGGTCGGTGACGGCCGCGGAGTGGTAGAGCTCGGCGACCCTCAGGTAGGGCCAGCTGCGCGCGTCGTCGGGGTCGACGGAGAACAGCGCGCTCGACGGGTCGAGGCCCGCGTCGCGGGAGAAGTTGTTGTTGATGATCGCGCCGTCCGCGGTCTGCAGGGCAGCGGGTGTCTGCGACGCCTCGACGCTGATCACGGTAACCGTGGATTTGTCGGCGTCGATGTCGTCCGGTGTCGGAACGGTCTCGTCGCCGGTCAGCGTGAGGAGACCCGCGGCCTCAAGCACGAACAGGGCACGGGCCTGGTTGCTGGGGTCGTTCGGGATCGCAATCTGCGCGCCATCCGGGATCTCCTCGACCGAGTCCCACTTGTCCGAGTACAGAGGTAGAGGCAGGATCATGGTGGAGCCGATCGGCTGCAGGTCGTCGCCGGTCGCGATGTTGTGGTTCGACAGGTAGTCGAGGTGCCGGAAGCCGTTGAGGTCGGTCTCGCCGCCTGCCAACGCCGGGTTGGGTAGCGGGTAGTCGGTGAAGTTGACGACCTCGAGGGTGATGTCCTCCTCGGCGAGCAAGTCGCCGAGTACCTTCCAGTGAGGCTGGCTCGCGTCCGTCGCGCCGATCGAGACCGTGACGGGCGTGCCCGCGCCCTCGACGACCGCGGCCTCGGAGCTCGAGGGGAGGTTCGGGATTATCGCGGCAGCCGCGGCGATGACCGCGACGGCGGCGAGCGAGAGGCCGACGATGACGCCGGTCCCGTGCTTCCTCCGCGGAGGAAGGACCGGTGCGTTCTGGGGCGGGGTGTCCTGTGTCATGAGCGGGTTCCTTTAGTGAATTGGAGAGGTGGATTCCGGCGCTGGGGTCGGTCGAACCTGCCAGCTATCCCCGTTCTGGGGTATTCGTGCGTCGGCGTGTGACTCTGGGTGACGTAACAGTTGAATTCGCGTCCGAAGAGAGGCACCCTCACTAACCATGAGCAACCAGATCAACTTCAACCTGTTCGAGATGAACACCGTCGGGCACATTTCCCACGGGCTCTGGGTGCATCCCGCGAACAACCGGCATCGCTTCAACGACCTCGACTTCTGGATCGAGCAGGCGAAGCTGCTCGAAGAGGGACTGTTCGATTCGGTGTTTCTCGCCGACGTGATTGGTGCGTACGACGGCTACCGTGACGGCCCGGAGACGGCCCTGCGCGAGGCCGTGCAGATCCCCAGCAATGACCCGTTGCTCGTGATCCCGGCGATGGCGGCGGTCACCAAGCACCTCGCCTTTGCTACTACCTTCTCGACGACCTACGAGCCGCCGTTCGCGTTCGCCCGCCGCGCCAGCACCCTCGACCACCTCACCAAGGGGCGCTTCGGCTGGAACGTGGTCACCTCGTACCTGCCCAACGCCGCCCGCAACTTCGGCCTCGCCGACGAGGTCGGCCACGACGACCGGTACGAACTCGCCGACGAGTACCTCGACGTGCTCTACAAGCTGTGGGAGGGCTCGTGGGACGACGACGCGGTCGTCATCGACAGGGAGCGCCGTGTGTACACCGACCCGGCCAAGGTGCGCGCTATCGACCACGTCGGCCGCCACTTCTCCGTCGCCGGTCCGCACCTCTCCCAGCCGTCCCCGCAGCGCACCCCGGTGATCTTCCAGGCCGGCAGCTCCGACCGGGGGCGCGCCTTCGCCGCCAAGCACGCCGAGGGGGTGTTCGTCGGCGGCCGCGATCTTGACGTCTATCGCGAGAACACCGCCGACATCCGCCGCCGGGCGCAACTGCACGGCCGAGGCCCTGACCACATCAAGACCTACGCGTCCGCGGTGATCATCGTCGGCAGGGACCGTGACGACGCCGAGCGTAAGGCCGAGAACTTCCGTGAGCTCTCGAGCGCCGAAGGCTACCTCGCGCACGCCGGCGGTGCGGGAATCGACCTCGCCGCCTACCCGAAGGACGCGGTGATCTCCGAGATACTGCGAGCCGAGGCGAAGGCCGGACGCGACAATGCCCAATCGGGTCGCCGACAGTACACCGACACCACGACAGTGGGGCAGGCGCTCGAGGAGGTCACCAGATTCGACCGCGGGCCTTTCTACGTGGCCGGGTCGCCGGTACAGGTAGCGGATGCGATCGAGGGCTGGGTGCGCGACACCGGCCTCGACGGATTCAACCTGCGCCAGTTCCTCACCCCGGGCACCGCGGAGGACTTCATCGAATATGTGGTTCCCGAGCTGCAGCGCCGCGGCCTGTACCGCACCACATACGAGGAGTCGACCTTCCGGGAGCGGCTGTTCGGAGCGGGCACTGCGCGCCTGTTCGACGAGCACCACGGGGCCAGGTACCGTGGCGGGCGCAATCTGGGCGGGGGTGCGCCCGTAGGGTAGTGGGGTGCCAGAGTTCTCCTTCGACGCCCTCCGTCGGTACCCCGATGTCGAGGCGGACAATCTGTTCGCCGTCGACGCGAGCGACCGGCTGATCCTCGACGAGGCCGCGCCGCATCTTGCGTCGGCCGGCACGGGGGAGGTCGTGGTGATCGGCGATCACTACGGCGCGCTTACCCTCGGCGCGATCGCCCAGCACGGCGCGACCGCGGTGCGGGTGCACCAGGACCCGCTGAGTGGCGAGCTCGCGCTGGCCCACAACGCCACGTCGACCGGCCTCGAGGGCGGGCACACCAACCACGAGCTCGGGGAGGAACTGCTCTCCGGCGCCCGCGTCGTGCTCATGCAGCTTCCGCGCAGCCTTGCAGCCCTCGACGAGATCGCGGGCGCGATCGCGCGCTTCGCCCACCCTGAGGTCACCGTCGTCGGCGGCGGGCGCCTCAAGCACATGTCGATCGCAATGAACGAGATCTACGGCCGTCACTTCGCCGACGTGCGCGCGTCGCTCGGTCGGCAGAAGTCCCGCGTCATCATCTCCCGACTGCCCACGCCGGGCGACAGCGTCTACCCGGTGCGCGAGTTCAACGTCGACCTCGGCCTCTGGGTCTGCGCGCATGGCGCTGCGTTCGCGGGCACCAAGCTCGACATCGGCACCCGTTACCTGCTCGGCTTCCTGCGCGAGATGAATCCGGATGCCGTGACTGCCGTCGACCTCGGCTGCGGCACCGGCATCCTCGCTTCCGCTCTCGCCCGCGCCCGGCCCGGCCTCGCGATCCTCGCGACCGACGAGTCCGCCGCGGCCGTCGCCTCCGCCCGCGCCACCGCGCTCGCCAACGACCTGGCGTTCACTGTCGTGCGCGACGACGCCCTCTCGACCCAGCCGGACGGATGCGCGGACCTCGTGCTGCTCAACCCGCCATTCCACGTCGGGTCGGCAGTGCATCCGGGAGTCGCCCTCAAGCTGTTCGAGGAGGCCGCGCGAGTGCTCAAACCCGGTGGCGAGCTCTGGACGGTGTTCAACTCGCACCTGTCCTACCGGGCTGCGCTCACCCGCGCGGTCGGCGCCACCCGGCAGGTCGGCCGCAACGCCAAGTTCACCGTCACCGTCTCGACCCGCTGAGCCGTGCCGTTGTCCGCCGGGTGCATCCGGGTTTTTGGCGGCCGAGGCCTGACCTCCGGACTCTATTGTTCGAGCGAGGTCCCCTTCGTCAGCGTCTTCCCCGTGAAAAACCCGGGGTGCAGGCGCCGCTGAACAAGCATCAAGATGATTCCACTAGCGAACAGCACCATCGCGAGGATGAACACGAGACCGACGCCGCCGATGCTCGAGCCGCTGCCGTATTCGGGATCCATACTGTCGACAACCGTCGTCGCGAAGATGACGGTCAGGATAACGCCGCCGACGAGCGGCGCGAGGAACTTCAGCAGGAACGCACGCGTGCCGGTGAATGCCTCCGCTCTGAAGAACCAGACGCAGGCGAACGCCGTCACCCCGTAGTAGAAGCAAATCATCATCCCGAGGGTGAGAATCGTGTCTGTGAGCACGTCAGTCGAAAGCACCCGCATGACCGCGTAGAAAACCCACGCCACTATCCCGGCCATCACGGTCGCGAAGGCGGGTGACTTGTGGCGGACGCTGATCGTGCCGAACCGCGCTGGGAACGCTTTGTAGTGCCCCATCGCGAGCATGGTGCGGGCGGGCCCGACGAAGGTGGACTGGAGCGACGCTGCGGAGCTCGACAGCACGGCGAGCGACAGGAGGATGGCGAAGGGCCCCATGACGGGGCCGGCGATCGCTGCGAATACGTTGCCCTGAATCTCTTCGTTGCCGAGCCCGAACTCGCCGGCCCCGATGCCCGAGAACATGAGCACGGCGACCGCGACGAGAATGTACAGCGCGAAGATGACGCCGACGGTAAGGGTCGCCGCGCGTCCGGGAGTGCGCTCGGGATCCTTCGTCTCCTCGTTCATCGTGAGCGTCACGTCCCAGCCCCAGAAGATGAAGATCGACAGGGACACCCCCGCAGCGAATGCCGAGAACGACGATACGAGGAACGGGTTGAACCAGGACGCGTCGAAGGCGAGGGCGTCAAAGGCGGTGCTGTTCGCCACCTGTGTGAGCGCGGCCACGCTGAACCAGACGAGCACGAGAAGCTGAAACCCGACCAGAACGTACTGCACCTGCTTTGTTGTCTCCATACCGCGATAGGACACGTAGCAGGCGAGAGCGATGAAGACTAGGCAGGTGGTGATGTTGATGAGCACATTCTCGGTGAGAGCGGCGAGATCGGCATCGCCGGTTATCTGAGCCAGCAGAAGGTAGAGGAAGTCGACCGCGACGCCAGCGAGGTTCGACAGCACGACCACGGTGGCCACGATGAGCCCCCAGCCGCCCATCCAGCCGAGCCACGGGCCGAACGCCCGGGTGGCCCAGGTGAATGAGGTGCCGGCATCCGGCATCGCGTTGTTGAGCTCCCGGTAGCCGAGCGCAACCAGCAGCATCGGGAGAAAACCGACCAGGAAGATCCCCGGCATCTGTGTGCCGACCGCGGCGGCGGTCGGGCCGAGCGACGCCGTCAGGGTGTAGGCGGGCGCGATGCACGAGATCCCGATGACGGTTGCGCCGAGCAATCCGATCGAACCCGCGCTCAGACCCTTGGTCGAGAGCCCGCCGACGGTCGTCACTGCGGTCCCGCCCGACGAGTCGGCGGCGGGGGAGGGGGGCTGTGCCATGGGATGACTCCTTCTGTGAAGGCGGCTGGGGTGTTGCGAACCAGACCCGGTTCGCGGGGGTCAGTTCGGCTCGCCCGCCGGAACGACGACCAGGGGGATGGGCAGCACGTGCAACATGCGGTTAGCGGTGATGCCGAGGAAGATCATGCTCGGCCGTGCTAGCCGACTCGATCCGACGAACGCGATCTCGTCGTCGCGCCAGTCGAGTCCCTCCACTGCGGCCTCGACGCTCTTCCCCTCCGCGATCTCGGTGGTGACCTTCCCCGTCGCGGTCGAGCTTCCGGCAAAGTGCTCGAGCACCTGATCGAGATGAGCGGCGCTGTCGGTCGTCGAACGGTGACCACCCGCATCCACCTCGACAAGGGTGACGAATCGCAGGTCGACGCCGAGATTGGCGGAGATCGCGACCATCGACTCGATCAGCGATCGCCAACCCGCGCGAGTGCCAATGGCACAGGTGATGCGACTGATTTTCTTCGGTGCGCGATAGCCACGCGGGGCGAGCGCCACAGGCACAGGAGACGCGTGGAGCAGCGCATTGGCAACGCTGCCGATCGCGAATCGGTTCAGAAGCCCCTCGCGACGGGCACCGACGACAATGCGGTCGGATCGGAACTGCGCGGCTGCCTCGAGCAGCCCCTCCGAGGTGGACTCGGCCCAGAGCAAGTGGGTGGTCGCCACGACGTCGGAGGGTACTCGGGCGAGCGCGGACGTGAGCCAGATGTGGGCTTCGAGTTCGAGCAACCTGTCGAACTCTGTTGCCCCGGCGGGAACCTTCGCCGGCACCGCGCCTGAGCGCGGCAGAACAAGGCAGATGTGCAGTTCGGCGGCGGTGAGCCGGGCGAGCGCGACACCGAGTTCGATGGCCTCGTTGCCGCGGTCGGTCGCTTCGTAGGCGACAACATAGTTCGCCGGGTCGGTCACGTGGGGCTCTCCTCTGAGCTCTGTACTTCGGTGTGGTCGTGGTCGGGAGCACAGTGCGAAGTCGGGCTGGGGGCGACATCGAGCGAGGGGTTGCGATCGAAGAACCCGGCGGGCTTGAGCCAGAAGGAGACGGTGTCGACGGCCATGATCGGCCACTCCTCGGGCCGGGTGATGTGATGGATCCCGAACACGTACCAGAGCACAACATCGGCGTTCCGCACCGGACGCTTCGCCGCTGTCCACTCGGGCAGGCCGTGGTCGACCGAACCCTGATTGACGAATTCGCCACACGGCCAGCGCTGCGTCTCGTCGCGCGGGGTGACCCACACCGTGTGCCCAATCACCTGCGCACGCTTCAGCGCCGGCGCTTCCGCGTCGAAGAACGATGGGATCGCGGCGCCGGGCACGAGTTTGTAAGCCACGGGGGTGCCGAGTCCGTTCCGCTTGTTCTCGTTGACGACCTTCCAGAAACGCTGTGTGCTCCACTCGAAGTCATCGAACCCCTCGATCTCGATCGGGGTGTTCGCCTGGGTGAGGGCCAGGCCGTGTGGATTGGCTTCGTTCATCGGCTCGATGATCGTCTCGGACCGATACACCGTGTTGTGAGTGCCGTCGACGTCGAGGTCCAGCCGGGCCACAATGAAATGCTGGTGGAACGGCGCGTACGTGCGGGTGTCGACGAGGGTGCCATTGGGGTTTCCCTGACCCTGTGCAATGTGGGTCACGACCATGATTCCCGTCGCGCGTACCTCGCACTCGATGTTGCCGTCCTGATAGAACCGCCAGTAGACGAGATACTCGTAATTGGCGACCGTCACATGGAACGAGACGACGAGCCGCCGCATCCGCCGCACCTCGCCCCCGGTGTCATGGTCGACGTGCTTCCAGAGCACCCCGGCGTCTTCCTCATGCACGCAGAAGGCATTCGGGATCGGGTACGGGGACCCTGTGCTGTCGTGGAGTACCGCGTCGATGTAGCGGATTTCGCCCAGACAGTCGCAGCCGAGCTCGAGCGAGGTGGTCATGAACCCGAGGCCCCACTCGCCGATGTCGAAAGCAGTGCGACGAAAGTGGTCCACGCTCGGGTCGCGGTAGGGCACCACCATCTCGGCGAACGAGAGGCGGTTAGCGATGCGCCGCACCCGGTCCCCATCGCGATATCCGACGCCGTGCAGGGTCATCCCCTCGCGGTAGTTGAAGCCAACTCGCATCGTCCAGTTCTGCCACTCGATGAGGTGGCCATCGATGGTGAACCCGGCGCCCTCCGGCTGTTCGACGTCGAGCGGGGCAAGTGGCGGCCGGGTACTCCGCTCCCGGATCCGCAGAGGGATCACGTGCGGCACATACTCGCCCATGATCTCCGGGCGTTCCACCGCGAAGCTGTCCTCGACCTCGAGCAGTTCCATCGAGTTCGCATCGATCACGAAGTGCAGACCGCTGACCGGCCCGGCATAGGGGTTCGCGTCCGTCTGGCCCTTGACCCAGACATCCGCCCAGCCGACGCGCCGCTCGCGGTACTTCTCCGGCAGCACTGCGCCGCCGTAGGTCCACGTATCGATGAAGACAAGGCCGAGGTCGGTGATGCCGCGCTTGGCCAGGGCAGCGATCACGTCGGGGTGGGCGCGCAGCGCAGAATTCGCCTCTTCCCATTCGTCGACCGTGAAATTGGCCTGCATGCCGGGCGCGGGGGTCCACTCGAGTACGGCCTTGCCGACGAGCGAGACGACGGCGACCCAGGTCGCGTTGTCAGCGCGATTGAAGACGACCAGCCGCGCGCGGCGATCGTGGATCGTTCCGGTGTCCTCGAACGCCTCCACCTGCTCGCGCGACGGCTCGACGAGCTCGATCGAGGCAAACCGCCAACCAGAGGTCACCCCGCGCTCGCGGGCGAGGATCGCTGACGCTGAGGCGAACTCGGGGGCGGTGAGCGGGTCGAGGGGGTGGAAAGACACCATTGTCTCCTTCGGGTTGGGCGGGGCCGGTCGCTACTCGAGCGAGCTCATGACGTGCTTGATGCGGGTGTAGTCCACGGCGTACATCGACAGATCCTTGCCGTAGCCCGAGAAATCAAACCCGCCGTTGGGCATCTCGGCTCTCAGCAGCATGTGGGTGTTGATCCAGGCCGCTCCGAGATCGAGCGCGCGGGAGAACCGCATCGCGGCGGCGTGGTCACGTGGCCACACGCTCGATCCGAGCGCGTACCGCACATCATTGGCCACGGCCATCGTCACCGCCTCCTCCTCGGTCGATAACGACTGAACGGTGATCGCCGGCCCGGATGTCTCGTCCTGAACGGTCGAATCGGTCTGCCGCACGATCGTCGCGTGAGCGTGAATGTCCTCGACGTCGCGGCACACCGAGTGGTCGTAGTTGACGTTGTTGAGTGGACCGAAGCAGTTCTCGCTCTTCGTCGCCGACCCGGTGGTCCGCGCGCACGCTGCCGAGCACGATGCCTATCACCCAGTCGGGCAGGTACTCGCCGCTCCAGGGTGGGAAGGCGATCTTCGCCGCGGCCAGTGCGTCGTCGACGTCCTTTGCGTTGGAGACCGGGGCCCTTGCGACAATGGCACCGGTCGACGGGGCGACAATATCGATGAGCTCCGTGCCGCTCGGTGTCGCGAAATGCCCGTTGTCGAAGCTCTGCAGTTGCGGGGTCGCCACCGGTCTCTCCCTCGTTCGCGCTCGTCATCAAGCGAATCGACTGTTGCGGGTGCACCACGCGGCGACAACACACGCCACACGTAGGCAGTATCCCACTGGCGCACCGTGTGCGGCAGTCCCAATCCTCCTGAGTCCTGTGACCCTTTCGTGTCGGCTGAATCAGGCCTCCTCCGCGTCATCCGCCCGGTTTTCTTCCAACAACTACTGAATGGGGAGAGTTGCCACGTTGCCGCGTTCGCTGTAGGCGAGCGCAAGGGGTGACGCTTCCGTGAAAACCTCCCCTAAACTTGAGTCGACACAACTCAACTTTGGGAGAGGCGATTCATGGCCAACATGCAGGGCGCACCCGGAACGAACGACGAACAGAAGACGGCGCTGCAGCAGTATGGCGTCGACCTCACCGAAATTGCCCGGCTCGGCAAGCTCGACCCCGTGATCGGGCGCGATGCCGAGATCCGCCGGGTGAGCCAGGTGCTGACTCGCCGCACCAAGAACAATCCGGTGCTTATCGGCGAGCCCGGCGTCGGCAAGACCGCCGTCGTCGAGGGTCTCGCCCAGCGGATCGTCGCCGGCGACGTCGCCGACTCGCTCAAGAACAAACGCCTCGTGTCCCTCGACCTCGCGGCACTCGTCGCCGGCGCGAAGTACCGCGGCGAATTCGAGGAGCGTCTCAAGGCCGTCCTCGCCGAGATCAACGCCGCCGAGGGTCAGATCATCACCTTCGTCGACGAGCTGCACACCCTTATGGGTGCGGGCGGCGGTGAGGGCTCGGTCGCGGCATCCAACATGCTCAAGCCGATGCTGGCCCGCGGCGAGCTGCGCCTGATCGGCGCGACGACCCTCGACGAGTACCGCCAGTACATCGAGAAGGATGCCGCGCTCGAGCGCCGCTTCCAGCAGGTGTTTGTCGGCGAGCCGAGCGTCGAAGACACGATCGCGATTCTGCGCGGCCTCAACCCGCGCTACGAGAGCCACCACGAGGTGCCGATCTCGGATGCCGCGCTCGTCGCCGCCGCGACGCTCTCCAACCGGTACATCAGCGGACGCCAGCTCCCCGACAAGGCCATCGACCTGATCGACGAGGCCGGGAGCCGCCTGCGGATGGAGATCGACTCGGCCCCTGTCGAGATCGACGAGTTGCGCCGCAGTGTCGACCGGCTGCGCATCGAGGAGCTCGCCCTGAAGCGTGAGAAAGACGACGCGTCGAAGGCCAGACTCGAGAAGCTGCAGGAAGACCTCGCCGTCCGCAGCGCGGATCTTGCGCATCTTGAGGAGCGCTGGAACAAAGAGAAGACCGCGATCAACCGCATCGGAAACCTGAAGAAGCGCGCCGAGGAGCTGCAGATGCAGGCCGACCGTGCCCAGCGCGAGGGCAACCTCGCCGAGGCCAGCCGCCTGCTCTACGGGGAGATCCCGATCATCGAAAGGGAGCTGCGCGAGGCGGAGAATTACACCCCGGACGAGGACCCGATGGTCGGCGAAGAGGTCACCGCCGAAGACATCGCCGCCGTGATCGCCGCGTGGACCGGCATCCCGATGGGGCGCCTCCTGCAGGGCGAGACCGAGAAGCTCCTCCACCTCGAGGGGGAGCTCGGCAAGCGGCTGATCGGGCAGAAGGCCGCCGTGCGGGCGGTGTCGGATGCGGTGCGCCGCTCCCGCGCAGGCATCTCCGACGTCGACCGCCCCACCGGATCCTTCCTCTTCCTCGGCCCGACCGGCGTCGGCAAGACGGAGCTCGCGAAGGCCCTCGCCGAATTCCTCTTCGACGATGAGAAGGCGATGATCCGCATCGACATGAGCGAGTACGGCGAGAAGCACTCCGTCGCCCGCCTGCTCGGTGCCCCTCCCGGATACGTCGGCTACGAGCAGGGCGGGCAGCTGACCGAGGCGGTTCGGCGTCGCCCCTACTCGGTGGTGCTGATGGATGAGGTCGAGAAGGCGCATCCGGAGGTCTTCGACGTTCTGCTGCAGGTACTCGATGACGGGCGCCTGACCGACGGGCAGGGGCGCACGGTCGACTTCCGCAACACGATCCTGATCCTCACCTCGAACCTTGGCAGCCAGTTCCTGATCGAGCCGGCGCTGAGCGTCGAAGAGAAGCACGAGGCGGTGCATGCGATGGTGCGGAGGGCGTTCAAGCCGGAGTTCATCAACCGCCTCGACGACATCGTGATCTTCTCCTCGCTGACCGGCGCCGACCTCGGCCAGATCGTCGAGCTCGACATCGACAAGCTCTCCCGCAGGCTCGCGAGCCGTCGGCTCGAGCTGGCTGTGACCCCGGATGCCCGTGCCTGGCTCGCCGAGCGCGGCTACGATCCGCTGTTCGGGGCGCGGCCGTTGCGCCGCCTTATGCAGCGGGAAATCGATGACAAGCTCGCGATGGCGCTACTGGGCGGAGAGATCCGCGATGGAGACACCGTGCTCGTGACGCTGCGGGGTGACGGCCTTACCGTCGTCAAGGCCGACGAGAGCGCGCCGCCGCTGACCGAGATCGAGCCGGTCGAGACGCTGGAGTAGCGCGGCGCTGCTGATGATGGGCATCGCCACCCCGCCCGCCCTCCCGCGCACGTCGTCGACGGTCGGCGGATGCGGCGTGGTGGGCACGGTCCGAGCCTTGATCGCGCCGCGCGGCTGGTACCCTGACGAGCGATGTCTGACACACGAGTCGCCGAGCGCGACCAGCCCCTCATCGCCCCCAGGGCCCCGGCGCACTTCCAGCCGCACATCCAGGGACTGCGCGCGATCGCGGTGCTTCTCGTCGTCATCTACCACTTCTGGCCGGGGCGCCTCTCCGGCGGCTACATCGGCGTCGACATTTTCTTCGTCATCTCCGGATTCCTCATCACCGGCCAGCTCACCCGCGAGCTGAGGCGCACCGGAACGATCGCGCTTCCCGCGTTCTGGGCCAAGCGCGCGCGGCGCCTACTGCCAGCGTCGATCGCGGTGCTCATCTTCTCGACCCTCGCGACCCTATTCCTGCTGCCGCTGTCGGGCATGGTCGCTTCCCTCCGCGAGATCCTCGCGAGCACCTTCTACGTTGAGAACTGGGCGCTTGCCGCGGGGTCGGTGAACTACCTCGCCGCGGGCGATGAGTCGCTGGTGCAGCACTACTGGTCGCTCTCGCTCGAGGAGCAGTTCTACGTCTTCTGGCCGCTGACCCTGCTCGGCGCGACCTGGCTCGGCGCCAAGTACTTCGTGCGCAAGCAGTGGGGCTTCCTGTTCTCTGTCGTAGCCGCGGTCAGTCTGCTCTCGCTCGTCGCCTCCGTGCTCTACACGGCGTCGAACCCGGCCGAGGCCTACTTCGTCACCTTCACCCGCGTCTGGGAGTTCGGCGTCGGCGCGCTCCTCGCCCTGCTGCCGAAGTTCCGCCCGCGCGGCGCGGTGCTACCCAACGTGATCGGTTATGCCGGGCTCGCCGCGATCGTCTACGCCGGCTACTTCTACGACCGCGAGACACCGTTCCCCGGCTACTTCGCCCTGCTCCCGGTGCTCGGCACTGCCGCGATCATCGTCTCCGACCGGCAGGAGCGCTGGTTCGACATCGGACGGATGCTCGGCGGCCGCATCCAGCGATTCATCGGCGACATCTCGTATTCGCTCTACCTGTGGCACTGGCCGCTCATCGTCATCGCGCCATTCATCCCCGGTTGGGGCCTCGGCACTCTCAACCGCATCGCGCTGTTCTTCGCCTGTTTCGTGCTTGCCTGGCTCACCAAGAAGTACATCGAGGATCCGGCCCGCGGCTGGACCTACCTCACCACCAATCGCCCCCGGGTCACCTACGCGTGGTCGCTCGCCGCGATGGCGCTCGTGGCTGTCCTCGTCGCGGGTACGTTCGCGATTCAGAATCCCAGGTATCAGGCGTCCGCGACCCAGCTCGAGCAGATCGCCGAGAACCCCCCAGAGTGCTTCGGCGCGGCCAGCTCGACGGGATGCGAGAACCCCGAGCTCGCGGCATCCGTGATCCCCAGCCCCGGCTTCGGGAACGCCGACAGCCCCTCCCGGGACGAATGCTTTGTGCAGCTCAACGACTCCGCCGTCGTCGAGTGCGAGTTCGGGGCGACGGATGCGGATGCTCCGCGCGTCGCGCTCATCGGCGACAGCCACGCGTACCAGTACATCGAAGCGATGATCGACCTTGCCGAGCAGAACGGCTGGGCGCTCACGACCTACCTCAAGGGCGCGTGCCCGTGGACGACCGCGCAGGTCGGCGGCCCGAGCGGCGCGTTCACCTCCTCGTGCGCGGCGTTCCAGGACAACCTCACCGCCGAGCTTGCCGAGGTCGAACCCTACGACGCGATCTTCACGGCGGCCCTCGCGGCCACGCCGATCTCGGGCGCCGACCCCGTAGTCGCGGCCGTTGACGGCTACGTCGACGCGTGGGCCACGCAGGCCAAGGGCGCACCGATCGTGACGATCGTCGACAACCCCGACCTCGCCGACGACCCGAACAAGTGCCTGCAGCGCAACGACCCCGCCGACTGCACCGTGCCGCGCGACGACGTGCTCGCCGAGGAGGACCCGCTCGCCATCGCGGCGGCGGCCACCCCCGGCGTCACTCTGCTCGACTTCACCGACACGTTCTGCTCGGCCGACGAGTGCTTCGTCGTCGTTGCCGGTGCCAACGTCTATCGCGACCAAGACCACCTCACGGTGACCTTCGCGGGCACGATGGGTTCGTTCATCGGCGAGGCGATTTCCGCGGCGATCGCCCGGTAGCTGCCCCGCCGCACTGTGCCTGTGCGTTGTGACCGTGCTTTGCGCCTGCGCCTGTGCCTGTGCCTGTGCCCGCGCTTGCGCGGGCGCGTTACACCCGCGTTTGCGCGTTGCACCCGCGCTTGCGCCGGCGCGTTGCACCCGCGTTTGCGCGTTGCACCCGCGTTTGCGCGTTGCACCCGCGTTTGCGCGTTGCACCCGCGTTTGCGCGCTGAGCCCACGTAGCGGCGCCTCCCTGCGTGCCGAATTG
>Ga0335397_10007033_pt1 | contig 14428 bp, 12 predicted proteins | sample MAT04_FD_205740 | JGI IMG/M metagenome (GOLD analysis project Ga0335397, IMG submission 205740) | Freshwater microbial communities from Lake Fryxell liftoff mats and glacier meltwater in Antarctica - MAT-04 (spades assembly) (version 2) ...
ATTTATTTACATCAGAAAGTATCATTAGCTTTTTTGTTTTGGTTGTATTGGAAGTAGTACTGGGCATAGATAATGTAATTTTCGTAAGCATTATCATGAACAGGCTTAAGGATCCTAAGGACCATAAAAAAGCCAGGAGAATATGGATGATCACGGGCATTATCTCCCGCACTATAATGTTGATGGGCTTGAGTTGGTTGCTGAGTCAAAAAGGTAAATCGGTGTTTAGCTTATTTGGCAAAGGCTTCGACCTTGCGAGCATTGTGATGATACTGGGTGGATTGTTCCTCATTTATAAGTCTGTGAAAGAAATTCATGGCAAACTGGAAGGTGAAGACCCGAATGAAAAAACCAAAGGCAGTGTGGGACTTTCCCTTGGCAAGGCCATAGCACAGATCATGATTATAGATGCTGTGTTTTCTTTCGACAGCATTATAACAGCAGGTGGTACTGCCAGGCATTTAGAGATAATGATAGCAGCAGTAGTGATAGCTATGATCATCATGTTTTTATTTAGTCCAAAGATTGCCGGCTTTATTCATAAACATCCTACACTAAAAATGCTGGCTTTGTCGTTTCTTGTAATGATAGGTTTAAGCCTTGTGATAGAAGGCTGGGCGCCAGTGCAGGCGCATGAGCTGGGCATTAAAAATTATATCTACTTTGGTATGGCATTTTCATTCTTAGTAGAACTGCTAAATATGACCATGCTGAACAGGCAGAAAAAACGCAGGCTGGTAAAATTAAATGATCCGATGCTATCTGAAGAAAAACAAGCAGAGAATGATATGTCTCATTAAATATTACACATCATAGCAGCAGCAACAATACCGGCTGTTTCGGTTCGTAATCTTGTATCGCCAAGTGCCACCGGAATAAAGTGATGCGTGAGTGCCAAATTTATTTCTGCTTTGGTAAAATCACCTTCCGGGCCAATTAGCATAAGTTTATTGCCCTTATTGTTTTGCAGTTTATTTATCAATGAAACTTTATTGGTTTCATCTTCGCAATGCGCAATATATTTTTGAAAACCTTGTTCATTCTTTGTATCCACTACATACTTTATAAACCTTACAGGCTCGTGTAACACCGGCAACCAGGCCTGTTGAGATTGCAGCATGGCACTTACCAGAATACCATACATCCTTTCAAATTTAAAATGTTGTTTTTCGGTTCGTTCGCACAGCAGTGGGATAATTTCTGTTACGCCTATCTCTGTTGCCTTTTCTAAAAACCACTCAAAACGGCTGCTGTTTTTTACAGGTGAAATAGCGATAGTGATTTTGGATTTTGGATTTTGGATTTCAAATTTTTGCAGAATGGATACCAGGCATTTTTTTCGGTTATCATCTGTAATTTCTACCGTAAACAAATTTCCCTTGCCATTGGTAAGTTGCAATTGTTCGCCATTTTTCATACGAAGTACCTGAATGATATGTTTGCTGGCAGGCTCATCCAGCACCACATCAATATCAAGTGTATTAATATCCGGCTTATAAAATAATGGTAGTTTCATTCCTGTTTCAAACTTAAGTAAAATAAAAATGGAGAATGAAATTAAGACAATCATTCTCCATTTTACATTAAAATGTATATCAATTAAAACGGTGCTTCATCATCAAAGCTGCCATCATTCATTTTACTCCCTTTTTGAATATACATTCTTGCGCCATCATCTCCTCCGCCTGCAACAGGCTTCCAGTTTCCGCTACCAGCACCTGGCTTTCCGCCGCCAAAATCACTTCCATCTTCTTCTACAAATTTTTGAATATGAAGCAATGCTTTTAGCTTAATTGTTTCAAGGCTACCATTTCTATGCTTAGCAATTTTTACATGCGTTTCTCCTTTATTGCTTTCGCCAAATTCGTCAGTAGTTACTTCATAGTATTCCGGCCTGTAGAGGAACATTACCAAATCGGCATCCTGCTCAATGGCACCGGATTCTCTTAAATCACTCAACTGCGGCATCTTGTTGCCTTCTTTTCTTTTCTCCACTTCACGGCTCAACTGGCTCAGCGCAATGATGGGCACCTGCAATTCTTTTGCAAGACTTTTTAAATCACGGGATATTTTACTGATCTCCTGTTCCCTGTTACTGTTCCTGTCTGCACTGCCGCTCATTAACTGCAGGTAATCTATAATAATAAGGCCTACGTTATGTTTGTTTTTTAGCCTGCGGCATTTGGCACGCAGTTCAAAAATATTCAGTGCGGCAGAATCATCAATAAAAATGGGCGCCTTGCTCAACCGGTCAAATCCATTTTTATACAATTGTTTCATTTCATGTTCTTCCAGTTTGCCCCGGGCAATTTTTTCCAGCCATATCTCGCTTTCTGCACTCAGGATACGTTGTACCAACTGGCTGCTGCTCATCTCCAAACTAAAAAATGCAACGGCAGTAGGTGGCCTGTCATCACCCTTTGGGCGAATGGCTGCAGTACGTGCAAGGTTTAATGCAAAGGCGGTTTTACCTACGGAAGGTCTTGCCGCCAAAATAATAAGATCGGTAGGTTGCCAGCCATAAGTAATTTTATCAAGCGTAGGAAAACCGGTAGGCACACCCGTAATCTCATCCTTACGGTTACGCATATCCTCAATCCGGTTAAATGTTTTTACCAAAACCGAATCTATATCATCAAAGTTTTTGCGAAGGTGATTATTGGTAATTTCAAATAATTTTCCTTCGGCATTATCCAATAAATCAAATACATCGGTACTGTCTTCATAAGCATCCCCAATAATTTCACCGCTGATGCGGATCAATTCACGCTGAATAAATTTTTGTAAAACAATTCTTGAGTGTGCATCAATATTGGCAGAAGAAACAACAGAATTGGTTAGTTTGGTAACATAATAAGGGCCACCGATAATTTCCAATTCTTCCCTCAGTTTCAATTCTTCCACCACAGTAAGCATATCTATCGGCAAACTTTTAATGGCCAGCCCCTGCATGGCTTTAAAAATTTTTTGGTGCGCATCTACATAAAAACATTCCGGCTTTAAAATTTCTATCACTGTATCAAAGGCACTTTTCTCCAACATGATGGCACCCAATATGGCTTCCTCCAGTTCTTTTGCCTGGGGCGGCACTTTGCCAAAAACCATACTCCCCATGTCTATCGGGCCGGTCCTTCGGGCTTTTCTGTCTTTATTAAGATTGGTAAATTCCATCTCTATTTTTTTCTTTTGATTTTAGTTCTAAACAATTCCCGCATAACGGCTATTAATAAACGCTTCTTAAAACAAATACTGCATTTGAATCCTTTATTATCTATTTAAGATTATCGGGCGGCTAAGGTAATGGCAATTCGGTAATGTTAAATTAACATATCGTTGTTATCAACTTTATTTTACTCATTATCCACCCTATATCCACCTGCAAAGGTAGCTTATTCACCAGTTATAAACAGTGCTATGCACATGCAATATGCAAACTGTATGTAATTTCGGGCCTATTTATCAACATAAAAAAGGAGCCGGTTTTTCTTTTTGTGCACCGCCCCTTTTTTTATTTTTATTGCATAATTGATGGCAAATAAGTAGCTTCCTGATTTTTGTAAATGAGCCTGTTTTTGAAAGTGGAGATAGGCCCGAAAAAACTATCTTTGCTGCCCAAATAAAAATGCGTAATGATTATTTCTTATAATTGGCTGAGTGAATACCTGCCCACGAAAATGGAGCCTGAAAGACTGAGTAGAATACTGACATCCATTGGGCTGGAAGTAGAAAGTCTGCATAAATTTGAGACCATCAAGGGTGGTTTACAGGGTTTAATAACTGCAGAAATAGTGGCATGCGAAAAACACCCGGATGCAGATAAATTAAAGATCACACAAGTAAATACCGGAACTGAAATATTGCAGGTAGTATGCGGTGCCCCCAATGCAGCTACCGGGCAAAAAGTAATACTGGCTCCTGTTGGCAGCACCATTTACCCTCATGACGGCGAGCCCATTACCTTAAAAAAAGCCAAAATAAGGGGTGCCGAAAGCAATGGAATGATTTGCGCAGAAGATGAAATTGGTGTAGGCAAAAGCCACGACGGCATCATGGTTCTGCCGTCAGATACCCCTGTGGGTCAGCCTGCAGCTTCCTTATTTGAGTCTTATGACGATTTTATTTTTGAAATTGGCCTTACTCCAAACCGCATGGATGCCATGAGCCACCTGGGTGTAGCAAAAGATGTATGCGCATACCTTAGCCATCATGATAAAAATGGAACCATTGCAAAACTGCCTTATAAAAACGGTTTCAAACCAGACACTGGCGGCAAACCCATTGAAGTATTTATTGAAGACAGCAATGCATGCAGGCGTTATGCCGGCGTATGCATCAGCAATATAACGGTAACGGATAGCCCAAAATGGCTGCAACAAAAATTAACCAGCATTGGCCTTAAGCCCATCAACAACATAGTAGATATTACCAATTTTATTTTGCATGAAACCGGCCAGCCATTACATGCTTTTGATGCAGCAAAAATTACAGGTAATAAGATTTTTGTAAAACAAATGCCGGAAGGCACCCTGTTTACAACCCTTGACGATAAAGAAAGAAAATTAGCTGCCGGCGACCTGATGATTTGTAATGCAGCGCAGCCTATGTGTATTGCAGGTGTGTATGGTGGTGCAGAGAGTGGCGTGAACAGTAATACTAAAAATATTTTTTTAGAAAGTGCCTGGTTCGATCCCATTGTAATCAGAAAAACATCCATGTTGCATGGATTAAGAACCGATGCTGCCACCCGTTTTGAAAAAGGAATAGATATCAGCAATACCATCAACGTTTTAAAAAGAGCAGCAGAACTGGTAAAAGAAATTTGCGGCGGAGAAATATCAAGCGATATTATTGATGTATTTCCCAACCCTATTTCTCAAACCTCCATTGGTTTAAAATATCATTACTTAAAAAAACTAAGTGGTAAAAATTATCATGGAGATTCCATTAAAAATATTCTTACAGCGCTTGGTTTTGAACTGATGAGAGAAGGGGCAGATGAAATGTGGGTGAATGTTCCATTCAGCAAACCGGATATTACCATACCGGCAGATCTTGTAGAAGAAATCATGCGTATAGATGGATTGGACAATATCGAAATTCCTGCAACCATCAGCATTTCGCCGGCTCATGATATGACTTCTCAAAGCAATGTACTGAGAGAAAAAGTGGCTGATATGCTTACGGGCAATGGTTTCTACGAAATCTTCACCAACAGTATTACCAACAGTGCTTATTATGATGAAGCAACCCTGGAGCATGCCGTAAAAATGATTAATAACCTGAGCGCCGATCTTGATATATTACGCCCATCGCTGCTACCAACAGGTTTGGAAGTGATTGCTCATAACATCAACCGGAAAAACGCTGATCTTTGCCTGTTTGAATTTGGTAAAACTTACCGCAAAGAAGCCGATGGACAATATGCAGAAGAAAAACACCTGTCGCTATATGTAAGTGGCAATATAAAAGAAACATCCTGGAACCATAAAGAAGAAAAAGCAGATTTTTATTTTGTAAAAGCAACCTGCGAAAAGATTTTTGCTGCTACCGGTATAACCAATGTAAAATTTGAGCAAACGGATAACAACGATTTTGAAACAGCAGCCCTGGTAAAAATAAAAAATAAAACCATCGGCATCCTTGGTATTGTTTCTCAAAAAAAGAACAAACAATTTGGCATTAAACAACCGGTTATTATTGCAGATATCCATTGGGATGATATGATCAGCACCATAAAAGCACAGGCATTTTCCTATACAGAAATAAGTAAGTTTCCTTCTGTGCAACGTGACCTTGCATTGGTTGTAAATAAAAAGCTAACTTATGCCCAGGTAGAACAAACAGCGGCTGCATTAAATATCCAGCACCTGCAGGGAGTAAAGCTTTTTGATATTTTTGAAAGTGAAAAACTGGGAGAAGAAAAAAAATCAATGGCAGTAAATTTTACTTTTGGGGATACCAATAAAACACTCACCGATGCGGCAATAGATGAAATGATGAATAAACTGGTTGGGGCATTTGAAAAACAACTGGGAGCAGAAATAAGAAAATAAAACAACCCTGCAGGCGGCTACATGCCCCTGCGGCGGTTAAATAAACAAACATATTTGTCAGCACTCATCCACCATATTAATCTTATTCAAACAAAATTGCTTCAATTGCTTAAGCAATATGAATTGCTGCAAAAGGAAAATGCAAAGCAGCATCAGCAGATTGATCATTTACAAAAGGATTTATTACAACATAAAGAAAAAATGGATGAACTGCAGCAACAGAATCTTATTTTAAAAGCTTCTGTTACCAACATGGATGCTTCAGATAAAAAAGAGCTGGATCTAAAAATTCAGCAGTACATAAAAAATATAGATAAATGCATTTCCTTACTCAGTAAATAAGCTCATGCCCGAACTGATTCCTGTAAATATTGTTATTGCCGACCGCACTTACCGCATTAAAACCTTGCCGGAAGATGAGGAAGTGATCCGCAAAACCGTAAAGCTCATCAATGATAAAATCATTGAGTTTAAAACCCAGTTTGCCGGCAAAGACATGCAGGATTATATTGCTATGGTTATCATATGGTATGCTACGCAGGCAGTATCGCAAAACAACAACAGTGTAGAGGAAAATGAAATTGTAGCAGGGTTAAAAAAGTTAGAAGATCAACTCAATAAAGTACTTTAAATCTATATTTTTGTGTGCCGAACTTCCAAAATAACCCCTATCATCAATTCTACACACAAAAATCTTATCTTCGCATATTAACCTAATTGCTCGGGCCATAAGAGTAGAATAGGACATACAATATTGTGAATCAGCTTAAAACATTATTATCAAATGGATATAATTCCAATCATCATAGGTGCGGTCGCTTTAATAGTGGGCGTCATCCTTGGTAAAATAATTTTTGCAAAAAATACTGGTCAAAAGATACAGGAAGCAGAAATTCAGTCACAAAAAATAGTTGCAGAAGGCCAGCTAAAGGCTGAAACCTTTAAAAAAGAAAAAGAACTGGAAGCCAAAGAAAAGTTTGTTCAAATGCGGGCCGATCATGAAAGAGACGTTTTGCAAAGAACACAAAAAATTAATGAAGGCGAAAACCGCATTAAACAAAAAGAACAGGGTTTAAATGCAAAAGAAGGCAATCTTGAAAAGCAACTAAAAGAAAATGAGACTATCAAAGAAACCCTGAACCGCCAGATAGAAGTGGTGAACATTAAACGCACCGAACTGGAAAAGCACCAGGAAGAACATATTCGCCGCCTGGAAAAAGTGGCCAGTCTCTCTGCCGAAGAAGCCAAAGCCCAATTGATTGAGAGCCTTAAAGAGGAAGCCCACAGCAAGGCCCTTACCCTGCAGCAGGAAATTATTGAAGATGCCAAATTAAAGGCCAATAAAGAAGCCCGCAAAATTGTTATTCAAACCATTCAGCGTACCGCTGCAGAAACGGCCATAGAAAACTCTATCACTGTTTTTAACCTGGAGAGTGACGAAATTAAAGGTTCTATCATTGGCCGTGAAGGCCGGAACATACGTGCCATAGAAGCGGCAACCGGTGTAGATCTGATTGTGGATGATACCCCGGAAGCTATCGTACTTTCTTCTTTTGATCCGCTGCGCAGGGAAATTGCCCGCCTTTCTTTACAACGCCTTGTGGCCGACGGCCGCATTCACCCCGCCCGTATTGAGGAAGTGGTAGAAAAAACCAAACGCCAGTTAGATGACCAGGTAATGGAAATTGGAGAACGTACCGTAATAGAATTAGGTATTCATGGCCTTCATAAAGAACTGGTAAGAATGGTGGGCCGTATGCGTTTCCGCTCTTCTTATGGTCAGAACCTGTTAATGCACAGCAGGGAAACTGCCAACCTTTGTGGTATTATGGCTTCCGAATTAGGTATGAACCCCAAACTGGCAAAAAGAGCTGGCCTGTTACATGATATTGGTAAAGTGCCGGATGAAGAAACAGAATTGAGCCATGCACTGTTAGGTGCCAAATTAGCCGAAAAATATGGTGAAAATCCTGCCGTGGTCAATGCTATTGGCGCTCACCACGACGAAATGGAAATGCAATACGTGATTTCTCCTATCATACAGGCTTGCGATGCCATTAGTGGTGCAAGGCCCGGTGCAAGAAGAGAGATCATGCAGCAATACATTCAGCGTATAAAAGACCTGGAAAACATGGCATTGGCTTATAACGGTGTTGAAAAAGCATACGCTATACAGGCTGGGCGGGAGCTGAGGGTAATAGTAGAAGCAGATAAAGTATCTGATGCCGACAGCGATAAACTTAGTTTTGAAATTGCGCAAAAGATTCAGACCGAAATGACTTTTCCCGGACAGATTAAAGTAACAGTAATCAGGGAGAAAAGGGCGATTAATATTGCACGATAATATTCAAATTAAAATATATCATACGGGATGCCAGCAACAGCATCCCGTTTTTTATATATAAAACAAGCTGCTGAAAAAGTAATTGCGCTTTTTTTGAAAAAACTTTCAACTTACAACTTTTAACTTATAACTTTTCCTTACCTTCGCCCTCCGAAAAATAAATTTATATGAACGCAATAGATTTTGTTCATGAGCAGTTGACTACAAAACCAACGCTTCCGACATTCAAAGCAGGTGATAACATTACCGTTAACTACAAAATTGTAGAAGGTACTAAAGAACGTATACAGAGCTTTAAAGGCGATGTAATTAAACGCCAGGGAACTGGTGCTACCGCTTCCTTTACTGTTCGCAAGATCAGTGATGGAGTAGGCGTAGAACGTTTATTTCCTTTTTTCTCTCCTAATATCGAGAGTATCATCGTACACAAAGTAGGTCGTGTACGTCGTGCAAAACTTTATTTCCAGCGTGAAAGAAGCGGAAAAAGTGCCCGTATTAAGGAAAAAAGAATGGCAGTGGCTAAAAAAGTTAAATCATAACGATTTCAATACAAGTGGAAAATTATATTTTCCGCTTTTTTTTGTCCTTTATTTTAAGCTCCTCTTCAATCGCTTACTCCTTCATTTTACCAGCGTAACCATTTCCTTAAGTTTACTTTTTTTTCTGCCAATTCAATCAACATTTGCAGCTTGAAGTGGCAAATCATTTATTTCTATTGATAACATAGGCTTCATTTACACATTTGGCTACTTAAGGAGATTTACATTTTTTAAGTATCCGAAGGCAAAGTAAATTGAGCCTGGTTTTGCAGTTAATCAAGCAACAGTAATTTTTTATTAACTGTTAATACTCATAAATCGAATAATTGTATAGTCTGATGTTGACCAAAAATGGTTTACATTTGTAGCATAAATTATTAGCTATGTTTCTAAATATGATGAACCCGGTTTTATTATTTTCCTTCCCTGGTGGAGGAGAATGGATACTGATTGTTTTGGTAGTGCTCTTATTGTTTGGAGGTAGAAAAATTCCGGAACTAATGAAAGGTATTGGCAGAGGCATACGTGAATTTAACGATGCCAAAACTACAGTGAAAAATGAAATAGAGGAAGGAATGAAAGAAAAAACCACTCCTAAGCAGGACGTACCTCAACAGTAGTTTTAATATTATAAAAATTGCAAGGCCGAAGCGTGTTACAACCCTACTGTTTTATTACAGATTGTGTAACGTTCTTCGGCTTATTATATTAACCCAATGATCCCGGTGGCCCGGGAGAATAATTTGTATGTATTCTTATAAAAGCATCCAACAATACCACGATTTACTGCAGCAACAGCAGATTAAATGCTATGAAATTGTACAAGATTATCTTTCGCAAATAGAGATTAATAAACCGCTTAATGCATTTATAGAAGTATATGCAGAAGAAGCTTTGCAAAAAGCCACCCAACTGGATGCAGCCCGTAATGCAGGGGAACCAATGAAAAAATTACATGGGGTGGTTATTGCCATCAAGGATGTAATCTGCTATGCAGGCCATACCGTTACTGCATCTTCGGGTATTTTAAAAAATTTCCGTTCCCTTTATACAGCCACCGCATTACAATTTCTGTTGGATGAAGATGCCATCATTATAGGCAACTGCAACTGCGACGAATTTGCAATGGGCAGCACCAACGAAAATTCGGTGTACGGCAAAGTGTTGAATGCGTTAGATAAATCAAAAGTTCCCGGGGGTTCTTCGGGAGGTAGTGCAGTGGCTGTGCAGGCAGATATGTGCATGCTGAGCCTTGGCAGTGACACAGGCGGATCTGTAAGGCAGCCCGCAGATTTTTGTGGCATTATAGGCGTAAAACCCTCTTACGGGCAGATATCAAGATATGGGTTACTGGCATACGCTTCCTCCTTTGACCAGATAGGTGTTTTTGGCAAAAACCTGGACGATGTAGCACTGGTTTTATCACTCATGAGCAGGAATGACCCAATGGATAGCACCATGTCTGCTAACCCGCCACAAAATGGGTTCCCCATACCGACAGCAGCAGGCAAAAAATTCAGGTTTTGTTATTTTCCACAGGCAATTAATCATTCGTCATTGGATAAGGAGATACAGGAAAATATTAAAGCACTTATTCATCAGCTAAAAAATGACGGGCATACCGTAGATGAAATTGATTTTGACCTGTTGGATTATATCGTGCCTGCCTACTATGTTTTAACAACAGCCGAAGCGAGCAGCAATTTATCAAGATATGATGGCATACGCTATGGCCATCAAAGTAATATTGAAGCAAAAGACCTGAATGAATTTTACCTTAACAACAGAACCGAAGGTTTTGGAGATGAAGTAAAAAAGAGAATTTTGCTGGGAACCTTTGTACTAAGTACCGGATATTACGACGCTTATTACAGTAAAGCACAAAAAATAAGAACCTTGCTGGTGCAAAAAATGGATAGCATATTTAAAGAATATGATGCCATCCTGATGCCCACCTGCCCCGAAACAGCTTTTAACATAGGCAAGAATGATAAAGACCCCATTGCTATGTACCTGGCTGACATTTACACTGTTTTGGCAAATCTTACTGCTGTGGCAGCCATTTCGCTACCCTTGTTTTCACACAGTAATAACATGCCCTTTGGCATACAGGTTATGGCAAATAAGCAGGATGAATTAACTTTGCTTCAAACTTCAAAACTGCTGATGCAGCAATATAAAGTTAAAAAGGTTCTATCTGATACATGAAAGTAAGGTTTGCCATAATATGTTTTTTAATGTTGGTAATGATGCACATTCAATTGAATGCGCAACAGGTAGCTGCTTCACAAATAAAGATAGCTGCCGATACGGTTATACAGGATTCAGTAAAAGAAGATGAGATCATTAGTGAAATTGTAAGCAACAAAAAAATTCCTAAAAAAGATAAAGTTGAATATTTTAGCCAGCTTACGAGGTATGGTTTTAAAGATCTTTTTAATAAATATTCCTACAACTCAAAACTTCCCTACAGCAGCCAGGTAAATCCAAATGCAGAAGTTTATATGCAGGGTTACCTTAAAAATCATACAAAAAGCTTAACGGGGATGAAGGATTGGGGAATCCCTTATTTCAACCTGATAGATAATATTTTTGCCCAATATGGTTTGCCCAGGGAACTAAAATACCTGGCGGTAATAGAAAGTAACCTGAGCGCCAGCGCTACCAGTTGGGTAGGTGCAGGTGGCCCCTGGCAGTTTATGCCTTACACTGCAAGGGAATTTGGCCTGGTAGTAAACAGCAACTTTGACGAACGAAGGGATTATTACAAAAGTACCCACGCAGCCGCCCGATACCTGCTTACGCTTTACAAACAAATGCACGACTGGCTGTTGGTAGTGGCAGCCTATAATGGTGGCCCGGGAAGGGTTTACAGCGCCATTAAAAAAAGTGGAAGCCGCAATTTCTGGAACCTGCAATATTACCTGCCTGAAGAAAGCCGCAACCACGTAAAAAAATTTATAGCTACCCATTATATTATGGAAGGTGCAGGAAGCACTGGCAGCAGTGCCGCATTTAATGCCGGTATGAAAACCTATAATGGAGGCATTGGAAACAACAGCAATCCTTACAATAATAAACCTACTTTATCTGTAGCTGAAATGGAAACGGCTGAAACGCAAAATGTTTCAGGAAAATTCAATTCTGTGGTGATTGCCAAAAATATAATGATGGACATTGCTATTTTTAACCGCTACAACCCACAGTTTGATGCGTTATTGAATACCAATGGGCAGTTTGAACTTATTTTGCCTGCAGATAAAATGCAACTCTTCCTTGCTAATAAATACCAGATTTTAAATGAATGTGTGCAGTTGCTTTTGGGAGATAATGATATACCCAATAATAAAACAGTTTATCCTGCCCGATATAATAAAGGCAAAAAGAAAAGTTCGTAGGTTTTATTTTAATGATGAACTTATTATCCTGAAAAAGAATTATCCCTCCTTCAACACTTTTACAATTACACTTGCTTTGTGCATACTTTCTTCGTATTCATCTGCTGCATTGCTGTTAAAAGTTATTCCGCCTCCGGCAGAAAAAGATAAATTTCGCTCTGCGGCATCATAAAAAATACTCCTTATCACTACGTTAAAATCAAAGTCACCAACAGGATTTACATAACCAATAGATCCGGAAAACAAACCCCTGGAAGTAGTTTCAAATTCATCAATTAATTCCATCACTCTTTTCTTAGGTGCACCCGTCATTGAACCCATCGGAAAAGTGGCCCGAATAGCATCCGTCCAGTGCAACCCCTCCCTTAACTCGCCTTTTATGGTGCTGATCATTTGGTGCACCTGCGGGAAACTGTAAATTCCAAACAGTTCTTCTACCTGCACGGAGCCTTCTTTACAAATCCTGCTTAAATCATTTCGCACCAGGTCTACGATCATCACATTTTCACTGCGCTCTTTACTGCTGTTTTGTAATTTATTTTTACTGGCTATATCTTCAGCTTCATCCTGGTTATTTCTTTTGCTGGTACCCTTTATCGGTTGAGACAGGATGCTGTGCCCTGTTTTTTTTAAATACCTTTCGGGGCTTGCGCACAAACAATATTTATTGTTCAATTTATACAAAGCAGCAAATGGATTGGGAGAAAGTGCCATTAAGCGGCTATAAGTGTATAATGGATTCATGATGGCATCCTTTGCAAAAAATTGCTGACAAAAATTAATCTCATAACAATCACCTCTTTTAATATGCTGTTTCAAAGTATTCACTGCATCCATATAGGCTGCTTTAGTGATGGATGATTGTATGTTTATTTCTGGAAAAATTTTAACCAGCATTTCTGCAGATGCTTCATTTATTTCTTTAAATACTTCCAACACATCATACAGCTCACTACTGATGCTGATTTGATTGTTTTGCAACTGAAGAACTACTTCCGGTTCAAAAAAGAAACCGGTTCCAAAATCAATTAAATCTTTGTGGCGGGAAGTCAACAGTTCTATGTCATTTTTTAAACCATAGCCCAGGTGACCAAACAACCAGCCGGGATGCTGATCGTAAAATGCTTTTAAGGAAGTAAATGTTTTGCCTGGCTCAAGCAGCAGAGATCGCCTGGCTCCGGCACCCAGTGTACATTCAAACGCAGGTGCCTGCTTTGTATAATGGTTGTTATCCAAAAAACAAAAAATGTTGAACCGGTTGGCCCAGTTCAACATTTTTTGTTTAAAAACAGTATAATCGTTTACGGTAAAAGTTGCTGTTATCAATTTCGCTTCGTCAGTTAAAAATCATCATCGTCGTCAAAGTCGCCACCACCATCTGCATCATTAAATAATCCAAACTCTTTAAAGTCTTCATCTATCTTCAAATCATCGTCGTCTGCCGGTTTTTTTGTAGTAGATTTTTTTGCTTTTGATTTTGGCAAATCAAACTCCTCAAAATCCGGATCCCAGTTATCGTCATCTACTGGTTTTTCCCAATCATCCTCCACTTCCACATCAGCCTCATCGTCATCATCGTCATCTTCGGTCTTCTTCTTTTTAGAAGCACCTTTAGACTTTGGGGCAGCTTTTGGAATAGTTTCTTCATCATCCAAATCATCATCGTCATCATCCTCCTCTATTTTAGATTTGGATGATTCCTTTTTTGAAGTAGAATCTTTAGGTGTTGCAGTTTTTTTAGCAACTGTCTTTTTTTCGTTATTTGGTTTAGTAGCCATACTAAAAGAATTAATGCTGTAAAATTTCTACGAGTTTTTTAATTAGCCAAATATTTTGACACTTTTTTAAATTATTTTTTTCACACTCCTACAATCTGCTCTCTACCAGGCCCGTTACTAATATACTTTACCGGAACTTTTAAGAAATTGTCCAGGTAATCAATATAGTTCTTCATAGCAGCAGGCATTGCATCATAACTGCTGATGGCAGAAATATCTGTTTTCCAGCCTTCAAACGTTTTGTATGCAGGATCTATTTTCATACGATTCATCTGGAAAGGTATATAATTCTTTTCTTCTCCATTAACCAAATAAC
>Ga0335397_10007038_pt1 | contig 14425 bp, 5 predicted proteins | sample MAT04_FD_205740 | JGI IMG/M metagenome (GOLD analysis project Ga0335397, IMG submission 205740) | Freshwater microbial communities from Lake Fryxell liftoff mats and glacier meltwater in Antarctica - MAT-04 (spades assembly) (version 2) ...
CTATAGGTCTCTTTCAGCTCTTCTCCTACGACCTTGACTTTGGCGATCAATTCCTCGGAAGTTTCCACAGCATCATCGGCAATTTGCGACGCTTTGGCTTTCACTTCAGGCCATTTTTTCTCCGCCTCTTCATACTCTTTTTTGGCATCCATAGAGGCCAGGTGAATCTTCAGGCTTACCTCATCCCGTTCCATCTTCAGCTTTTCCATGAGTTTATTGAACTCTTCTTTTATAGGCATAACTAGCTCCTTAAATTTTTTAAAAATTCTCGGTTTCATGGAAGTTTCATCACAACTTTCCGATGACACTCCGGACGATTACTTTCGATTCGGCATGGCCCGCTTGACAAAAAGTACAACTGCTTTCGTCGAGGGTGGATCTATGCAAAATGATTTCTGTTTACTCATTATGCAATTCTTGCACCAGACTTCCAATAGCCCACATATATCAGCCATCATCTTGATATAAGGGGAGATAATTTACTATAAAATAGCCAGGAGCTTCCATTGTCATCAGATACCAGAGGTCATATTCGACCATAGGCTAAATATAACCATCAATTTTGCTGCCGATGAAGCCAAAGTTAAAGAATGGATTTTTTGTTCTGAACAGACAAGTCTGGCAGCAAATTTGCGAGCAAGTCATCGTTTAAGAAGTGATGTGGCCTGGGTTTCTTTTGCTGCTCTGAAATGGTCATATATGACCGATTGGGCAAATATGACCATTACCTCTGGTCGCTTGATCCTTCTGCATGGTCATTTCTTGCCGGTCATATTTAAATACCTCAATGGTGAACAGTCCTTCCAAGTATTTGTCCCCTTCAATTTCGAGAATCACACCGTCATTGGAAGCACGCTGTTCTGTCAATGTATTCCGGTGGGATAGATTAAAAATTGGCCGGTAACCACTCAAGAATTGAACGCTTACCTGACCCGCACAGTGAGTGACACTTTCATCCATAAAAACGGACTGGCATGTTTTATGCTTAAAGAAGTTACTGGCATGTTTTATGCTTAAAGAAGTTCAGTGGGCGAGAAAAAATCAGCACCATCCACCTGGCATTAAAGGCCGGAGGGAAAGAGAAACCAATAGTCAAGTGGTTCAAGGCAAATGTTTGGAACCTTTTGGCAACACAATCACAATTCATGGAGGAAAATGAGATGAAGAACCTATTATTAACGTTTTTAACCGCAGCGAGCCTTACCGCTTTTACAGTGCCGGCTGCAGCCGTTGTCTTGACATCCGAGGGCCGTGTTGTGGGCAATGTTCCATCTGCTTACGCAACAGTTACCGGAGGTAAGGTTGTCTATGATAAATCACCGACTGCCTTCTGTTCCGTCAGTTTTGACAAGATTTTGCAAGCGTATGGTGGCTCATTGAAGCCGGAAGCCGTAACCGGTGTGCCGACAAGTTATGCCAAGGTGATTGATGGCAAGGTTGTTTTTAATGATACGCCGATCGCCTATGAGCCGATTGCATATCATTCAATATTCACCGCCTATGGTTTTCAACTATCACCTGAAGACGTCAAAGCAAAGCTTGGAGCTGTCGACTATGCAAAGGTAATTGACGGCAAAATCGTTTTCACCAAGGTTTGTGTTGCTTATTCCGGTGAAGGCTTTGCCGAGATCCTTTTAGCATATACCCTTCCTACGACGGTTGCCGTTGCCACCGTGTCGACCCAGAAACAGGATACAAAACAGTTTATTGATACTGACAAAGACGGCGTACAGGACGCTGACGACGCATGTCCCGGAACTCCGCTGGGCGCAAAGGTTGATGCAAGAGGTTGTTGGACATTGAATACCGATTATCTGTTCGATTTCGATAAATCAGTAATTAAAGTTCAATATTACCCCTATCTTGATGAGCTCCTTCCAGTGATGACCAAAAACCCCGGTTTGCGAGTTGAAATTCAGGGGCATGCCGACAGCACCGGCACCAACATCTATAACCAAGCCCTTTCCGAAAGACGCGCCAAGGCAGTGCGTAGCTATCTTACGAAGAAGAATGTTGACGCACCGCGACTTACCGCAGTTGGGTTCGGCGAAGAAAATCCTGCCTATTCCAACGACAGCAGCGAGGGGCGAAGCAAAAACCGAAGAGTTGAATTGAAACCGATTCAATAAGGAATAATCACATAATCGGGTAAGGTTCGGTTTATCTCCGACCCTTAACCGATTACCTTACCCCGATTATTTTCCATCCAAGTGCCCACGCTATTTGACTTCGATACCTATACGTACCTCGACCAGGTGTTCTTTGTGGTCGTCAATAAGAGGAATGCTCAATTCAATTTGATCTTCACCATCGACGCACACACCCATGACATCGGCATCGCCGGACAATTGCCGAACGGAGATATGATACACCGTCTCTCTATAGCGATAATGCACCTTGAACCCGGTCCATTCCGGGGGAAGGCACGGAGTAAAATGCAGTTTATCGACATCCAGGCGGAGCCCGAGCAGAGATTCGATGATCAACCGATACATCCATGCCGCCGAACCGGTGTACCAGGTCCAACCGCCGCGGCCGATATGCGGTGCAAGGGCATATACATCGGCGGCGACGACATACGGCTCAACTTTATAAACGGCCGTCTCAGCTGCCGATCGGCCATGATTTACCGGATTGATCATGGTGAAAATTTCCCAGGTGCGCCCCTTGTCTCCGAGGTGAGCAAAGGCCATCGCCGCCCAGATGGCCGCATGGGTGTATTGTCCTCCGTTTTCCCGCACCCCTGGAACGTACCCTTTAATGTAGCCTGGATTCAGGGCTGACTTATCAAATGGCGGATCGAGCAGCTGGATCAGTCGGTGCTCACGGCGAACAAGGTACTTGTCAACCGCTTCCATGGCCTGATGTGAACGATCCTCACCGCCAGCACCGGACAGTACCGACCAGCTCTGGGCAATTGAATCGATCCGGCATTCGCTATTGCCCGACGAACCGAGCGGTGTTCCGTCGTCGAAATAGGCGCGGCGATACCACTGTCCATCCCAGCCATGCTCCTCGATGTTGCGCTGCAGTTCGGCCGCCTCAAGGTGACAGCGTTCGACAAAGGCTATATCGCCGCGCAAATTAGCAACCTCGGCAAACCGCATGAGGACCTCATACAGGAAAAATCCCAACCAGACGCTTTCGCCTTTACCGTGTTGGCCGACCAAGTTCATCCCGTCATTCCAGTCACAGGAACCGATCAGCGGCAGACCGTGTTCCCCGAAAATGAGACTTCTCTCTATGGCTCGAACGCAGTGGTCATACAGACTGGTCTGTTCTTCCGACAGGATAGGCAGATCGTAATACGAGTCCTCATCGGCGTTTACCGGGCGACCCTGGAGGAAACGTACAAACTCATCCAGCACCCCCCTGTCTCCGGTAGTGGTAACATAGCGATAGGTCACCAGCGGTAACCATAGATAATCATCGGAGCAGTGCGTACGTACCCCTCGACCAAGAGGTGGATGCCACCAATGTTGCACATCTCCTTCCGCAAATTGACGGGAAGCGGCCAGCAGCAAATGTTCGCGAACCAGATGCGGTCGGGAATAGATCAGGGCCATGACGTCCTGCAACTGATCGCGGAAACCGAAGGCTCCGCCCGACTGGTAGGTGGCGCATCGCGCCCACATCCGACAGGCCAGGGTTTGGTAAAGCAGCCAGCCATTGGCCAAAACGTTGAGAGATTGATCCGGGGTCTCCACATTAACCGCGCCGAGGGTGTGGCTCCAATGCTGCCAGACCACATCAAGGGCGCCACGCGCCGCTGTTCTGCCGCGAAAACGGGAGACCAGTTTTTCGGCATCATCCCGATCTTTACCTACCCCAAGCTTGAAGATGATCTCACGTTCCTGTCCGGCTGCCAACTCAAAGTCTACTTGGATGGCAGCGCAAGGATCGAAACCGGCCCCGACCCGCCCGGACAGTCGGATTCGCGACATCGCCGCCGGCGCAGCCAGAGTGCCGTTGCGTCCAAGAAACTCGGTCCGGTCACCGGTAAAGCTCTGGGCGCGGTCATCGACATCGAAAAATCCGGTTCGATCATGAAACTCCGTATTGTACGGATTACGGGCAAAAAGAGCGCCGCTTTTTCCGTCGATGGCAGTAATCACATGCATCGCCGACTTTGGTCGCAGGTCGCCAAGCACCCATTCCACATAGCCGGTGGCGGAGAGTTTCCGCTTCCGACCCGACTCGTTGTAAACTTTCAACACCGAAAATTTGATTGCCGCATCAAGTGCCACATAAATCCACAACTCTGAACGGATACCACGCTCAGTATGTTCAAAGACACTATAACCAAACCCATGTCGCGTAACGTAGGGGTTAATTCCCCGGCAAGGTGCGGGAGTCGGCGACCAGAAATGGCCGCGCTCTTCATCACGAAGATAAAAGGCCTCTCCGCTTGAATCGCTTACCGAATCGTTTATCCAGGGCGTAAGCCTGAATTCATGGGCATTTTCATTCCAGGTAAAGGCCGGACCGCTCTCGGAAACGATAGTCCCAAAGAGTGGATTGGCCAGCACATTCACCCAGGGTGCCGGTGTCTGCTGCCCGGCTGCGGTGGTAATGACATACTCGCGCCCATCCGGGGTGAAGCCGCCTAAGCCGTTGAAGAATATGAGATCGTGGCGCGGCATGGGAACCACGGCAATAGGCTCGGGGCGAAAAGTCCTGGACGGAATGAGGCGAGGTATTGTTATTTCTGCTTGCGTGTGCCCGCCTATCTGCTCGGCCAGTGTTCCCCGGGCGTCGGAAAGTATTGCCCTGGCAACCGCTTGAAAAAGGATGCGGTCTTCCTCGGCTATTTGATCGGCGGAGCGTACGAAGATGCCGCCGGGTCGATCGGTGATGCCCCCTTCGACGCCGGCAGCAATGAGACCGACGATCTGGTCATGGAGAAGCTGCCGGTAACCGGCGTGATCTTCATTCCAGATCACCAGATCAACCACTAGCCCTTTGAGACGCCAGTAGGCGTGCGCCTGCACCAGCCGGCGAACCAGATCGATATTGTCTAAATCCTCGATCCGCACCAGGACGATCGGCAAATCGCCGGAAAGAGTATAGCCCCACAGACCGGATTGGCCGCGACGATTCTTTTTCAAAATTTCCTGATCGGCGCGCAGGGTTGCCTTGGCATAGATCACCGCCCCGGCAAGTCGCCCAAAGAGCTGTGCATCGGCTTCGGTGGCATTGATCTGCCGCAGTAGCACCTGCCCATGGGTCCAGGCGAGATCAAAAACCCTATCGGCTAGATGCCGGTCTTGATATTTTTTAACCAGGCTCAAAGCTTGGTCACGGTCGGCACCGACACCGGTAACCATGTTTATCGTTGCCGATACACCCGGAGAAATGGTGATTCGGTACCTGATGGCGACAATCGGATCAAGCACAGATCCCTGGCTGCCCGACAGCTCGCCTGAATTGGCGGTTCCAGCCCCCATTGCCTGCGGATTGGCAACACTGTTGCCCCGGCCGATGAACCGCAACCTGTCGGTTTCATATGATATATCTGTTATTTCCGCATCATGCACGGCCATCAGGTGCATCATCCAAGGCATCTGTTCGCCCTCGGCACGAGGCCTGCGAGTGCAGAGAATCGCCCGCTGTTCCGGGATGATCTCAGTCTGCACAAAAAGGTTGCTGAAGGCCGGATGCAGGGCATCGACAATGGGCGGTGCCAGGACTACCTCGGCATAGCTGGTTATCTCAATTTCTCGGGTGCGACGAGTGCGGTTGGTGAGGGTGATGCGCCGCAACTCAATATCGTCTTCGGAGGAGACGACAACTTCGGTATAGGTATCAATATCATCATACCGGCAACGAAACTCGGCACGTCCTTCGGAAAAAACCGTCTCAAATTTTTTCGGACGGATAAGGGTCGGCTGAAGCGTCGTCGACCAGAACCTGCCGCTGGTCATGTCGCGCACATAACAGAAGGTACCCCAATTGTCGCAGGTAGTGTCTTCTTTCCAGCGGGTGACAGCCAAATCCCGCCACCGGCTGTAACCGCCGCCGGCGGCGGTGATCATTACGTGGTATCTGCCGTTCGACAGCAGCTGTACTTCCGGATACAGGGTATCGGGACTGCTGAATACCCGTATCGGGGTTTCCTCGGTGTCGGCAATTATCTGCGCATCCGACAACTCCGATGCATGGATATAGAAAGCCGTGGCTTTGGGGATTCGTTCTTGAAGAAGCAACATGGTCGCCTGGAACAATGGTTCCGATTCGAAACGGTTCTGCATACGGCGGTCAAGGAGAAGAGAGGCCAGAGAAAGGAAAGTCATGCCCTGGTGGTGCGCCATAAAGGAACGAACGACGGTCTTCAGGTGATTGGGCGGCATGCGAGAAGGAGTGTAGTCAATCGCTTCATAAAAACCGTATCTTCCGGCAAAACCTTCAGCCTCGAGGCGCTGCAGGTTAGCACACGCCTTTTCCGGTGCCACCATCAGCGCCAGCGCCGAGGCATAGGGGGCGACCACCAGATCTTCGGCAAGTCCGCGTTTCAGACCCAGGCCGGGGACACCAAAGGCCCGGTACTGGTAGTTTTGATGGACATCGATGGCGTTATAGCCGCATTCGGAGATGCCCCACGGCACTCCCCGCTTTTTACCATAGTCGATTTGACTGGCCACAGCCGCCTTGCAGGTTTGGTACAGGAGGGTCTTGTCGTAGGACGGCATGACCAGGAGCGGCATCAGGTATTCGAACATTGAGCCGCTCCATGACAAAAGGATGGGCTCGCCGCCGGTGGTGGTAAGCAGGCGCCCGAGGGCAAACCAACTTTCCTCCGGCAGTTGGCCCTGGGCAATCCCCACAAAACAGGCCAACCTCGCTTCGGAAGCCAGCAGATCATAACAACTGGAATCGAGCCGCTGCTCACCGACATTATAACCAATAGACAGGAGACGACGCGGAACATCGAAGAGGAAAGCATAATCCATTTGCGCCAGTTCTTCTACCTGCCGAACAAGATGGTCAATGAGCGTCATCCGCGTTTTTGCCGCTTTGTTACCAATGGTTATAAGGCGATGCAGCTCAAGAAGCCACACCTTCTCCTCAGCGGCAATCGCAAGAGATAGCCGTTGCTCAATTTCCGGCAAAATTCTTGCCTCAAGTTCAAGCAAATGGCCGAGTACCGGGATCTCGTCGAGAGCAACGAAGGTATCACCTGCAGCGGACGAGGACATCAGCTCGGTCCACGGCGCGAGGAGTGTCAGTTCAGTAATGGCGTCGCGGCACTGCCGAGCAAAGGCCGGTGCCCACCATCGCACTTCACTTGCAGGGTTGGTATCCAGCGCTTCAAGCTCGGTGGCCAAAAGCGCAGCAGATGCTGCAATTTGGTCAAGACACCAGCGCACCGCAGTGAGGGTGGTGGGCGGGGAATTCAAGGCTCGGGCAAGAGTGTCCTTTATTTGTGCAAGGTGCACGGAAACAAAATCCCCGGCAATATCGCCGACGACCCGCAAGGTATCATTTAAGCCTTCGAAGGTTCGTCGACCGAAAATCGGCTCATCGACCAATCCCCGCAGACCCGGTTTCAGGGTGAGAAGATGGCCGCCGAGATTACCGCTGTCCACCGAGGAAATATACGTCGGCAACAGGGGCAAAAGGGTTTGCGTATCGTACCAGTTAAAAAAATGGCCGCGGAAACGCTCCAGGGTTTCCATGGTGCGCACGGTGTTGGCGGTCCGTTCGATCAGCTTTCCAGCCGAGATATAGCCAAAGTCATAGGCGGAGAGGTTGGCAAGCAACGACAAACCGATGTTGGTCGGCGAGGTGCGGCGGGCAATCACCCCGACAGGGTATTCCTGGAAATTATCGGGGAGCAGCCAATGATCGTCCGGGCCCAGGAAGGTCTCGAAGAAGGCCCAGGTTTTCCGGGAAAGACGACGGAGGAAAAGGGTCTGGTCGGCCGTCAATGTATCCGGTCGGCGGGCAAGCGGTCGGCTGACCCACCAGGCGATGACCGGAGAGGCGAACCACAGGAGGAGAATCGGCCCGGCCACCCACAGGACGGTTGGTTGCAGCAGGAAAAGACCGACGGCAACAAGAATTGCCAAGGCCGGTCCACTCCACATGACTCGGCAGGAGGCGATGAGATCATTGTCATCACTTTGTTGCGAAGCGCCGGATGGGCTCCATTCGAGCAGTCGCCGATGGCTGATCAGTAAGCGCCAGAGGGTCCGCAGCATGGCATCGAGACTGAAAAACCCCTCAAAGGGCAGGCAGACCAGGGTGAATGCCGCCTGCAGACAAAACTTGCCGGATACATGCAGGGTCGTCAACAGATGCCGACCGACAGTCACTTCAAGCGGCTTTTGCAGAACACTGAGCATCGAGGCGAGAAGAGAGGGCGCCAGCATGCCGCCGATCACCGTCAGAGTCCAAAACCAGGCGGGTGTCAACACCGTCCAGCCGAGCAGCAAGAGGAGGGTGAAGGCCGCCGGCGTGACACTGCGTCGCAGATTATCGAAGATCTTCCAGCGGGACAGCATTGACAGCCGATTCCTCCGCAGCGTACCCTCTGGACCGGGGACCAGGGGCAAGGCCCAGCAGCCAATCTGCCAGTCACCGCGAATCCATCGATATCGGCGCTTTACATCGGTGATGTAGCGGGACGGATATTCTTCGTACAACTGCACGTCACTGAGAAGTCCGGCCCTGGCATAGCAGCCTTCAAGCAGGTCGTGACTGAGAATAAGGTTGTCGGGAAACCGGCCACTTAAGGTCTGTTCAAAGGCGTCGACGTCATAGATACCCTTGCCGATAAACGACCCTTCGAAAAACAGATCCTGGTATACATCGGAAACGGCGCGGGTATACGGATCGATGCCGGGATCGCTGCCGCACAGACCGACATACAGTGAGCGGGTCGCAACGGACAGACTCTCGGCCACCCGAGGCTGGAGGATGCCATAACCGGCAACAACCCGCTGCCGATTATGGTCGTAGCTTGGCTGATTGAGCGGGTGCGCCATTGTGCCGACAAAGCGCCAAGCCGTATCGCGGGCCAGCAAGGTGTCGGTATCCAGGGTGATGACATACTTTACTGTCGACAACAGGGTGGTATCGCCCACGACCCGGGCAAACCGATGTCCGGCGCGGCCGCGCAGCAGTCCGTTTAAATCGGCAAGCTTGCCGCGTTTACGTTCAAACCCCATCCACTTCCGGTCTCGGACATTCCAAAGACGCGGACGATGAAACAGGAAAAAAGTATCGCCTTCAGGAAGCGGATATTTGTCGTTCAATTCGTTGATTTTTTTCTCAGCCAGCCGCAAAAACGCTTCATCCTCGGCGAGTATCTCGGCATCGGCGTCACAGAAATCGGTGAGCAGGCCAAAATGCAGATTGCCGTCCCGGTTTGCCAGGAAGCGGATTTCCAGTGCCTCGATCAATTCCTCGATAGTGTCGGCACTCGTCAGCATCGTCGGAATCACCACGAGGGTCCGCATTTCCGAAGGAATCCCTTTTGAGAAATCCATGCGCGGCAGAAGTTGCGGTGTCGCCAGCAAGGTCGCCAGCCAGTTCACCAGGGCTATCACCGGTTGGCTAGCGCAGAGCAGCAAAAGCAACAGAAAAAATCCAAGTCCCCAGGACTCCAGGCCGTCAGCGTGGGCTTTGGCGGCAAAGGATGTGGCCAGAGCGATGGTCAACAGTAAAATTGTCCCGCAATAGGCAAGAAATGGCACACGGCGGCCGACTTTGCCGGGAACCTCGGTAAGAGAAAAACGGGTCTTGGAGGTGCGCTGAAGCTCTGCCAACCCTTCGTCGATCAGATAAAAGCCAACGTGTGCCGATCGATCTTCCCCGCCTTTTTCCACTGCTGCTTTATCGGCCAAATTAATCGCCTGCCGCGCCACTTCGCTCTCGGAGTGGCGACTTTTTACGGCAATTTTCTCGATGACATGGCGGTAGCGGTCACGGGTGGTGAAATCCATCTCGGCGTAGACCTCGGCGGGATCTTCCGTCAAAATGGTTTCGACCACACTTAACTCCTCGACGAACTCCCGCCAATCCATGGCCGCGAGAAACCGCAGGCTGCCGATACTGTTGCTCACCGATACCTGATCGGCGGCCTGCTGCTGAGTCTCCGCCCGCACCAGTTGTTCGATGGTCTGACTCGACTCGGCGAGGCGCTGCTCAATCCAGGTAAGCGGCAGAGCCAAGGCCAGACCCTGGCCCTGTAAACGGCGAGTGAGTTCGGCGACAAAGGAACTGACCATCGGCGGGTTAGATCTAGCCATGTCGGCGATCACCAGGATCATACTATTCGGATCCCGGGCGGCGATCTCGGTCATGTGATCGGCCCAATAATCGGCCCGATTGCGATTAATACGATCGGTGGCGATACGGGCGGTGATTCGCCGCAGATTCTCGATCAGCGCCAGGCGAAGCATAATGGGAATGGCCCAGAGCTCACCGAGTTTCAGGGGGGTGACGGTCTGGTAAGCCGCGACAAAAATGCTGAGAATTTCCGGATCGACCCGGCCATCGCCGTGCGAGATAATCTCCAAGGCAATGTCATACACCCGCGGAAGTCCAGCCGACGGACCGTTCAACAAGCGCGGCAGCTGTCGGCTATACCCTTTCGGCAGATGCCGTTTCGCCGTACGGATCTGCTCCTCGATTAAATAAAAATTGTCGAGCAGCCACTCTCCGGCCGGGGCAATCAGTCGATTTGCGGTAATTGCCTCGGTGAACAGCCTGTAGACATCAATGAGGACGGTCTCATTATCGGCCAGTCTCTGCAGGAGTTGGTCTGGAAGACGCTTTTTGCTTAACTCATGGCTATCCGCGAGAATCGTACCATGTTGCTTCATCTGGTCGCTGCTGAACAACTCTGAGCGCAGCGGCAGTTCTTCCCTGCCATGGTTTCCCGCCAAGCCTTTCTTTCGGAAATATCCTGAGAAATTGTTCAAGGTCTTGCGAAAAATCGCCTTGTTGACCTTCATTGTTGATATCCCCTTTTAGTAGCTTAGAAATTCATTACTGTTCTGAGAATCTCTCTTTCTCTTGTTTGCCAGAGCCTGCTTGTTTGGCAATTATATCCATATCTTGACATGCTCCTTCTGGTTATACGATGGCCGATGTGATCGACAAATCGGGCACCAACAGCGCCGCCATCTGCTCGGCGGGCACCGGTTTACTGAACAAAAATCCTTGTCCTTCCTCACAATGGTGGGCACTTAGAAAGAACAGTTGTTCTTGGTTCTCCACTCCCTCGGCGACCACGAGTAGCCCGAGGCTTTTACCCATGGCGATCACCGCACCGACAATAATCCCATTACCGTTGGTGGCTGCGATATCATTGAGGAATGATTGGTCGATTTTCAAAACATCGATTGGAAACTGCTGCAGATAACTTAGGCTTGAATACCCGGTGCCGAAATCATCGACCGCCAGCAGGAGTCCCATTTTTTTCAACTCCAGCAGGAGAATAATGGCGGCCTCGGCATCGCTCATCAACACGTTTTCAGTAATTTCCAGCTGCAGCAGGGAGGGCAAGATGCCGGTTTTATCGACAATAGTTCGCACCTCTTCAACAAAATCCTTATGCCGAAATTCCAGACCAGATATATTCACCGAGATGGGAATCTGCCGCAGACCTGCCTTTTGCCAAAAGCCGATCTGTGCACATACCTGCTGGAGCATCCATCGGCCGATAGGCACAATCAAGCCGCAATCTTCGGCAATTGCCACAAAACCACCGGGCAACTCCATGCCCGTGTCTGGATGTATCCACCGCACCAAGGCTTCCGCTCCGGTAATCATCCCGTTTTTCAGATTGACCTTCGGCTGGTAATATACAACAAATTCCTGACGCTCCAGGGCCTGCCGCAAATTGACTTCGATGGTCTGCCGTTCTACCGCCTGAACATTCATTTCATTTTTAAAAAACTGGTAGTTGTTACGGCCTTTTTCCTTGGCATGGTACATCGCAGTATCGGCATTCTTGATGAGGGTTTCCACATCCACACCATCGTCTGGATAAATGCTGATACCGATACTGGTAGTTACATGTAACTGATGTCCGGCAATGGTGTGTGGCGCCGTTATTGCTACAAGAATTTTTTTAGCGGTTAAGGCTGCCTTTTCCCCGTGCTTGTCCTCTATCAGAAGGACCACAAACTCATCACCGCCCTGCCGACTTACCGTGTCGGAACTGCGCACACAGGAAAGAAGGCTTCGCGCCACCGATTGCAAGAGTGCGTCACCGGTTTCATGCCCCAGCGAATCGTTGATACATTTAAAATTGTCAAGATCGAGGAAGAGCACGGCAAAATGGTTGCTGTGTCGTTTTCCCAAAGCGATCGCCTGACTTATCCGGTCGTTTAAAAGTGCACGGTTCGGCAGATCGGTGAGGAAATCGTGTTGCGCCAGATAGGCCATTTTCATGCTCATCGCCTGAGAGGCAGTAGCATCGTGAAAGACAATGACTGCACCGGTAATTTTCCCGTCCCAATTATGAATCGGTGCTGCCGAATCTTCAATCACTGCCTCCCGCCCATCACGGCGCACCAGGATGGTCCCCGCCGCAAGTTTCATCGGCTTATTATGCAACAGCACCAAGTGAATCGGATTACGTTCAACCTGGCGCGTCACACTATTGATGAGGTGCATAACCTCGGCAATTGGATGGCCATATGCATCGTCCCTGCTCCACCCGGTCATGTTTTCCGCCGTAGTATTGAGATAATCGACATTACCCGACATATCGGTGCTGATAACTGCATCGCCGATGGAATTCAGGGTGATGTCCGCACGGTTTTTTTCTATGAATAACTTTTCTTCAAGGACCTTACTCTCAATACAATTGTTAAGCGTTTGCCGAACCAGATAACTGCCAAAGTGCGCTTTCGATAAATAGCCCCGCGCTCCTCGTTGCACCGCTTCCGTGGTGAGCATTTCATCATCGGCCACACAAAGCATGATGATCGGCGTGTGCGCCGCCACCGCAAACAATTGGTCAAATGTTTCGATACCTTGGCTGTCGGGGAGCGACATATCTGCCATAATTGCGTCGATACCGCCGATGCGCAACCGCTCTCTTGCCTCCGACAACCGGCTCACCCGCTGCACGGAAAACTGCCCACCTGCACCCTTGCAAAGGGCATCTTCCAGGTCTCTTGCCACAATGGAGTCGGCGGTAATTATGAGCACGCGATAAACCATTTTTCTATTTCAGATGCTTAGGAAAGAAGAGCAGTGATGATGCAAAAAACTCCGAAGCCGGCATTATGGTACTGGATGGAAGAAACTTTGAGTAGACAAAAGAACCAACCACGTTCCCGTCACCAGTGAAAACGATTCCTTTCACACATGTTGAAGAGATTTTTCACTGTTAACCAAGAACGCAGTCGATTCGGCGCGGTGGAGGTGAGAGTGTCACAACTCTCAGGCAGGAGATGATCTCAACAATTGGTGGTCAATCGGCAACCGCATCTCTCGAACTCCCCTCCAAATATCGTATCCCGGTAAAGGCCTAAAACGTAAATCGCAGACCTGCACCGAGGCGAACGTCATTATTCACTTCGACTTCCGGGGCTGGTCACGGCGACTTTTGTTTCCGGACATCCGGGAGAATAGGATTCCTTGCCCTTATCGTCGGTAACACTGACGCGAATTAAAAACGCACCGGATTGCATCATAGTCAGCCTCTTTATGAACGGCGGCTTGTCTACCACATTTTTCGAAAGCAGCGTATTGTTTGCGTCCTCAACTTGAACCAGCATCGACATCACCGTACCATCCGGGTCAGCCGACTGTGTGGCATCAACGGTTACATCTTCACCGGTTGACAAAAAGACCGGTGAGATAGCAGCCTCACAGAATGGCAGGTCATTGGGGGCGAGTTCGTGTCCCGGTATCGCTCTTGACGCAGCCAAAAAAACATTGCCGGTTTTGGCTGAAATGACAAAGGGATAGCGCATTCCTGCCTTGTCGACATGTAATAGAAATGCGGCGAAAGGCTCTTTGCCAATCCACACCACATCCTTGAGCACCTCAACCCCGGTCCCCTTTTTAAAGATCATCCACTGAAATTTTTTTCCGGGATTGACATCAATCTCTCTGGCGTCCAGTTGATCTGCCTGTTTGATAAATTCTTCAAACAAATCAAGGGACCCGGCGATCTCAAAGCCTCTTTTTAAGTCGGCACGGGTTTCCTTGACCATCTCGCGAAAATCATCGTTCGATTTCAGTTCCGGCCCATAAAGAGAATTGACTCCCAGCTGCGCCAATTCTGTAATGTGTATGTCTACACGTTCAACCGTCCCCTCCTGATGACAACTGGTTAGCAGGAGGACAAAAGCCCACATAACGACGGTAAAAAAACGCTTGTTTACCAGGAACATTACCCAGCTCTTTCGGCGCTTAAACTTTTCCAAATACAAGCAGGATCGATCTTGCGGCCAGA
>Ga0335397_10007040_pt1 | contig 14421 bp, 9 predicted proteins | sample MAT04_FD_205740 | JGI IMG/M metagenome (GOLD analysis project Ga0335397, IMG submission 205740) | Freshwater microbial communities from Lake Fryxell liftoff mats and glacier meltwater in Antarctica - MAT-04 (spades assembly) (version 2) ...
ATTTTCCGTTTAATTTACTTGTCTGAGAGCGATGAGTTTTTTGCGTTTGATTTTGAATTGTTGGTTTTTTATGAATACGGGCTTTTGGAGCCGGGGCCGCTTTTTTATGAGTTGTTGTATTTTTTTGCATAAATTAATTCCTTTTTTTAATTTTTTGAAAAACCTTAATACCTAAATTTATTATTTCTGATGCATCGGAGATTTTGTCTTCCCAATTAGATTTCCTTTTTTCTTTGCTATGTAAAAAACTGCCCATTTGTGATTCACAAAATCCAAGAGCCTCTTGGCCCACTTCTCCAACTTGTGAAAATAGATCGACGACAGGTGTTATTGAGTCGAGTTTATCGTTGATTTTTTCAATAGTTGTATTTGAATTAATTAAAATTTCATTAACATTTGTTTTTAATTCATCTATTTCTAACTCTAACTTAATTATTGTTGTGGTGACATCTTTTAAGGATTTTTGAACCACTTTTAACGTCTGAACAATAAAATATGCTAAAATTACAAATACGAACGTTGCTATTGCTACACTGATTTCAAAAACCATAGATCCCTCGTCTTTTTGAAAAATAGATGTTTAAAACAATAGGTAAGAATAATTGCGATGCTTACAGCAAGTGTAATAAGAAGTGTCCTTAATTTGACCGTAACTAAAAACCTAATTTCGACGCAAACCTTTTTTTTGAGGTTGGAAAGTCTAAGAGCTACGACGGTTTTCTTTTACACTCCCGAGCAAAGATAATTGTCACGTCTGCCGATCCTCTTTTGTTCCTCTTGTGATCTCGGTGTTAAAAAAAACGGTACAGCTCACAACTCATAACTCATAATGTGGCTTTTTCGAGGAGGATATTGAGGAGAATCCTATAGGGCCGCATAATGTAATTTTTCAAAAGATGTTGAAGAAATTGAGGAATTGTTAATTGTTGTGGTCTTCTTGATTCAAGAATTGTAAGTGCTAGACTGAAAGTATTTTCTGAAAATTGTTCTGATTTACAATAGTCAATTATATCGCCTTTGAAAAAAGAGGATTGAAAGCTGATTTTTTGCAAAAGAGGGGATGGAAGGGTTAAGTTTTTTATGATATAGTCATTTTGAAAAAATTGTTTCACATCTATAATAAACGGCTTTGAAGAAAATATTCTTTTACCCTTATCAAAAAGATCGAATTGATCATAGATAACTCCTAACCCATTAGCATCCATATTGGTAAAATAATGATGGGTTGATTGTAAAAAATCTTCCACCGCAGAAACTTTGCTTTGATTGAAATTTTTTTCGTGCAAAATCCAAATGACGGATAATCCAAGTTTCTGATAATCAAGGTTTCTTGACTTCACTTCCTCTAAAGAAATGGGCGAGCATTGCACTTCAAAAACAAGTTTTTTTGAAAAAGAGACGACATCTGCAATCCTTCCAATTTCATCGAAGCGTTTTTCAAGGTGTAAATCTTTACAATCCAACTCTTTTTGCAAAAAAAGTTGAACTTGCAAATGTTCCATGCTTTTTCCACTTTGCTTACAAGAGGATGATTGATAAACATGATAAAAATGATTTTGCCGATGAATTCCTCCTCGTAGACGAACAAAACTTTTGCATTCCAAACATTGATAACTCACATGTTTTTTTGCATTTTTTGCATGGATAACGGTTAAATTTTGGTCGAGTGCGTAAAGCTGCATGAAAATAAACTTGACATTGTATTAGGTTCTTGACAAAAACAGTTAAAGTATTACAAAATTTACATTCCTCATGCATTTTAAATGTATGATTGTCTTTTTTCAAGGTAATAATTCTTAAGGAGATCATGAACAAGTCGAATTTTAAAAGCGGTGTTTCAAATCAGTATCAGCAAAAAATAGATGAGTTAGTCAACTTAGCTAAGGAACAGGGCTATATTACCTATGAGGAAATCAATGATATTCTGCCCATGAATTTTGATTCTGCAGAAGAAATTGATCAGGTTTTAATTTATTTGACCGGGATGGACATCCAGATCCTAAACCAGTCAGAAGTTGATAAGCAAAAAGAGCGTAAAAAAGAAGCTAAGGAATTAGAAGGTCTTCCAAAGCGCGCAGAAGGCACACCGGATGATCCTGTCCGCATGTACTTAAAAGAAATGGGCTCTGTTCCATTACTTACTCGTGAAGAAGAAGTTGAAATTTCAAAGCGTATTGAAAAAGCTCAGTTTCAAATTGAACGCATTATCATGCGTTTTCGTTATTCGACATGTGAAGCCATTTCCATTGCAAATTTCCTTATTCAAGGTAAAGATCGCTTTGATAAATGCATCACAGAAAAAGAAATTACGAATAAGCAAGAATTTATTCTTCTTTTGCCAAAACTTGCAAAGCTTCTTAAAGAAGAAGATGACAAATTGCAACTTATTTTGGTCAAACTTCAAGATCCGAATCTTAAAAAGAGCGATCGACCAGCAATTACAGAAGAAATTGAAAAGTGCCGTATTAGAACGCAAAGTTATTTGCGCAGATTTCATTTCCGCCCAAACATCACAGAAGACTTTGGCGAGCTGATCACACGCTCATACGATCGCTTCTTGCAGCTTGAAAAAGAAATCAATGAATTGGTACCACGCGCTGAAAGAAACAAGTTTGCGGCCTCTAAATTGGCTTCTGCAAAACGTAAGCTTCAAAAACGAGAACTTGGAGCCGGACGTACTTTAGATGATTTCAAAAAAGATGTACGCATGCTTCAGCGTTGGATGGATAAGAGCCAAGAAGCTAAACGCGAAATGGTTGAATCTAACTTAAGACTTGTTATCTCCATCGCCAAAAAATACACAAACCGGGGACTTTCCTTTCTTGATTTAATCCAAGAAGGAAATATGGGTTTGATGAAGGCTGTTGAGAAATTTGAATACCGCAGAGGATATAAATTTTCAACTTACGCTACTTGGTGGATTCGTCAAGCTGTGACCCGTGCCATTGCCGATCAGGCAAGAACCATTAGAATTCCGGTTCATATGATTGAAACGATCAATAAGGTTCTTCGGGGTGCAAAAAAACTGATGATGGAAACAGGCCGCGAACCAAGTCCGGAAGAGCTTGCAGCAGAGCTTGGAATTACTGCCGATCGCGTGCGCGAGATCTATAAAATTGCTCAGCATCCAATTTCGCTTCAAGCAGAAGTTGGCGATGGCGGAGAGAGCCAATTCGGGGATTTCCTCGAAGACACCTCTGCAGATTCACCGGCCGAAGCTACCGGCTATTCCATTTTAAAAGATAAAATGGGCGATGTTTTGTCTACATTAACAGAACGCGAAAGAAAAGTTTTGATCCAGCGTTTTGGTCTTGCTGATGGAAAACCAAAAACACTTGAAGAAGTAGGCATTGAGTTTAATGTAACAAGAGAACGTATCAGACAGATTGAGGCAAAAGCTTTACGTAAGATGCGTCATCCGACAAGATCCAAGCAATTAAAAGCTTTTCTTGACCTTCTTGAAGCTGAATAATGGAGACAATTTTAAGCCTTGATATTGAAAAGGCGCTTAAGATTTTGAAGGAAAATGGACTTCTAAGCTGCTCTCTAAAAGGGTTTGAACCAAGAGAGCAGCAGCAAAAAATGATGGTCGACATCTTAAAGGCCTACAACGATAATAGTATCGCTTTAATTGAGGCAGGGACCGGGACCGGAAAGAGCTTTGCTTATCTTATTCCTGCAATTCTTTGGGCGGCTCAAAACAAAGAGCGTACAGTCATATCCACTCATACCATTGCCCTTCAAGAACAGCTGATGATAAAAGATATTCCCATAATCTTAAAAGCTCTGGGATTGGAATTAAAAGCTGCGTTGATTAAGGGAATGGGAAATTACCTATGTCTTAGAAAATTACAAGAAGCAAATGATGAACGCCTTCTTTTAGACCCGCCACGTGCTGAAGAACTGCAGAAAATCGATGGATGGAACCAATCAGGAAAGGATGGATCAAGATCGAGCCTGCCATTTGCCGTCTCACATGAAATGTGGGGTATGGTAGCTGCTGAAAGCGATACATGCACAAATAGCAAATGCCAATATTTTCAAGAGTGCCATTTTTTTAAAGCAAGACGAAAAGCAAATGATGCTCAAATTTTAATTGTTAATCATCATCTTCTTTTTGCAGATTTAAATAGACGTGCTGAAAATGAAAATTACAATGATGCTGCAATTTTGCCGCATTATACGCGTGTGATTTTAGATGAAGCGCATCATATTGAAGATATTGCAACAGAGTATTTTGCAACAAACATTAACCGCATGAATCTTCTTCGGATCATCGGTCGGCTTAGCGCTGAAAAACAAGTCAATGCGCATGGAAAACTGCCACTATTAAAGCAAAAAATTGTTGATTATTACAAATCAAAAACAATATCCTCTGAAGTCACCTCTATTTTAAGTCGCTTAAATATTGATTTGACAGGAAATAAAAATGATCTTCTGACGCATATTGTACGCACTTTTGATGCCTTATCTCATTTTGTTACAAGTATCGGAACAAATAATTCTTCCCGTGAAGATAAGGAAAATAAACTTCGTCTTCTTCCCTATCATCAAACACATCCGATTTGGCAAAATGAGATTATTCCCAATGTACAAGATCTTTTAAAAGCCATTTCACAATACGCAAGATCCATTGAAAGTATCGATCAAGATGTAAAGGCAATGGAAGATGAAAAATTGGACGAGATCACAAAGACAGTGCGTTACGAGGTTTTAGCCCTTTCAAATCGCTTAAAGGAATCAGCAGATGCATTTTCTGAATTTATTTCTGATAAAGTAGATCCCAATAAAGTCAGATGGATAGAACTACAAGCTGCACACTTAGATAACATTCATCTAAACAATGCGAATCTTGACATTTCCATGTCATGCGTTGAATATCTATTCAATAAATTTTCAACCGTGATTTTATGCAGTGCCACATTAACTTCAAATCAGAAATTTCAGTTTATCAGGCAGCGTCTTGGTTTAACGTCCAAATTATTGCCTGACCAAACGATCACTGAAAATGTTTATGATTCCCCTTTTAATTTTGCAAAACAGGCCATGCTTGTTGTCCCAACAGATATTCCAAATCCGATGGATCCTAATTTTATTCAAGTGGCTTCGGAAAAAATTTGGGGAATCATTCAAGCATCCCACGGCAATGCTTTTATTCTTTTTACTTCTTATTCCATGCTAAACACATGTTATAATTATCTAGAGAAAAAGCTTTTAAGTCACCGATACACACCGTTAAAACAAGGTGTTGAGAGCCGTCAAAAATTGATTCAGAAATTTAAAGATCAAGACCGTTCAGTCCTTTTTGGTACAGATTCTTTTTGGGAAGGCGTAGATGTATCCGGTGATGCTCTTCGATGTGTTGTGATGGTTAAACTGCCATTTAAAGTGCCATCTGAGCCAATCATCCAAGCAAGATCAGAGGCCCTTCATGCAAACGGTCAGGACTCCTTTATGGAATATTCCTTGCCGACTGCAATTGTAAAATTCAAACAAGGTTTTGGCCGCTTGATTCGCAACAAAAAGGATCGAGGCTGCATTGTTTGCCTAGATTCCAGAATTTTACAAAAAGGGTATGGCAAGCATTTCTTGAATAGTTTGCCAAATTGCCAGCAATTTTTTGGGCCAAGCGACCTGATGGAAAAGCAGATGGTCGATTTTTATAAAAAAACCTACCACCTCGTCAAGAAGTAGCGACGCTCATTCGGAGATTATAGCTTTTCTGATTTTTTACCAGTGGGACTCGTTAAGAAAGACATGAGGACAGTGAGGGGCTATGTATGCAGTGTCTCTTACTGTAACAGGCTGTTTCAGGTTTGCATTGAAAAATATTGCCTTATTGATTTTTTTACCAGTGAGTCAGTGAGAAAGACATGAGATCAGTAAGGGGTTAGGAATTCATAGCCCCTCACTGAACTCATGTCTTTCTCACTGCCTCACTGGTAAAAAATCAAAAACTTTTCACTTTCCAGTAGCATCAATGTACTATATTTATGTGTGTGCTCTCTGTGGTAAAAAAATCACCCAGGTTTTATATCAGGCGTTTAATTTGCGGGTGGGGGCGATTCCGATTTTGTCATTATCAAACTGACCATGATGTAAAATAAGACCGGTACTTGAATATCCCACAATAAGCCTATACGTTTTACCATGGTTGTCTACATCAATGTTTTCATGGCATCTGGTGTATTGTTTTGGCAACATTTTAATTTTAGATTTAAAATACATGGAAGTAATGCAAATAATAGCTTCCAGTACTTTCGGGAATGTATAATTTGTACCATAATTTTTATTGAGCTGACGAACCATATTTTTTTGAAATGAGAATTTTTTACAGGCACTTGTCGGCAATATCTCTTTTGGCATGATTATCCATTCGCCCTTTTCAGTCGTTATGTCGCCATATTTTTCCAAGATGCCATCAAAAACTTCATTGAAGCCCTTAGGATTGTTTGGAAGCCTTTTTTTTAAAATTTTTTGAAACAAATTAATACTCATCCCTTTTGGAATCCAAACAAAGACATGAGTTTTGGCAAAATTTTTATTGGGCACTATTTGACATGAGCTTTTAAAGGTGTCTGCGATAGTGTCAGGTAAACTTTGCCAGGCTTCAAGTTCATCCTCTACTTTCAAATTGTAAAACTTATTCCAGTCGTGTGGATTGAACGTTTTTTCAAGATAGATTTTCCTTTTTAGAAATTCTTGTTCATTTGCCATAAGGGTGAGTTTTGTATTAATACGGCCTAACCTTGAGCAATCTTTTAAATAAAGATAGGTGAATAAATTATGGACCAGAATATCGTGACAAGCATTTTCTTCGCATTCAAGAAGACCAAAACCTTTATAGGTTGGTATTTCAGCGGCAACGCCATTATTTGAAGAAATAAAGCACATATTTAAGCTCCATAAAAAAATTGATGATAAAATAGGCGGGGTTAGTGTGACTTCCTTTCGTAGAAGGTTTTGAAAAAAGAGCATACTTTTTTCTTTATATTGCTGCAACCTCTTTAAAAAAATAGAAGTTAAAACCTTTATTTTTTTATAATGATATACTTTTTAAATAGAATCAATTAATTTTAAATTATATAGATACACTTACTGTTTGGAGGTTTATTTGTTAAAAATAAAGCAAAATGAAAACCCGCTCATGCATCAAGAATGGAGAAATCTTCTTTTTTTGCATTGGAAATGTGACCCTAAAAAAATTCAAGCCACTTTACCTGATGGTTTGTTTGTAGATACCTTTGAGGGAGCAGCTTATATCACGGTTCTTCCATTTTTAATCGAAAATTTTAAGGTTAATTGTTTTTCAACGCCGATTTATTCAAGGTTGGTCGAGATTAATGTCAGAACTTATGTTGTCGATAAAAAGGGATTAAGCGGCATTTGGTTTTATTCTTTGGATATCAATAGTTTTTTTTCCATGATGGGTGCAAATATTGGTTTTTCTTTGCCTTATTATTTTTCGCGATGTAAGTTTGAAAAGTTCAATGATCAAATTATTGTTGAAGGAAAAAGAGTCTTTGAACCATCTGTGGAAATGAAATTTTCATATAAGGTGGACAACGAAAAGCCTGATTTTTTTGCCCTTGAAAAGACACTCGATTTTTTTCTTGTGGAACGTTATGTTTTATTTACTTTTAAAAATAAAAAATTGATGTACGGGCGTGTGCGGCATAAACCTTATGCCTTACAAAATATTCAGGATTTAAAATATAGCATTCAATTGAAAGATCCCCTTTTTAACCCTTCAAATACCCCTGACTGCTTTCATTTTGCTTCCGGCGTCGATTCTGATATCTTCCCCCTTCACCCATTAATTTAAAAATAACGAAAATAATTTCGCTAATTTGGAGTGCGGTGTTAAGCAGCCAGCTCAACACTCTCCAAATTAGCAAATTTTCTAGAATAAAAGTTTAGGAAGAAGCTTGTTAAGAATTAAAAATTTGTTTATGAATGTTTCCAAAACAAAATGGAGACATACATGTTACAAAATACAAGCAATATCTCTTATCAATCCTTACCCATCAGCGATTATAATGAATTGGAAGAAGTAGTCATTAATAGTACTGATAAAACAGAAGTTGCTGCAATTCAATTGTTTATGGAACAGAAGGCAATATTAAAAGAACACAATGATAAGATCAGCACATTTCCAATTTCCTATGTTTATTCATTTTTTGGAACTGCTCCAGGAATTGTAGGGGGTTCTCTTTTACATCCTCTTTGGTTTTTTACAAGTATCCCAGGCATTATTGGGGGGGTAGTTTCTTGTAAGAATACCTATGAGGCAATAGCGACTCGAAACGAAATATCTTCTATTTTACTAGAATGTTTCTACCTTGAAGGTTTCCATGATTCCTTTGAATCATTTCAACTAGATCCCCAAGATTATAAGTTAGGCAGTTTATTCGAAGATTTTTCTAATGTTGGTGGGCAATTATCGAGCCTTATCTATGCAGACGATTTAAAGCTATTTCATGACACAGGAAAGCTCTTCTTGATGGATGCCGCAGCTACATTTCTTCAAAATAAAAATAAGGAATCAGCTGTTGCCAAACTATGGAAAGAGACATTGGAATCCACCCTTAAATCTAATGAGTGTAAGGAAGATGCAGAACCTTGGCATTCCATGGGCGTTGATAATCCAAAATTGGAAAGCTACCTTAATTTTGCACAACAGCGCAAATGCTTAAATTCTATTAGGATCGTCGATAAAATCCTACATATTTACAAAAACGTGATGGAAACCTTCCTCGTCAATAACAAACTAGTTTAACCATATCAAGCGTTTCTGATTTTTTTACCAGTGAGCCATTGAGAAAGACACGAGGTCAGTGAGAAGCTCTGCATGCGTAGCCTCTCACTGACCTCATGTCTTTCTCACTGACTCACTGGTAAAAAATCAGAAACGTAAAAATTGCTAATGATTGTTGCGTTGCTCGTAGATCATGTTGTAAAGGTCATCACCAGTTTGTGCGATGACGGCAACGTCCCTTAACCAAGCCGAAAGCCCATATCTCCAGCGATCGCGATCACTATATGTATAGAATATGTCTAGAGGCATTGACAAAGATATCCCTTTGTCATAATAAGTTTTGTCGTTGATGCGGTCACGTCCATTGGTGTGTGCCAACCAGACAGAGACGCGAAGTCCGCTTGGAAAATGCCTTGTAATCTCGTAGCGAATGCCAAGGTCTTTTGCCAAAAATTGTCCGGCCGAAATTTTAAAGTCAACACCCGCAGCTTTCCAGTCGTAGTAGGCATTCAAAAACAATTGTGAGCCTAAAAAGCGCTGATACGTTGGGTAAAAGCCATTAAGTTTTCGAATTTGATTTGTAAATCCAAGGCCACTAAAATTACGTTTTTTTAAGATGGCTCCTTGTACTCCAAAAGCCCACGGAGAATTAATCGGGAAATACAAAACTTCAGATGCAATTCCACCATAGGCCTCTTCAAAATAGCCAACGGAGAGCCTTGTAAAAATACCTTTTCCAAGATTCCAATTTTTTTGCAAGTAGAGCCTGTCAAATGTCAGCCCTTTTTGCTGGTAATAACGAATGATGTCGGTCCTGACATTGATCAACTGTGAAGGATTAAGTCTGTCAACGCCTGTTAAATCCCCTAAATTAGAAAGAAAAGTATAGCCTAAAAGGGCGGAATAATAAATATCTCCCGGTAAAAAGCCGTTAATACCGGCATTTAGACCAACTGCGTATTTAAATTTACCCTTGGAACTTCCAAAGAAGCTGTGGGTTTTTGGAAGAAGTTCAAAATTGAATAGATTGCGCGTGGTCTTAAAAATTGGAAATTGCGGCTCACATTTAACGAAAGTCACTTCTTTTAAAGGAGTTAGAATTTTTAGCTCATATTCACAAATTTGGTCATAAATAAAGGATTTGACATAGGGCATTGCGTATTCATATTGATGGATAGCAAGTCCTCTTTCATCAATCACCACAATGACAAGGTCAATATTATCCGGAACCAAATAACCTAGTAAATAATTCAATCGTTCTCTGACTTGTGCTTCAAGTGCATATTTAAGATTATCAATTCTTAAATGCAATGTTTTTTGACCACATTCATTATTATAAATTGTGACTTCAAGTAATTCAAAACCCTGGTTTATAAAGGCATCACGGAATTCTTCAGCCATGATCGCTTCTTTTCTTGAACAACCAAGGGGATGGGTATTAAAAGGGCCTTTATAAGGCAGGGTATCATTAAATTTAGGTAAAAACCCTTTTGTTTGTCCAAAATTATAAAATGAAGAAACGGACCAGCTCCATTCATCGCCTCTAATGCGGCTAAGAGATAAATCAAGATGGTCAAAAAGGCGCAGTTTAATTCCATAATTAATTGGAGATCGTTTTACACGACCTTTTGGATGTCTTTCAATTTCAGGATCGCAATAAGGTGTGGCATCATATTCGGCACTCAAAGCCAAATTTTCAAGATAGGTTAAACAACTTTTTCGAAAAGGCATGACGGTTATTCCGCCAAAAAAACCTTTGATTCTTCGATCGCCATAACCCAATGTCACTTCTGTATTTTGATCTAAAAACACTTTTGTTATGACAACATAACGTGCCTCGAACCCTTTAGTTCCCATGAAGTCTTCAAGTCCGACAGCAATGCCCGGCAGTAAATATTGACTATCTTCAGGATGCAAAATGGCGAGCTTGACATTGGCGCCTTTATCAGATAAATCGCCAAATCCAAGAGGTGTTAAAATGGGATCGTCAACACCTTTAAAAATTCTATAGCTTCCGCTTATTTCCAATCGGTCCAGCAATTGAATACGCAAATTATAATTGCGGTATGGTGGAACTTTTGCGTAGCCTGCAGAAATTTCACCCTCACAACCCATTCTTGCTGAGGGCATGTTAAAGTAACCACCCGACAAAATATTATTATAAAAAACGGGGAGGCGTTCATTAATTTTTTTATTCCAGTAGTCAACGATTAAAAGATCGCGTATTAAATTTTCGTCGCATTGCTGATGGGCATAATCAATGGCTTGTGAATAGCTAGAGAATAGAGCTGCAAAAATTAAAATAAAAGATGTATAGATATTTAGCATTGAACGACTTATAGTAAATTGAACATCATACCCAAGACGCTAAAACATTTCTACTTAAAAAAAGGAAATAATGGAATGTTATTTAATTTAACTTTTTGATTTTTTCTCACTGCCTCACTGTTACAAAATACAAATGTTATCATTCAAAATGTCTAGATCATTTGTTCCTAACTCAGGAGTTCTTTGGAGTAGCGCTTGAGGCCATCGGCAATGATTTCTGTCATTTCCATTTTGGATGGGCAGACAAAAGTTGGAAGCGCAAAATCTTCCTCGTCAACTTCAAGTAAGCCTAGATTTTCTGCAAGCTCAAAATCTTCTGCCATAACAGCCTTTACAAGCAACATGGTTGAGATATTTAAAGGTTGAACCTTGTTATACATGGAAGCTACAATAAACGGTCTTGGTTCCCCATGCAAATTGGTATTAAAGTCATACTGACGGGCATCAGGTTTTAGATGGCCAGATAAATAAGCAGCGCTCATGCTATATTTATTTTTCCCTAAGCGAAAAAAGTGAAGAAATTCACGATCTTCACTTTCCGGCAGCGAGCAAAATACAAAATCTTTAAACCCTAAAAAGTCATTATCTTCTACTTTTTTACCCATTAAAGGATCCCCTGAAATAAATCTCAAAGGTTTTATTGCACTTTTAAAAAGTATAAGATCTTTTATAGCAGTCCCGTTTCGTACTTTATAAAAGCCTCGCGCCTTTTCCTCAATGCCCTCACCTGCAATACTGATTAAACGAGTGGTAAAATATTTTCCTTTTGTCAGTAAATGTCCGATGGAAATTACATCATGAACATTCAAAGTCCAGACTATATCGTCACTTGTTTGAATAGGATCAATTTTTTGAATGTGCAAAGAAGAATTAGCTATGGGATGCGGGCCTGTTGCGTCATGTTTTTCAACATTTTTTGCATTTAAAAAGGCAGAACATTTGCTGTTTGTCGAATAAACAAGATGAACTTTTCCGTCTGTTAATTTTGAAAGCGCTTCAAGACCTGCCTGAAACTCTTTTTCATATTCTTCAACTTGTAATTCTGCGGCAGGAACAAAAGGGGCTGATTCAATGGCTTTAACAAAAATAGATTTAGGGCTGTTATTTGGATTTGCCAAGATATTAAAGGGTCTTTGATGAATGAGGGTAAAAATACCAGCACTTAGTAATCTTGCTTTAATTTCTTCTTTAGATGCAGTTTCAGGATTAATTAATGCATATTCATGAAATTCTTCTACTTCAGAAACATCAATGACAATTGCCTCAAGGCGTCTTTTTAAACCTCTTCTGACTTCAGATATAACACCTGCTGCAGGAGAAACAAAAAATCGTCCCGGACTGTTTTTATCTTCTGCAAGTGGCTGACCAATTTTTACAAGGTCCCCTTCTTTTGCCATTAACTTAAAGCTCATTTCGTCAAAAGATTTTAAATCCAAAGCCAATTGTTTTGGAGTTGGAATTTGCCCCATTTTATTTAAGGGCTGCCCTGAAATTGGAATATTAAGACCTTTGACTATTTTGATGTGAGCCATGTTTTTCCTTAAAAGATGAGTTTACATTCAAGTTAAAGAAAAACATTTTTTTCCGCAAGCTGTTCCACCACCAAGAGATTACCCCGAAGGACCCTTCGATATATCCAACTACTGATGCTCTTCGCGGTAAAAAAAGGCAGACAAAAGCGTTAAAAAAGCATCAGTAGTGGGATATACTGAAGGGTCTCTCCTTAACTTGAGGATAAATGCCTCAAGTTAAGGAGTTATTCGCTCGATGGGAAGCTCAATTGTGAAGGTGGTTCCTTGGTCCATAACGGATGTGACATGGATTTTGCCAAAATGTTTATGGATGATTGTTTCTACAATAGATAATCCAAGGCCCGAACCCCCAAGCTTTCTTGAATGGGCTTTATTGACTGTATAAAACCGCTCAAAAATATGGTCGAGATCTTCTTTTGGAATACCGATGCCATTATCTGAAATGGTGATTTTGATGAAGGAGTTATTTTTTTGAAAATTAATTTGGATTTTCGGGCTTTCTTTAGAATATTTTGCAGCATTTTCGATTAAATTATTAAAGGCAAGTTCTAACAAATAAGGATCGCCTACTATTTCCATGTTCTGTTTAGAGGCATTTTCCATTTCAATAATTGCTTCAGGATAGACTTCTTTAATTGTTTTTTGACATTTGGTAATGATAGCTAATAATTCAATGGATTGCATGCGAGATTCAGGGATATTTTCAACATCGCTAAGCGTTAAAAGATCCAAAATAATATGATTCATGCGTTTACAATTTTTTACAATTTTCAAGGTCATATCTTCTTTCATACTATTTGGCAAATCAGGATTATCATGGAGCGCTTCTGCAAAACCTCGGACAATAGTCAAAGGGGTTTTAAGTTCATGCGATGCATTTGCAATAAAATCTTTTCGCATTTCCAAAAGCTTATGATGTGAAGTTTGATCTTGAAGTACTAAAATAGCACCTTGATTACCTTTTTTAGGCGATGCAACAATATCTAATATAATTCTTTTTCCGTCTTTTTTTAATTGTAGTGTTTCTTTAAGGATTTTTTTATTGAGCTGGCAGGCAATAAGAAGCTCGTGGCATTTGGCCTCGATCGATGCATCAAATTTTTTACCGATGAGATCACTTCTTTGAATTCCAAGAAAATTTAAAGCTGTGCTATTTGCATAAATCACTTTTGTTTCGTCATCGACGGCAATAACACCTTCTAATAGAGATTCTAAAACGGTTTCAATGACATTTCTTTCTTGTGTAATGACTGCAATGTGATTTCTGATTTTGATGGAAAGGGAGTTTAATGTTTCTGCAAGTTTTTGAAACTCATCGCTGCTACTTGTGGCTTTTAATTGAATTTCAGGAAGGTCGGGTTCATTTCCATCCTGATAGGGTTTGATGGCGTTAATAATTTGCTGGATGGGTTTTGTCATGTAATTAATGACAAACCATGTCAGTAAGCTAAAAAGAAGTAAAACAATTGTTGCAACAACAATGAATGAAAATTTTAAATCTTTTGTCAGCTCAGTTACATAATTGTAAGGAAAAGCAATTCGTAAAATGTATGTTTTTCCATGAAAATCAAATCCTTTGGCCATGTAGGCAAATTTTTGAGCCAATAAATCTGAGTAGTCTTCGTTATATCCAATACCATATTTAAAAGCTTCCATCACTTCAGGATGATTGACAACATATTCCTGGCTAAATCTTGGGCCGATTAATCTTTTAATTCTTGAATCGTAGAGTACTTTTCGCTCATCGGTGATGACACTCATTCTGAAAAAAACGGTGGCTTTTAAATCTTTTAATAGTTTGAT
>Ga0335397_10007042_pt1 | contig 14421 bp, 20 predicted proteins | sample MAT04_FD_205740 | JGI IMG/M metagenome (GOLD analysis project Ga0335397, IMG submission 205740) | Freshwater microbial communities from Lake Fryxell liftoff mats and glacier meltwater in Antarctica - MAT-04 (spades assembly) (version 2) ...
CAGCCACCAGCGGTGGCCAGCCAAACTCAATCGCAAGCGACGATGCAACCACACAAATAACACATAACCCAGAGCGAAGCTAGCCACCATGATCAAAGCGGCTGTGAAAGCAACAAATTTAACACCGATACCCTGCGCGATTTCGGCCGTGCGCAAGCCAAACATCCAGGATATCGCGTAGCCAAAGTGCAGGCAGCCAATCCCGAAGGCCGTCCAGTATGGATGAGACTTCACCCAGCTTACGACTATTTGCGTCCAGGCATTTTGAGAGTTTTTTGATTTCTTTTTTGTTGTCATAGCTTAACCAGATTGTATCCTAGCATAAGGATATAGAGCAACAATTAAAAAACCTCCGCGCGATATCGCACCGAGGTTTTTTTAGGACTGACTTATAATTTTTCTACGCGGCAGAGACAGCGGCATCCAGACGAGACTTATCAAAGCCGACAATAATCGTGCCTTTAAAATCAGTAACTGGCACGCCCATTTGGTCTGACTTATCGATCATTTCTTGGGCTTTGGCGGGATCCGCCAAGACATCGATAGCTTCATAAGCGATGTTCTTCTCCTCGAGGTAAGCTTTGACGTTTTTGCAATAGACACAAGTTGGGGTGGTATAGACGAGGACTTTATCGTGAGTAGCGGTAGACATTGCTGGGAACTCCTTCTTTATTTAATAAAGGTTAACATGTTTACTATATGCTACCAGACTGTGGCGATACTATGCAAGCACTTGTGCGTCATGAGTGACTTACGGTCTTCCGGCCAACCATTTCGAACACTGAATAGCTGCCTTACTGCCTTCACCGGCCGCGACAATAATCTGCTTCTCACTCACATCAGTCACATCCCCGGCGGCAAAAACACCTTCTACCGAGGTCATATTGCGCTTATCAATCACCACCTCGTGCAGCTCATTCAGCTCGACGAAGCCTTGCAAAAAAGTACTTGATGGTACCGAGCCGACTTCGATAAATACCCCATCAACCGCCAGCTCGGTATCTGTGCCAGTCTGCGAATCACGCACCGTCACCCCGCGCACCACCTTGTCACCAGATATCGAAAGCGCTTGAGAGTGGTTAAGGACACGTATGGTGTGTGCCGCCATAACTTTCTCAATCATCACCTCATCGCCATTCAGGCTGTCGGTAGAATTCACAATCGTAATGTCTTTGGTCAGCCTTTCGATAGAAAGGGCCGCATCAAGGGCCGAATTCCCTCCACCGACGATGACAACTGACTTGTTCTTGAAGAGCGGCCCGTCACACCAAGCACAGTAGGTAACACCGCGATTGAGGAACTCTGTCTCACCATCAATTCCCAGCTGCTTTGGAATCTTGCCGCTGGCGATGATAACCGCCTTGGCCTGTTCGCGACTGCCGTCACCCAGCTCGACAGTGAAGCCTGTCGGCTGCTTTGTGATAGAATTCACGCCATCACGCATTAGCTTAAGCGTTATCTCATCGTGAAATTTCATGAGGTGATCTTGAAAATGTTTAGTAAGCTCCGTACCCGTGATCATCGAGAAGCCAAGATAGTTCTCAACGTCACTCGACCAAGCCGCTTGACCACCGAGGTCCTTCGAGAGCAGCAAGACCTTAAGCTGTTTGCGGGCTAAGTAAATAGCGGCTGTCATGCCGGCAGGACCGCCACCAATCACTATCGCATCATAGACAGCTATCGTTTCTTCATCGCCAACAGTGATTTCCTGCACCTGGCTGGCCTGAGCAGTCACCGGTGGTTCAATAACAGCTTCCATACTATCTCCTCGTTGTAAGCCAGTATATCATGCTTACGCTTTGCGTAGAGTCCGAGTTGCGAGCACGATTATAACCCCTATTTGGGCGGCATAATAGAAAGCCAGCGCCTGAAACAGGGTCTGTTCTGAGTAAGTCTGCGTCAGTGTGCCATACAGACCAAGGCCCATTTGAATGAGGAAGCTGGTTAGTATTTGCCCGATCCAGATAGCAATCACAAAAGCCGTATACTTCTGCCAATGATTGCTCTGCCACCATTCATGATCTACGAGGACTGCAAGTACAGGCAAGAACCACCAGCCCAAGATCGCCACCCAACTTAGTATGTGCCTCACTGAATCCATGCTGATTTAGCCTTTGTACTCCTTCGGCTCATAATTGGCTGGGGCGGCTTCGAGAAACTTGTCTAAGGCTGGTCGAGAGATTAAGCCGGCTTGAGCGCCAATCTTCTGGACAACATTCATTGAGTTGATTGGGCCCCATTTCATAGCCTGTTTGATGTCACCAGTCTTGATCAACCCGGCAATAAAGGTTGAAGCATAAGCGTCACCTGCCCCGGTCCGCTCGTACGGTGGGGCTGGATCTGGATAATTCCTCATCGCCCAAATGGTCGTGCCGTCCGATGCATAACTACCGTGTGGTCCATCGGTAATGCAGACGATCTTCGGCCCGTAGGCGTGAATCGGTGCTACCAGCTTCCTGATATCTCGCTCACCTGGCTGATCTGTCATCATCTGAGCTTCTTCAACATTGACACCAAATATCTCGGTCTGCTTGTAGAGATAAGCCAGCTTCTCAAATCCCATCCGCATCTGGAATGTGCCCGGCTGAAAGGCCAGCTTGACGGTCGGATGCTTGGTCAAATACTCTGATATATCTTTATGCAGATCAACGCCACTCTCAGCAAATGAGCTAAGATAGATCCATTGCGGGGTGTCTTCTTCGGCAATGTGCGGCCAACGATAATCATAGTCCTCATGTTTAATCAAAATTGTTCGATCGTCCTTGTACCACAGCACGTAGTGATAATTGCTAACTTTACCTTTATTGACATGCACATACTGCGTTTGGACACCGTTTTTCTTTAGTGCCACAAGCATGTCGCGGCCGATTTCATCATCACCTACATTCGCATATATCGAGGCCTTCAGACCCAGCCGCGCAATCGAGACAGCGGCGTTCGCGCTATTCCCAACTCCCTCGATGACGACTGCTTCCTTAAAAGGAATCTTCGAGCCATACGTCATACAAAGCAGTGGATGCTTATCAACTGGGTCCTTATCTATCTCAGCCTCGTGGGGCAAGAGTTTAATAAAGGCGTCGGTTACGATATCTCCTACTGCCAGAACGTCGATACGATGGGTCATGATTGTTTTTTCCGTTTATGCTTTTATGTAGTATACCCAACTTTTGCCCAGAACGCTTTAGCTTGTTGCCTCAAAAACTGTCAGCTTGACTGGGGCCGGTTCGACATCAAGGTTACGCAACAGGCCAATACTTGCACCAATATACCCTATCACCGAAGTGGCGTTCGCTCCCGCGAAGCTGATAGCCTGCTGCATTGATTGCCCGCTGGCGATGGCGGCAATTAAGCCAGCCCCAAAAGCATCACCAGCACCCGTCCTATCGATGACCGATACTGTTTTATAGGCATCACTCCGATAGATATAGCTTCCATCTAGGACACTACAGCCGGTGCCGGAATTAGTAATCACAACAGTGTGCCAACCGTAACGTCGCGCCTGCCGGAAACACTCTACATCATTCGAAGAACCGAGTAACTGAGCAGCTTCAAATTGGTTCAGAATGATAACGTCAACTGATCTCAAGATTCGCACCAACTTGCGGGCTTTGCGTATCTCCAACCCGCCCGGGTTGACGGCGATACGAGTCCCCTGCAAAGCGGCTTGGACAATACTACGCCCCATCAGATCGACATCGCCAGCCAAGGAAGTCATGTACAGCCACTCACTGTCGGGTAAGTCAGTAGCAAAGCTACGTTTTTGATATTCGTAGCCAGCTCCTCGATGGGTAAAGATAGTATCCTCGCCTTTTGGCCCCTTCATGATGACAGAGATGCCAGTTTGGTGGGATTTATCAATGTGTAAGAGCGATGATACCTTCTCAAGCTTGAGAATTTTATCAATTTGGAAACCAGCTCCGTCGGCGCCTACTTTGGCAAGACAAGCCGTCTTCAGACCGACCCGAGCAAAAGCTATGGCAGCGTTGACTGCCCCTCCACCGACTTGGTTCGCGATATCCGGTACATCAACTTTCTGCTGAGCTGGTAGGACTAAAAAAGGCTGGCCATCGTGCATGACTGGTGCGAAGTCTTTGGCGATCAAGAATATATCCTGAGTGGCGCCACCGATTGTTAGGATTTGGATTTTTTTAGTAGGTGGTGGGGTCTTCATCGGTGCTATAGGTTTGATTGATTTTTTACTCAGTTGTAGCGCGCTTCACGCATCGCTCTGAGGCAACGGAAATATCGGTGGCGGTCAGCTTGTAATGTTTCCACAGTTGCTCCAGAGTACCCGACTGGCCAAACACATCACGGATACCGATTCGTTCGAGTGGTGCGGGATGACGCTCGCCCAGTAGCTCAGCCACAGCTCCACCCAGACCTCCGATAATTTGGGCTTCCTCAACCGTCACGACGGCTTGGGTCTTGCGCACACTCTTGAGAATAGTAGTTTCATCAAGTGGCTTGATAGTAGGGCTATTAATTAGCTCAGCGCTGATGCCCTGCTTAGCAAGAATCTCGCAAGCCTTGACTGCCTCATATGCTAGTGGGCCGGCCACAATGATTGTCACATCAGTGCCTTCACGCCAGACTTGAGCTTGGCCGATCTCAAACGGTGAGTCATCCGTCGTCACGACCGGTGTTTTCTCGCGAGCCAGTCGCAAATAGACTGGCAGCTTAGTCTTTGCAATCGCTAAGGTTGCCCGGCGGGCCTCGAGACTATCGCACGGCACGATGACACTCATGTGTGGCAAAACCCGCATCAACGCCACATCCTCTAACATCTGATGGGTAGCACCATCAGGGCCGACGGAAACTCCAGCGTGTGAGCCAACAATCTTGACCGGCTGCTCATTCAAGCAAGCCGTGGTCCGTATCTGCTCCCAATTTCTACCTGGAGAAAAAGCAGCGTAAGATGAAGTAAATGGAATCAAGCCCTCGGCCGCCAGACCAGACGCAATTGTCACGAGGTTTTGCTCAGCCACACCAACCTCAAAATAGCGATTGGGGAATTTCTTCGCAAAAGCATCCATTTGAGTAGATTCGGTCAGGTCGGCACACAAGGCAACGACGCGCTTGTCGGCTTCAGCAGCTAATACTAAGCCTTCGCCAAATCCCTTGCGGGTTGGTACTTGCTCAATGCTATCAAGCAATAATTGCTTCGAAAGATGATCGGCGAATTGGCTCATTGGTGTTCACTCCGAATCTGTCCGCGCAGGGTGCGTAGCTCGGCCAGCGCCACGCTTGCTTGGTCAGCCTTAGCGGGGTCGCCCGGGACGTCTTTCGTCCCCGGTGGCATACCGTGCCAGATTGGCTCATGCTCCATGTAGTCGACGCCTTTTCCAGGTATGGTGTGAGCGATTATGACTGTCGGCCGCTCAAAGACGGCGCGCGCTTCACCACAAGCCGCCACAATCTGCTCAATATTATGACCATCGACCTCAATCACATGCCAATTGAAGGCTTGCCACTTCATTGCTAATGGCTCGAGCGACATGACGTCTTCGGTGAAGCCATCTATCTGGATATTATTTCTATCAATGATAGCGGTCAAGTTATTAATCTTGCGTGCTCCAGCCAGCATGATTGCCTCCCACGCATTGCCTTCATTTAGCTCGCCATCACCGAGACAAACATAGACATGACTCGAAGTATTTTCGTGGTATTTAAGCCCTAACGCGATACCGATAGCTTGCGATAAGCCACTCCCGAGTGGACCCGAAGTTGACTCCAGCCCAGGCAGACGAACTCTTTCGGGATGACCCTGCAAACGGCTGCCAAATTTCCGCAAGGTCTTCAGCTCAGCGATGTCGAAATAGCCGGCTTCAGCCATCGCCGCATACCGAACCGGCACGATGTGGCCATTTGAAAGAATCAAGCGGTCGCGATCAGACCAATCTGGATCATGTGGCTTGTGCTTGAGAACCTCAAAATAAAGTGCCGTAAAAACATCCGCCATACCGAGTGGACCGGCTGAATGGCCGGAGCCAGCTGCGACCAGCATTTTGATAATATTTTGACGAATTGTGTTGGCTTTGAGTTCGAGATCTTTGAGCGAGTGTTTCATCGCTTATTAGTATACCGCTTATGCTCGAGCGATTCGAGACCTGCTGGGGCTGATTATTTAAGCGCGCCAATCAGCTCGTGATAGCGCGTCAAAACAGATTCGGCTTCGAAGAGATATGAGTTTGTGCAGACAATGTCAAACTTGGCAGCGGCTATTTTTTTGAGAGTGCCTTCACTAATGCCGCCATCAAGCCCAATTTCGACGTCGGGGTTGAGCTCGCGAATCTCTATCACCTTCGTAAAAACGCTGGGCTGGAGCTTCTGCCCCGCGAATCCAGCCGGGTATCCCATGATGAGGACCATGGCTAGCTGATCAAGATAGGGCTCGATTGCACTGACGGGAGTGTCGGGATTGATCGCGATGCCGGCTCGAATCCCACCTTTGCGGATCTTGTCGATAGCAGCACCTATGCCGGCTTCAGCCTCAGCCTGCACAATAATGATGTATGGCCGTAATTTGATAGTGTTCGCCACGTACTCGAGTGGGCGCGCCACCATCAGGTGAACGTCTAGCTTCAAGCCAGATGGGGGCTCGATGTCCTGCGGCTGTAGTGTCCGATTGTCAGCGAATTCTCCATCGATCACATCCAGCTGGAAACGATCGGTCAGCTGGCGAACGAGGTTGAGCTTACTGCGGTAAGCGCTCAGGTTTGATTCAAGTATGGCTGGGATAATCTTGGTCATCAGAGTATGACTTGCTCAAGCTGGGTAATGGCTTGGATCCGGCGCTTATGTCGCTCTTCGCCTGAAAATGGTGTGGCTAGCCAGGCTTTGGCAATTGCGACAAGCTGCTCAGACTCGAGGTAATCAGTCGGCAGTGTCAAAACATTGGCATCGTTATCACCACGAGATTCCCGCGCGACCGCTTCGTTCCAGGCTAGAGCGGCGCGAATGCCAGCTATCTTATTGGCCGCCATGGCCATCCCCTCACCCGACCGACAAAGTAGAATACCAACCGCACCGGGAGTAGAAGCAACTTTTTGACCTAAGTGGGTGGCAAAATCTGGGTAGTCATCATTTGGGTCGAGGCTATCAGCGCCTAGATCAGTCAAAGGCGTCTCTTCACCAAGAGATTTGACTAAAGCTTGCTTGGCAGCATAGCCGCCGTGGTCGGCGGCGATAAAGATATGAGTCGGCTGATACGTTTCCATACTTACTAGTATACCTGACTTTTATGTTAGGGACGGTGTTAACCAGACAATCAATTTTTGGCAATAAAGACAAGCTTGGCTGTTATTGCCTGGCTTGCCTTTATGTACTGGATGTCTAGATAGTGAAACTAACTACTTCTTGAGCTTCTTACCCACCAACGAAACTAGCTCGACGAGACGATTTGAATAGCCCCACTCATTGTCGTACCAAGCCACTACTTTGACCATATTCCCACCAACGACATTAGTCAGCTTCATATCGGCAATTGAGCTATGGGGGTCTCCAACGAAGTCATGCGAGACAAGTTCTTCTTCGGTCCACGACAGGACCCCCTTAAATCGCTCCTCTTTGGCGGCTTGTTTGATAACCGCATTGACCTCTTCAATGGTGGTATTTTTCTTCGTCAAGAAGGTGAAGTCTGAAAGTGAGACAACCGGAGTAGGTACTCGAATTGAGAGGCCCCCAAAGACGCCCTCGAGAGCTGGCAAGGCTTTAGCGGCTGCAATAGTGGCACCTGTCGTCGTCGGCACGATATTCTCGGCAGCGTTTCTCCCCTCACGCAAATCTTTCGATGGGGCATCCTGCACAACCTGGCTAGCAGTGTAGCTGTGAATCGTAGTCATCATAGCTTTTTCGATGCCAAATTCTCGCTCAATCACAGCAGCGATAGGAGTGATGCAGTTTGTAGTACAACTAGCATTTGAGAAAATGTCATTCTTAACGATATCAAGCTTGTCTTCGTTGACTCCAATAACATGGGTCGCGACAATACTGTCGTCCCCCTTGGCTGGGGCTGAGATGACGACTTTTTTGGCTCCAGCCTTGATGTGCAGGCTGGCATCTTCGCCTTTGACAAATCTACCAGTTGATTCAATCACAACGTCTACATCAAGCTCTTTCCAGGGCAACATCGAAGGGTCTTTCTCAGCTGTGACGACGATCTTATGACCACCAACAATAATGTGCTTGGCATCAGAACTAACTTCTTTGTGGTAGCGACCATAATTGGTGTCGTGCTTCAGTAAATGAGCCAGGACACGTGGTTCGGCTAAATCATTAATGGCTACAATGCGTAATCCCGGAGTGGCGAAGGCCAGTTTAAATGCGTTTCGACCAATTCGGCCAAATCCGTTGATAGCAACTCGAGTCGTCATATGTCGTGTATATTCCTCTAGGTTAAAAATCTGTCTGGCAACCATGAAGGCAAACCATTCCCCTTATGCTCTACAGTATAGACTATATATAACCTTAAGCTCAATTACTTACGCGACATAAAAGTACGCCGATCAATGATCTAGCTTTGTCAAGACTTAGCTTTTTTTGGCATCCATCTTGGAGTGAATCTGGCAAACATTGTCGGTACAATCCGCACCTTCGATCAAAGCTTTGAGCTGAGCAGTATCCTGGACTCCACACAGCGCTTGGCCAGTCTGGGTGTTTACAAAGCTCGGAACTGCAGCGAAGCCTCCACAGGCCAGCTCGATCTCAGCGGTATGTTGCTGCATGATGGCTTCGTTCTCGGGATGCTCCCAGACTTCAAGCTTCTTGATCTCTCCGCCGAGATCTTTTTCGAGCTGACTGATAATTGGTCGCATCGAGACGCAATGGGGGCAGGTCTCACCGTAAAATTCAATAATATGATCAAGCTTCATCTATGTTCTCCTTGTTAGTGTCGGTCGGTAATTGGTTACTTGACGTCGAACGCCAATACCAGATGGCAGTGAAAAAAATTAATGTACTTGTTAGGGCTGAGAGTAGACAATACTGGCACCAAGCCCGAATTACGAAAGCTTGCAGGAATGTTAGGCCAATCGAGCTCAAAAACCCGATACTTCCCCAGGCCAGCATGATTCGTCGTGACGGGTTCTGCCGATTGCTGATCGCTTCAATCATCAGAAATAAGACGAGCAGATAGAAAATGACGCCAAACAAAGCTGTTGGGATACCGAAAATCACCGAATATTTACTTGTCAAAACTCGCTCACAGCCCCCAGTAAAACTGCACGGCAGACCGCGTCTCGTGAAATGCTCGATGGTCAACAATATCGTATCGTAGAGCCCAATTACCGAGAGAGTCAGCCAGATCCAAACTTGTGGGGCAAACTTCTTAACGCTGCCAGCAATACTACTTGGCATCAACTGCTTTTTTAACGGCGTCCTTCAGAGCTGATGGATCACCAGTCGTATCAAAAACGGCTCCATTCAGGAAGAATGATGGCGTGCCTTTGAGCTTGAGACGGGTGCCGAATTCCTTATCAGCTGCGATAGCGTCTTTGCCAGCTTCGGCAGCGACATCTGACTTGAATCGGTTCAAATCTAGTCCCAGGCCATCCGCGTAATCATTGAATTTCGACTTTGGATCTTCCAGCTCAGCCCAGTCTTCTTGGGTATCGTAGAGCTTATCATGCATTTCCCAGAATTTACCCTGCTTACTCGCGGCTTCGGAGGCGATTGAGGCAATTTGCGCATTCTTGTGTGGCTGTGGATACAGAGGGTAGTGCTTGAAGACAAACAATACCTGATCTTTGTACTCTTCCTTCAGTTCACGCAATGTCGTCTCGTAAAATTTACAGGCTGGACACTGGAAGTCAGCAAATTCCGTTAAGACTATCTTGGAATCTTTTTTTCCAAAGGTTTGACCCTTCGCCAGAGCTGATTTATCGCTATCTGATACTGTGACACTCGGTGATTGACTGTCGGCTGGCTTGGCATCATTGGCAGTACTACTGACAGCCCGGACGGCAAAAATAACGAGAGCCAAGATCGCGATGGTGAACAATGCTGGGACAAGATATTTCTTCATGACTCAAATTGTATCAGATATAGCCGAGTTGGGGCTAGAGGGACTGCAAATCAGTTGTCAGAGCTTTAAGGTCCGCATCGAGCTGTCCGTCCAAGCTGTCTTGATCGAGTTCTTTGGCGGCGGCGGTGACATCACTGACCGAGCCAACCGTTCTGGTAGTTTCGGATCTTTGCACATTTGACGAGGGCTGGCTGGTAGTCTTCGGTTGCAGTGCTACAAACACCAAACCGGCAATAACTACGAGAACACCGATGCCAATGACGATTTCCACAAGACTAAAGCCGCGTCTAGATTGGGTGGGGCAGTTCATTATTGACCTCCTGTCGATGGTGAAGCTGAAGGTGTAGGTACGGTCGAGGGGCTAACTGATGGATTGGCAGCTTCAGCGGCTGTCCGGACGGCCTCGAAATAGGCTTTGGCAGCCTGACGGTAAGCTTTGACTGCGACTTTGTAGGCTTCTACCTTTGATTTGATCAGCGTAGCTTGCTCTTTGGCATCATCATTCTGACAGGAGAAGTCCTGGGCGCTGGCTTTGATCTCCCCTGCCGCCGCCGCTGCCTGACTCGCCTTGGTCTGGATGTCAGCCAGCAAAGCGGCTTGATTTGGCAAAACCAGGTTTTTCTTGGTGGCGAAATCTTCGACCCGTTTGACTGTAGCGTCTATGCGTTCCTTAATATATATTGATTTATCGCGTAGATTGGTGAGTCGCTGCTTGCTGACTTTTTCTTTGACCTCACAGCGCTTGATACGAGATTCATCTTTCTTGGTTTCAAGCTTGACTTTGAGATCAGACTTAGCTTCCGCAACCCGTTCTTGAGCATCGCGGCGTTCTTCTTCAAGCTTAGCCCTAGGACTACCATCGACCTTCGGGCGGCTGGTTGCTGTCGGGCTGGGACTCGCCGACATGGCAGCTAGTGGTGCTGGCACGAGGCCTACAAGCGAGACTAATACAGCACTCAACAGGCCAATTCCAAGACCCGATTTTTTGCTACCTAACAGAAGTAATTTCATCATAGTGTGTTATTCCGCTTATTCTTACTTGTCAGCCTACGCTGTAATGAGTATAGCCGTCAACAAAAAACTCCCCGTTTCGGGGAGTCTAGAATCAGCACATTGCTTTTGCAGACGGTCTTAGCCGAGTTTGACTTTGCTTTCTGTAAATTCGGCAACTTTGCGAATTTTTTTGTCGTACTTTCTAAGCACCAGTTTGTCTGGTGTTTCAGTGGCATTTTTCTTTGTGTAGTACAAAGTACCCGTTTCAGGGTTCTTGAGGACTACGATAGTGCGGGCTTGTTTTTTTGCCATAACGATTTCCAATCTTACCAGATCAAGAGCAGCTTGTCTAGACTGGACAAAAACTGAGCATAGTTAAAGTATTGCATAATATAATTAAATGTTTTAAAGTATCATACAGCACCTACCACCGAAATGAGAGAATATGAGTAATATTATTGTCACCATCGACGGCGGCGCCGGCACTGGTACTTCCAGTCTAGCCCGAGGTCTTTCGAAGGCCCTCGGTTGGCCCTCGCTGAATTCTGGCCACCTCTACAGGAGTGTGGCTTATGTAGCCACCGAAACTGGCGTTGCAACCTACGAGCCCGAAAAGCTCGTAGCCATCGCCGCAGGCTTGCAGCTTGAATACAAGGATGGATCGGTCATTGGTATCAATGGTCAGCAAATTGAAAGCAGTGTCCTTGATGAGATGAGCAGCACCGTCCATCTCATCGCTCACATCGCTGAGCTACGGGAGCACATTCGTGCGCTCCAAATTGCCTACACTGCTGATACCGACGAATGCATCGTTGAAGGTCGGGATCTAGGCACCGTCGTCTTCCCAGATGCCACGCTCAAGCTCTTCCTGACTTGCGACGACAAAGAGCGGGCCAGGCGCCGCTCCAACCAAGTCGGTAAACACATCACGGTCGCTGACCTACTGGCCCGCGACAAAGCTGATACCGATCGTGAGCATTCGCCGATGATCCCAGCCGAAGATGCCATCGTACTCGACACCACCGAGACAAGCGTCCCGGAGCTCATCGACACGGCCTCCGTACTGCTCCGCGGTAAGCCCCAGGCTCGCCGCATCATCAACGCTACTCGCTAGCGTTACTACCCCCGTTTCTTGACCTCATCACGTGGTGAAGGAGCGGGGCTTATTTTATTAGACTTTTATCGTCAAGCTCACCGGACAATGATCTGACCCCATCACCTTGGGGTGAATGTCGGCCGCTACAACTTTGTCACGTAAGCCCTCCGACACCAGGAAATAATCAATTCGCCAGCCGACATTGCGATCGCGTGCGCCGCCCCAGTTCGTCCACCAGGTATAGAGACCATTGCCTTGCTTGAATAGGCGCAATGTATCGATGAAGCCGGCCTTAATAAAGTTGTCAATTCCCTCACGTTCCTCATCAGTGAAGCCTCTTTTGCCGCGATTCTCCTTTGGCCGCGCTAGATCATCCTCGGTATGAGCGACATTGAGATCACCACAAAATACGACCGGCTTAGTCATCTCAAGCTGCTTACAAAATGCCAGAAAAGCTGGGTCCCAGTGATCGTGCCGTAGGGCGACGCGCGACAAATCATCCTTGGAGTTTGGCGTATAGACTGTCACGACATAGAAGCCTTCATACTCGGCGGTAATGACCCGCCCCTCGCTGCTTGAATCACCATATGAGTCTTCCAGCTCATACTGCGCCATGATGTCTTCGGGCAACCCCTTAATGACCTGCAACGGCTCGGTTTTAGAATATATCGCCGTCCCTGAGTAGCCTTTTCGCTCGGCACTGTTCCAATATTCGTGGTACTCAGCTGCTCCGACTTCAACTTGGCCTTCTTGGGCCTTGGTTTCCTGCAGACACAAGATATCTGGCTGCTGCTCAGCCAAAAAAGGATGAAACAAGTCTTTTTTGAGCACAGCCCGAATGCCATTGACATTCCAGGAGTAAATTTTGATGGTCTTCATATCCAGTAGTATAACAAAAAATACCCCCAGGTTTCCCTGGGGGCGCAGTCAAGCCTCAGCAAAAGCTGTCGGCAAGACCGTTAAAAAAGGTACGACAATCAGCTATGAAGCCACTTTGATACGGGCATCAATGTTGACCATACTTCTGATCGAATCGACATCCTGGGGCTGGCAGCTGACCCTGAGCCAACCATCGCCTGGCCGCACTGAAGCAGCAATCTGGCGTTCACGAAAGGCTGCTTCCATTCGGCGCTTGAGCGGACCGAGCTGACTGGACTGAGCAAATATGTGAACCATACACTTGGCTGATCCGGTTTTTTTGGCCATTATCGGCTCCTTTGATTTGGGCATAGGTACGACTGAGAATCTGAACTACTTTGTTCTTAAAGAAACAAAAACCTCGCGGGATTATGTCGCGAGGCTGGCTAGTAGCTTTTTTTGGTCTTCTGGATTGAATCTTTATTCGTCAATCAAGACATAAGCGTAGCGCCTCGCGGGAACGAGCCGGCTAACAAGTGTCATGATAATGACAGAAATACGATTCATGCTAGATATATTACGCCCAAATTCAGGCTACTACAAGCATCTTTATAGAAAATCCCCGTACAAGAAAGCCCGCCTCGTATATGAATTGAGGCGGGCCATGAAAAATAAACGTGAGTGATGATACCGCGCGGGCTGGTCTTTTGTGAGCTGCTTACTCAGAAAATGTGCCCTGCGCCCCAGATTGGTATAGGTTTTTGACTACTTGACGGTTTCGCGTCGCTGTAGCTTGAGAGATTGTATGCTCTCGGCCTTGAGGGCCCATTTGGTTGCCATCTCGTCCAACAGCTCATCAATTGTGCGCATGTCTCGGACTAGATTTTTTGGTGCTCGTCGGGCTCGACGGAGTGTTAGTCTTTTCATAAGAAGCCTCCTTTCGTCTTACCGTGACTACATAGTCCCACACCGGTTCTGAGAATTCGGTGAAAAATCTCACAAGTTGCTCTATTTCGCTTATTCTTATCGAGAGAAAAATAGCAATTAACTCGGGAGAATGACGAGGATGAGGCCCATTCCGAGGAGCGCGATGAGGGTGTACCCGAGATCAATCGCGACCAGCTTCTTGCTACGACCGGCAAACATAGTATGGATGACGTGCGTCGGGAAGACGAAACCAGCCCAAATCCACAGGCCAGTAATTGCGCCCTCGACGGCCGTGTCGGCGGCGGTATATTGGACAAAGTGAGCTAGTACATAGCCGACGAGCAACCAACACAAACCGGTTATGAGATATATCTGACCGCTTCCCCGCGCCAGATCATCTGGAGTGCGATTCACCAGCTTCATCCAAGGCTTACCAAATAATGGCCCGTACCAAATGGCGCCGATAATCATTGCGAACGCAGTAGCTGCGAGAACAGCCCAGAGATTGATTTGTACTGGTGGCATG
>Ga0335397_10007045_pt1 | contig 14418 bp, 11 predicted proteins | sample MAT04_FD_205740 | JGI IMG/M metagenome (GOLD analysis project Ga0335397, IMG submission 205740) | Freshwater microbial communities from Lake Fryxell liftoff mats and glacier meltwater in Antarctica - MAT-04 (spades assembly) (version 2) ...
AATGGATTAAATTATTTAGACAAAATATACAGCCAAATCATGTTTAGTCAGTTTGAACCCAACGTAAAAGCAACGACAGCTTTCTTAAAATTGCTTAAAGTAAAAGTGAATAGTGCTACCGTAAACGAGACTTTACAAAACCACCCCGACTGGCCAAGCATGCTTTGCATAGCCGATTCATTAAACAAATGGAATATTACCAATGCGGCAGGAAAAATGGCACCAGCTGAAATTGACCTACTACCTACACCTTTTATTGCGCATGTGAGCAACATGGAATTTCCATTAGCAATCGTAACCCAGGTAAAGGATAACGAGGTTGAACTATATACAAAAAATTACAATAAGCCTTTAACGAAAAATAAAGAAGATTTTCTTAAGACCTGGGCTGGGGTTTATTTAATTGCAGAAACCACTGAACATTCCGGAGAAAAAAGGTATATTGTAAACAACCAAAAGGCGCTTATCAATGCCCTGGTTCCTGCTTCCCTGTTTGTATTGTTAACTTTTATTTCTTTTCTTTTTATTTACAGAACCATCAATGATACGCTTAATACGCTTGTCATTCATTCAGGGGCCATTTACCTGCAATACTTCCTGTTGTTATCCGGGGTTGTAGTAACCTCCCTTTTGCTTTGGTACGAGGTTGACAAAAGCAATCCCCTATTACAAAAAGTATGTACCGGCATCGCAAAAGGCAATTGTAATGCCATCCTTACCGGCAAACAATCAAAAGTATTTGAGGGGTTAAGCTGGAGCGAAGTAGGGCTCTTTTATTTTACAGGCGCATTACTGATGTTATTATTTGCAAATGTTAGCTTAGCCACCACATTTGTATATATAGCATGTTTAAATTTATTGGCGCTACCTTATACCGTATTTTCCTTTTATTATCAGTGGCGTGTTGCAAAACAATGGTGTGTGCTTTGTTTAGCGGTACAGGCTTTGCTGTTGCTTGGGGGTATTAATGTGCTGGCAAATAATTTTATTACGGCGCCTTATGAGCTTTCTATTCCACTTCTTTCCCGAAGTATCCTTTTGTATTTGCTGCCCGTTTTGCTATGGTATGCTGTAAAGCCCTATCTGCTGCGCCTACAGGAGGCAAAAAATACAAAGCGGGAATACCTGCGTATTAAATTTAATGCCGAGATATTTGAAACACTTTTAAGAAAACAAAAAGCTATTACCCTGCCTGTTAACGGCCTCGGCATTGATATAGGCAACCCTGCGGCTACCAATTCCATTATAAAAGTATGCAATCCGTATTGCGGTCCTTGTACAATCGCACATCCTAAAATTGATAAGCTTTTAGAAGAAAATGCGAACCTGAACGTGAAAATAATATTTACAACACCTAACCTACCAGAACAAGATGCCTATAAACCGGTTAGCCATTTATTAGCAATAGAAGAAAAAGCAAATAATGAAGGGTTAATGAAAACTGCTTTGGACGATTGGTATTTGAGTGATAAAAAGGAGTATGAACTTTTTGCAGCAAAGCACCCCGTGAATAGTGAGCTAACAAAACAAGGGTACAAAATAGAAGCAATGGATAAATGGTGTAAAGCAATGGATATACAGGCTACGCCTACTATTTTTATTAATGGATATAAACTCCCCGATGCTTACAGTATTGAGGATTTACAATATTTTCTTTTGGAATAGTACCCTGAAAGAAAAGCCCTGCGGTACTATCTCAATCTGCAGATTGGGAGCAGAGCAGCCAACACCTTCGATGCTAAAAGCTAAGGTTACACAATTTAATCAATTTTAAACTTAAAAAAATGCAAACAAAAAAAATTAGCCTTGCCAACATAAAAGGAAAGTTGAGCAGGGCGGAGATGAAAAATATAATGGCCGGAAGTGGTGATGATGGTGGCCGCTGTACAGTTAACGGATATTGTACTAGTAATACATGCACAACCCAAAGTGGACGTACAGGATATTGTTATGCTAATGGGGAGAGTGGTAATGGTAGATGCTATTGTGTTACCGCCTACTAAAAATTATTACGTTTTTTTGCCACAGTATTAAATTAAGTTAGATACTGTGGCATTTAAATTCGTTTGTAAAAAATAAGAGTTTTTGATTTTTAATTAAAAAAAATTTGCGGTCAAATCCAATTTTTTTTACTGCATGTTATAAAAGGTTAGATATGCATTTCAAACTGAGTACAATATCAAAATTTACTTTATTAATGCTTCTGTGCATTAAAATGTATGCCAGCCAATCCCAAAACACCCGTCCGGTTACGCTGAATATTGGTGATCCGGCCCCATCTCTGAAGGTAAATAAATGGCTAAAAGGTATGCCTTTTCAAACTTTTGAAAAAGGCAGAGTGTATGTGATGGAATTTTGGGCATCTTGGTGTAAACCATGTATAGCGGCAATGCCACATCTTTCTACTGTGGCCCGCCTATATGGAGATAAACTAAAAATTTTAGGTATTGATGTGTTTGAAAAAAATACTCCCGAGGAAAAAGTAAAGAAATTTGTCGACAGCATGGGCGACCGCATCGATTATTTTGTGGCAACGGATAAGGATAAATTTATGGAGACCTACTGGGTGAAAGCGTCTGGAGAGGGTATTCCCAATTCCATAATTATAAATGCAGATGGTAAGGTTGCATGGATAGGACATCCCAAAGATCTTGAAGAAATTGTTCCTAAAATACTGGAAAATAAATGGGATCTTCAACAAGCATTAATTGATCGGAATTTGAATAGGCGGTTAGACGAAGCGGCAGATTCAATGAATAATGAATTAATGAAATTCAGAGGAAACTATGAATTAGTGAGTCATGGGGTAAAATTAATTGAACAGGAAGATCGGGGAAAACCGGATTCGGCACTTTTTTATATCAATGAATTCCTTAAACAAGAACCAAGGATGGAATATCAACCTTTAATTGCCTTCAATACTTTTTATTCATTGCTGAAAATTGACACGGACAAAGCACTTACGTATGGCAAAAAAGCGCTTACAACATCAAACTCGACCAGCCAGATGATCATCGGCGCAATTGAGATATGTTCCTACAGACTTACACTTCCCTCAGAAATTTATGAATTGGGTGCCGAGGCAATCCAGGTAGAGATCACCCTATATCGTTATCCGGAACTTGCAAACATTTCAAAGTATTATCATGAAATGGCTTGGTGGTATTGGCTTGCAAAAAATAAATCGAAGGCAATTGAAGCTGAGCAAACTGCTGTTACCACATTGAAAAGCAAGGGAAATGTTTTGCCTTCTGAATTGGCATTATATGAAGCTCAGCATAAATCATACAAAACATGCGAAGTGGAATATTGACTAGTTTTTATTTTTCTTGTAGCAAGGAATACTTCGATTAAATACTCACTATAAATGCGTCTTTAAAAAAATATATATTTAAAGAGACACTATGTAAGAAAGGGGAATCAACTTCATATCAGGAAAGTCTTGGAGGGGTTAAAATGAATAAAGATGCATTTTGGCAAATAGACCGAAAATAGGCAAGTCCTTATCTATTAGGGCATAATATCTAACCTTATCTTAATTGCAACGTAAAAATTACCACAAAAAACCTTGAGCTTCAAATAGAAAAATTTCAAAAGTTAATTCATTTTTTAAGTTTGGAGTTAGCTAAAGAAGAGTAAAGCAAGAAAAGAATCAACACTTCTTCTTGACCTATTACCAAAATGAAAAAAATATTTCCAGCATCGGCATAACTACAGATAGAAGGTGCAATCAATAATAGACTTTTATAGTTATGTGTTATTAAAATGACTATGCAGCAAATAGAATGCGTTCATTTATGAGTCGTCCACTCAGTTTATCATTACAAGGAAACTTAAACGAGCATTAGGAAGTGACACTTTTCCAACATTTGTAGCCCTTACACATATTAACAAATGAAGAGGCTTTAGAAAAATTCGACAAAATTGAAAGATAGGAAAGAAGGGAGTCAATTAAGCAAAAGTCAAAAATGAGTCTTAACAAAATAGAGAATGGAGCGGGGCAAAGTGTAACAAAAAAGTGGGCAGCCCAGGTAGACAAGGACACTATTATTCAAAAAATTTAGCCCAAATAGGTGGAAATATTTAAACTATAGTCACTTTAGACAAAGGTTTCCCGACAATAAAATTTATGTATCTAAATAAGATCGCCATCCTCTCTTGCTGGTACGGGCCATATCCTTGGTATTTTACCTATTTCATCCACTCGTGTTCATACAACCCTGCAATAGTTTTTTATATCGTAACGGATAATCAACAAATATTACGCAACAAGCCGGAAAACGTAACAATTATACATAACACTCTGGATGAGATAAAAGCAATAGCTTCTGAAAAATTGGGCTTTACAGTAAAAATAGATTCTCCATACAAACTCTGTGATTTTAAACCAGCTTATGGATTTATTTTTTCGGAAATAGTAGAGCAATATGATTTTTGGGGTCATGGCGACCTTGATGTGATTTATGGAAATATTCGAGATTTTATGACAGACGAAATTTTAAATACATATGATGTAATAAGTAGTCGCCACGATTATATTACAAGTACATTTTGCTTATTTAAAAATACTGAACAGATGAATACTTTGTTTATGCAAAGCAAAGATTATAAAAAAGTATTTAGCAAACCCCGAACACTATTGTTTTCATGAATGTAATAATCTATTTCCAGAACTTGATAAAGGTCACTCAATACTTGGCTTTCCGGATAAAATTTAAAGTATAACCTATGTAGTAAAAAAGGCCGAAGAAGAAGGTAAACTTAAAGCATTTTTTGATTTTATGGTTGTGGATGGCGTTCCAGGCAAAATAATGTGGAGGAACGGGAAGGTTTTTTATAAGAGAAAGTATGAGATATTGTACTATAACTTAATAAGATTTAAAAGGGAATGTAATAAACCAAAGGTTTTTAACCCTATGCCGGCCTCCATATATTTTACAAAAGACAGAATAATTGGTAAATAAAATATAATGACCTTTCCACGCTTCAAACAATTAGATGCAATGGATTGTCCTACTGTCTGCGAGTTATTGACGATTACGGCAGTCCTGTATTGTTTGATTAATTTATGACTTTACATATTAACAAATTCCGGAAGTTGTATTTTACAACCTGGTTTATGTTGCTAAAGTAAGAAAAGATAAGGAACTTACAGTTCTATAATTGAGGGTGTAAAAAACAACGGGTATAATTATATTTAGCCCTAACAAACGATCACCTCACCACCGCAATAATTTTACAACTGTTCATTAAACCACAATGTAACAAAAAGGGAGTAAGATATTTTCTTTTGGCATAGTTCCCTAAAAGAAAAGCCCGATGGAACTAAACTGATGTGACCACATTAGTTGTTGGGCGGCCAAAGCCTTTGATGCTAAAAACTATAGGTAACAACAATTTTAAATTTTAAAAAAAATGCAAACAAAAAAAATGAGCCTTGCTAATATACAAGGAAAACTCAGCAGAGCTGAGATGAAGAATATTATGGCGGGAAGCGGCGGCGAGACTAGTGGATATGGAACTTGTTGTACAAGCGGAGGAGACTGTGGCCCCGCTGGATGTAGTCAGTGGACAACTTGCAACTATATATTTAAGAAGTGCTAATCTTTGCACATGTTTTACGCCGTTGACACATTACTGTCAACGGCTTTTTACCAGTTATTTAAAAAATACAATATTGATATTCATATAAAGAAATTTAGCGGAAGGAAAATATACTGCTATAAAAAATAACATCAAAAATCATTTTCATGATAAATTAATTTAAAATCTCATCAAGACTTATGAAAATTGCATATCTAATTTTATCAGCACTACTCACAACCATACCGTACTGTTCTCAGTGCCAAAGTATTGTTTTTGCAAAAAAAAATGTGCCAAAAGCTGGTATTGAAAATTATTATGTGTATCGTCCTGACAAAGGCTTGCTAATACCCGACAGCATCAATGTAGTTGCAATCTACCTAAATAACCAAGACATTCAAGTCAAAACAGTTTCAGTTAGTAAAGTTGATAATGATTATACATTTCCGTTTGATATGCCAGATTCTACTTCAATACTAATTTTAAGTATAACGAAACCGAAGCCTTTAAATAAGTTTGACTTTTCGGTGGAGACTACTAATATTGTTGACAATAATAATGGACTTGGATTTATAATCCCACTTTACACCAAGGAAGGAAAAAGATTTGACTTTGAGAAAATTGATATAGCAACTTTGTTCTATCACTTTGCACCTCACTTACTTAAATTAAATGAAATCCCCAAAGCCCAATTAATTAATTGGTATGAAGAGGCTTATCAAAAGTATCCTAAACTTAAGAATTCAAATGCTTTTGATTATCATTATTATTTTGATTTATTGTATAAAGAAAAAGGTGCCCGGGTAAAAACCCGCTTATTAGAATATGCTAAGCAAATGCAAAGTATGAAACAAGATGAAAAAAAATGGGTGTGGGCCGCCCGAACTTACAGTATACTAGGTATGCAAAATGAACGATCAAAGGTAGAGGAGGATATCGTAAAAACTTATCCCACTGGCCGTAAGGCTAAGGAAAATTTTTGGCAAAAATTTTATTCATCAGAACATATACATACTTCGAATATAATAACTACTATGAATGGCTATATCAGCCAGTTTAACGACACTTCCTCAAGCTCGAAAGATAATTTTTACTTTCAAATTATTTCTTTGTATTTAAATAAAAAAATATGGGATAGTTTACCCTTTTTTGAATCTCTGGTAACCAATAAAGTTGATTTATCGCACCTATACAACAACTTCGCTTTGCGTTTGTATAATGAAAAATTGGATACTTTGGGTAGCAATTTGAATTATGCTAAAATACTTTCCAAAAAATCAATGAACTATACCAAATATCGAATCAGTAATCCCGTTGATGATGGTAATTTCAACGGCTATTTACAAGGCTCATACAATAGGTTTGCCGATACTTATGCACAAATATTATTCAAACTCGGACAATATGATTCTGCCTTTTACTATCAGGATGCCATTTATAAACAAGCTGATCAATTAGATGCAAGTGGTATTGAGCGATACACCTTATATTCTGAGAAGGTGAAAGGTATAGATCATGCTAAACAGTTGATAGAAGAACAATTGCTTGGCGGCATAAGCACACCTGCAATACTAGAACAGATACAGTCTATTTATAAGAAAATGGGTATTGGGGATGCTGAGTTTAATGCAATAAAGGAGAAATCAAGTGTACTTACTTTGAAGAAAACTACACAAGAAATTAAAACAAAGTTTGGAACAATAAGGGCAAGAAATTTTACGCTAAAAAATATTTTTGGGCAATCAGTATCCTTATCTTCCTTAAAAGGGAAAGTAGTAGTGCTTGATTTTTGGGCTACCTGGTGTACTCCGTGCATTGCTGCATTCCCAACACTGCAGGAGACAGTAAATAAATATAAGAATGATAAAGGAGTTACCTTTCTTCTTATAGATATTTGGGAACATACAACAGAAAAAAAAATGCAAGAAAATGCTACAAAATTGATGAAGGTCAATAACTACAGCTTTAATGTATTATTAGATGTAAAAGATCATTTATTCATTAATTACAAGATTGAAAATATTCCTACACAATTTATAATTGATAAAAAAGGGAATATGATTTTTATGGGAAACGCTACTAATAATATTACATCACTCATAGAAGCGGCGAAAAAACTATAAAGAAATGTGAAAAACCCTGGTAAATATTATTAACTGAATAAAATAATATAAAAAGAAAAAAGGGGTCGGGCATCAGGGCAACAGCAGAAGGTTTGGTTAACAGGAATTTAAACAGGTTAGATTTTCAGGCAAAGTCATTTAGATTGAAATATAGGGAACATGTCGTGTGCCTTGCATGGAAGAATTATCGTATTTAGACAGCTTAAAAAAGATGCATATAAATAACGAAGAAATCATTTTTATAACGTTGTCAATTGATAATAAAAATATTTATGGGTAAAAAATCTCGCAGTTAGAAAGGCTAGCAGAATTCATTGTATTATCGATAGGAATGAGCTCATAGATTATATGATATCCACAATACCCAGAACTATTATCATAAATAAGACTTTTAGAATAGTATCCCTGAATAGACTGTAACATCGGACAGCAAAACAGGCAAACTTATTGACAGTTTATTTTTTTAATTCTTGCAATGATATTCTTCCCTGGCCTAGACAAACCAGAAATATAAATGATTAGAAAATTAATTTTTTTTCATTTTCTTCTTAATGCTTGTCGATTATTTATTTCAGCAGGACGTAAAAAATATCTTCTTCGCAGCAACGTCCAATAGAGCCGTGCATGTTGGCCAAGGGGAGTTCCATACTACGGAGCGGTTTTTTTTAAACAGTTGAGCAAGGCATTTAACCTGTTGCCAACTTTATCGTTATAGGAAAAATGGATTTGAATAAAGCAAAGTGTAATCCTGGCAAACGCAACGTCCTCAGCTCAGTGTAGCTTGTTGACCTTGCTTGGAAGAAAGCGCCCCATATTCCGCACTTTAGTATTACTGGCTAAGTACCCGCATCAAATTATGTAGCCCGGGTGGGGGTGGGGTAAAAATCTTTTATTTTCTCCAGTTCGGCTAAATTGCTTCCCAAAGCATTGAGAAGTTTGTCTATATTTTTTGGGCTAATGACTTTTGCACTTTCTAATTTTGAATACGCCTGTTGGCTGATCCGCATTCTTTGAGCTACTATGGATTGGTTTTAAACCTTTAAAATGTCGAAGGTGCCGGATTAACTCACCATGGGTAACGGGTTTTTCTCTTGACATAGGGCAATCTATTAGTTTAGGTGGCGAATGTAACCGGGAATATTTTAATAAACAATACCCTAAAGTGTTATTTTTTTGGCTTTTGAATGTTAACAAATCAGCTGGTTGTATTTTACAACCACTAATTGTTTTGAAAAATAGAACTAAAGTTGCAACTTGGCTCCAGTAAAAATATCGCAACCCCAAAATTTAAATACCGTAATCTATTCCTCATTTTCTTCCAGGGAATTTAAAACAAATGCTGAATAACAGTTATGCCACATCAATACTATTTAGTGGATTAAATTATTTTGAAAAAATATATTGCCAATCATGTTTAGCCAGTTTGAACCCAACGTAAAAGCAACGACAGCTTTCTTAAAATTGCTTAAAGTAAAAGTGAATAATGCTACCGTAAACGAAACTTTACAAAACCACCCCGACTGGCCAAGCCTGCTTTGTATAAGTGATTCATTTAACAAATGGAATATTACCAACGCGGCAGGAAAAATGGAACCAGGTAAAATTGACGAACTGCCAACACCATTTATCGCTTACATAAGCAACAGGGAATTTCCTCTGGCCATTGTAACACAGGTAAAGGATAGGGAGATTGAACTTTATGCAAAAAATTACAATAAACCCTTAACGAAAAATAAAGAAGATTTTCTTAAGGACTGGACCGGCGTTTATTTAATTGCTGAAACCACTGAACATTCCGGAGAAAAGGGATATGTGCTAAACAAACGAAAGGCCCTTATTGATCCCTTTATTCCTGCTGCATTGATTATTTTGCTATCTGTTATTTCTTTTCTTTTTGTTTACAGAACGGTCAATGATAGTTTTAATATAGGTATCATTCATTCAGGCGCCATTTACCTGCAATACTTCCTGTTGTTATCCGGTGTTGTAGTAACATCTCTTTTGCTTTGGTACGAAGTTGACAAAAACAATCCTGTATTAAAAAAAGTATGTACCGGCATTTCAAAAGGTAGTTGTAATGCCATCCTTACCGGCAAACAATCAAAAGTATTTGCATGGTTAAGCTGGAGCGAGGTAGGGTTCTTTTTTTTTGCAGGGAGCCTGCTACTATTATTGTTTGCTGGCATTGGTTTGCCCGGCACCCTTGTCCATATTGCATTTTTAAATTTATTGGCGCTGCCTTATACCATATTTTCCATTTATTACCAATGGCGTGTTGCAAAACAATGGTGTGTGCTTTGCCTGGCGGTACAGGCGCTGCTTTTGTTGGGTGGTATTAATGTGCTGGCAAATAATTTTATTACAGCGCCTTATGAGCTTTCTATTCAATTACTTTCCCAAAGTATCCTTTTATATTTGCTGCCCGTTCTGTTATGGTATGCTGTAAAGCCCTATCTCCTGCGCTTGCAGGAAGCAAAAAATACAAAGCGGGAATACCTTCGTATTAAATTTAATGCCGAAATATTTGAAACACTATTAAAGAAACAAAAAGCCATCACCCTGCCTGTTTATGGCCTCGGCATTGATATAGGTAACCCTGGTGCAACCAATTCCATTATAAAAATATGCAATCCATATTGCGGGCCTTGTGCAAGCGCCCATTTAAAAATTGATAGGCTTTTAGAAGACATTCCTAACCTGAACGTGAAAATAATATTTACAACACCTAACCAACCACAACAGGATGCCTATAAACCAGTTAGCCATTTATTAGCAATTGAAGAAAAAGCAAATAATGAACGGGTAATGAAAACTGCTTTGGATGACTGGTATTTGAGTGATAAAAAAGATTATGCACTTTTTGCAGCAAAGCACCCTATGAATGGTGAGCTAACAAAACAAGGGGAGAAAATAGAAGCGATGGACAAATGGTGCAAAGCAATGGATGTGCGGGCTACCCCAACCATATTTTTAAACGGACACCAACTCCCCGATGCATACAGTATTGAGGATTTACAATATTTTCTTTTGGAATAGTTCCCCGAATGAAAAGCCAACGGAACTACACTGGTATGCGCATGCCGGTGGTTGGCAGCCAAAGCCTTTGATGCTAAAAGCAATAGGTACAAACAATTTTTATCAATCTAAAATTTTAAAAATGAAAACATCAAAAATGAGCCTTGCTAATATTCAGGGCAAATTAAGTAGAACAGAAATGAAGAATATTATGGCGGGTAGTGGTAGTGAATGTTTAGAAGAATTTAGTTATGATTGCGGATATCCCCCCTCTATAGGCTGCTGCTCGCCAAACAGATGTGAAGCAAATGCAACCAATAGTGGTACCATTTGTGTAGCACCTCGATAGCTTTATAAACGAAGCTATTCGTGACTGATAGCTTCGCTTTTTTATTAAATATTCTTTGTGGAAAATGTTTTTACTATTTAACATACCGTTTAATCCTACACCTATTCTTGGGGCATTAATGCACACATTGAAATCATAAAACCATTGGTATGAGTGCAAATTATATGTAGTAGTCACGTAAAAACTATTTTATAGTACTTATAACATTGATCAATTTAAACTCAATCGAATTAAATAAAAGTGATTATGAATCAACAAATGAATACATTATTTCTAATGAGGAATTTCGGTATGATGCCATTTTTAAGGTTTTCCTTATCAGCACTCTGTTTGTATCCGTTATCTGGTAAAGGTCAACCTTTACAAAAAGTGTTTTATCTAAATGGGTCTGCAATAACAGAAAAGCAAGATAAAGTTTACTTAAGCTACTATTCCAATACCCTACAAAAAGGAATCAATGATAGTTGTAAAATTATTGATGGCCATTTTTTCTTTAAAGGATTAACTACTGATCCGGCCGTGGCTTTTGTTAGATTAACAAGAGATAGAATAGTAGATGACCAGACTGCTATTATTTTTATTGAGCCAGCGAAAATGGAAATTAAATTAACTTCCAGCCCTTTTGAAGTAGTCATGAGTTCGGGTTCTAAAACTCAATTCGAATACGACAGTTTAAATGAAAAGAAAAAATTGCTTCGGGAAAAATACAAGCAAATAATTAGTGAGTTTGAAAAGGGAAATAAAGATAGACCTGAAATAAAAATGGAGCCCTTCTATGAAGGCCTGAGGCAATTAGATTATACCTTCTTTGCATCCCATCCAAACTCTTTTGCTACAGGTTACATGTTGCAATTTTACTATAGACAATTATCAGCGGATGCTTTGAGCAAATACTACTACAATATGGATAATACTTTAAGAACCAGTATCTACGGCATTCGATTAAAAGATTTAATACCAAAAATTAAATTAACCTTGCCTGGAAAGCGGGCCCCCGAATTTACTTCCACCACTTATAAAAATGAAACTATCAGCTTATCAAATTTTCAGGGGCGATACATACTTCTTGATTTTTGGGCAGATTGGTGTGTGCCCTGTCGGAAAAACTTTCCCAGTCTTATTAAACTGTTTAATAAGTATCATGACAAAGGACTGGAAATTATTGGCGTAGGCGACAATGATTTTAAGCAAGAGGCATGGAAGAAAGCAATTGAAAATGACAAAGTAGGAATTTGGCACCATGTATTAAGAGGATTGCAAAAAAATGAAATAAAGGAAATTGACAAAACAAAGTCGATAAACGACCAATACAACGTACATCTTTTACCAACAAAAATATTAATTGACCAGTCAGGTTTAATAATTGCCAGATACCAAGGTGAGGAAGGAGATGCAGCATTAGGAAATAAATTGCAGGAGATATTTAAGTAATTTTTTCTTCGCAGCAACGTCTCCTATAGAGTCTTGTGAGTTGGCCAAGGCAAATAAAGCCAAGTAAAGGGTGTAGAGACTGTAGCCTACAATTAAAGCCTATGCGTCTAAGTTTCGTTCAAAGCATTACAATTTATCTTTTTTCTAAATACACCCAATAAATGATATGCCGCGTCTTTTTCAGAGTTATAAAAAAACCATCGCTATTCTCACCTGTTGGTATGGACCCTATCCCTGGTATTTCCCCTATTTTATTCACTCCTGTTCATTTAATCCAACAGTTGACTTTTTCATCATTACAAATAATAAAGAATCTATACTCAACAAACCAAAAAACGTAAAAATAATACACAAAACATTGGAAGAAATAAAAACAGCGGCGTTTGAAAAATTGGGATTTATGATAAACATAGACTACCCTTACAAGCTTTGCGATTTTAAACCAGCGTATGGTTTTCTTTTTTCTGAAATTATTAACGGCTATGCCCATTGGGGGCAAGGCGACCTGGATATTATATTCGGCAATATCCGCGGGTTTATTACCAATGAAATGCTTACTGATTATGATTTTATCAGCAGCCGGCACGATTATACAACTGGTTGTTTTGCTTTGTACAGGAACAATGAAAAGATGAATAGTTTTTTTATGCGGAGCAAGGACTATCAGCTTGTATTCTCAAGCCCTAAATTTTATAGTTTTTCAGAATGTAATTTTTTATGGGACTATTTAACAGCAGGCAAATCGATTTTCGAATTGAAATCTGAGATTGAAAGTTTTACACACCTGGTAAAAGCAGCACAGCAAACCAATGAAATAAAAGCCCATTTCGATTTTATTTTAATGGAGGGCAAAACCGGCAGGGTTGTATTTAATAATGGTAAAATCATTTATAAAGAACAATTTGAAGCAGTGTTGTTTCATCTTTTTTGGCTAAAAAAAGTGTATTCTCCAAAATATGTATCAACAACAATCCCTGATAAATATTATATAAGCCCAACAAGAATATATAGGCACAAAAAATTTAAAACAAAGATCATTGAGCAACAAAAATAATTTACATTCTATAGCTATACTTACTTGCTTTTATGGAAAATGGCCCTGGTATTTCCCCTATTTTATCCATTCATGCAAGTATAACCCTAGCGTTGATTTTATCATTATTACCGATAATATTGTGGCAGACAATATCCTACCGGAAAATGTAATTATCTTCCAAAAAAGGATGGATGAAATTTGTGCTGTTGCTTCTGAAAAGATGGGCTTTAAGGTTGCAATTGAAAACCCCTACAAACTCTGCGACTATAAACCAACACATGCATTTCTTTTTCCTGAAATTGTTAAAGGTTACAATTTTTGGGGCCACGGCGATATCGATGTGTTATACGGTGATATCCGTGCTTTTATAACAGAAGAAATTTTAAACAGCTATGACATAATTAACAGCAGGCACGATTATATTACAGGGGCATTTTGTTTGTACAAAAATAATAAGCAGATGAACACACTGTTTATGCAAAGCAAGGATTATAGAACAGTTTTTATTAATCCCGAACATTATTGCTTTGACGAATGCAATTTTTTATATAAGGAATTGCGGGATGGCTCTTCCATATTTGACCATCCAGGCAATATTCAAAGTATGACTTATGTTGTAAAAAGGGCTGTAGCGGAAGGCGAGCTGAGGGCATTATTCGATTTCATTATTCTTGAAGGTGTGCCGGGCAAAATTAAATGGGATAATGGAAAAATAATTTACAAAAATGAATTCGAGGCTATGTTTTATCACTTAATCAAATTTAAAACAACGTGTAAAAATACTGTTGCACTAAATCCAATACCCGAAACACTTTACTTAACTACCAAACAAATACATACAAATAAAGACATTTGAAATTCCCTCTCTACAAGCAATTAGA
>Ga0335397_10007048_pt1:0-12500 | contig 14412 bp, 14 predicted proteins | sample MAT04_FD_205740 | JGI IMG/M metagenome (GOLD analysis project Ga0335397, IMG submission 205740) | Freshwater microbial communities from Lake Fryxell liftoff mats and glacier meltwater in Antarctica - MAT-04 (spades assembly) (version 2) ...
ACATCGAACGGACCGAGCGGCGCGATGCCGGTCGCGATCGCGCCGTGGATGCCCTGGGGATAGATGGCTGCCACGTGCTCGTCGGAGCGCTCGTGGACGTACTCGTTCCAGATGGTGACGTTGATCTGTTGCATAGCCGCCGACGATAGCCCAAGTACGGCCCGCCGGCAGTCCTCGATGTCGGCTGCCCTACGTCGCGTGCCCGACAGACGGCCGAGCCCCACCCGGCAGTCGCCCGACGACCACCCCGATGATGAGCGCAGCCACCACCACGGCGCAGCCCGCTGCCATCCACGCAGCGACCGCGTCATCGGACTGCTTGACCGCGATGCCTGCGTACGCCCACACGATGACCGCGCCGTACGCCACGTCCCGCTCACGCACGATCACGGTCGCCGCGATGCCCAGCCCGACGGCGAGCACGACGACCGCCCACGCTTCCTCACCCAGGGGCCATCCCCGATACCCGGCCAGGTACAGCATCTGGGCGATGTTGGCGATGGTCGCGACCGTGATCCAGCCCAGATACACCGAGAACGGCAGCACGACCAGCCAGCCGAATGCAGGCGCCTCGCGCAGGGCGGCGGCCTCCCGGAGTCGGCGGTGGATGACGATGATTGTCACGAGCAGGGCCAGCATCACGGGAACGGTGAGCAGGAACACCTGGAACTGCCACAGCAGCACCCAGACCGCATTGAGGATGCCCGTGAGTGCCGGCAGGTAGCCCAGGCGACGCAGCGTCGCGTTGGTGCGCATCGGGGGCAGTGCCTGGGCAACGGTGAATACCAGCAGCAGCAGGTAGATGACGCTCCAGATCCCGAACACGTAGTTCGCGGGCGTCACGAGCACCGGGAAGCGGTCCGACAGCTCGGCGGTCGTCACGCCGCCCAGCGGCAGCACGACAGCGGCCGCATTGACGATGACCGTCCCGACATATGTCAGGACGGTCACGATCTGGCGTTGCAGGTCCCGATCCACGTTGCCCTCCAGGAAGTCGTCCCGGATCATCATGCCATCACTTGGGAACGGTGCTGCCCTCGCACAGGGCAGCCGGGTCGCTGCTGTTGCCATCGTTCAGGTCGAAGCTGTTGCCTGCCGAGGCCGACACCACGTAGCTGCTCGAGCCCTTGCAGTCTGCGGACGACCCGTTGCTGTTGGAGCGGAAATCGTTGTGGTGGACGCTGGTGCCCGTGGTCCGGGTGCCGTCGCTGCCCGCGGCAGTCCCGGCCACGAACAGGCCGTGTACCGTGGCCCCGCTGGACGTGTTGCCGTAGATCTGCATCGTGTCGCCATCGAGCAGGTCCAGGCCGACCTGGCCGCCCGTCATCTCGTTGTCGTGGACGTTGCCGCCATTCGCATGCTGGATCCGGATATCTGCCGCGAACCGCGCGATCGTGTTACCTCGCACGGACGTCGCGGAGCCGGTGCCGTCAAGCATCACGCCGGCCATGGGCTGGCTGGGATCGCCAGGTCCAGCCCCCGGGCCGGTGAGCGTATTGCCCTTGACCGTGCCGTTGGCACCGTCGTCCAGAAGCACCGCCGAGCCGCCCGTCGCCTGGACGAAGTTCAGGTGCGCGAACGTGATGGTGTTGTCGTCGATGACCACGTTGGTGGTGACACCCTTGAGGTCGATGCCGTCGTCGCGGTAGTCCTTGACCACGTTGTCGCTGATGGTTCCGGTCGTGCCGTCCGTGGCAGTGATGCCGTCGTAGACGCCGCAGAACGCACCGGGCCCGCTGGGTCGGATGTCATTGCCGGTGATGAGCACATTCTTGGCACTCATCGCCCGGATACCAGTGGACACGTCGCAGTAGCTGTGGCTGGTGCCCAGGAGTGCGCGGATCTTGAAGCCCTTGACGGTCACCTTGTCGACATCGTCGATGGTCACGAGGTAGGTCGTGTTGAAGGTCGCCTCGTCGCGCGCCTTGATGGTCGCGCCCAGGTCGGACACGGACCTGAGGATCAGGCCGGTGCGGGCGCCCTTGATGGTCACCGGGCCGACATACGTGCCGGGACAGACCTTGACGGTGTCCCCGGCGCCGGCCGCGTTGACACCCTTCTGGATCGTCTTGTAGGCGGTCTTGGTGCCGGAGCAGCTGGAACTGCCGACCTTGCCGTCGTCATCGACCCAGCGGGTCGTGCCCGCGGCGCTGGCGGGGCTCGCCAGCATGGACAGCGCGAGCGACGAGAGCAGCAGCGTGCTGCCGACGAAGCGGGACCTCGGCGAACTGGACACGGATAGGCCTCCTGAACCTTGCGTTCGGGTCGGGGAGGCGCGTCGTGGCCTCATGTGTGCACAGGTGACCACGCCGTGCTGTGCGCGTCTATCGGGCGATCGACGTCCGGGACATGGGACGAATGACGTAGCGCCTCAGCCCTGGGGTTCCGACTGGCGGGCCTGCCACTCCCCCTGCAGGAGCGCATACACGAGCTCATCGGTCCACTCGCCCTTGACCATCTCGTTCTCCACGAGGAGCGCCTCGCGGCGCATGCCGAGACGCTCCATCACCCGCGCCGACGCAACGTTGCGAGCATCGCATCGGGCCACGATGCGATGCAGGCCGAGTGTCTGGAAGCCCATCCGGAGCAGCGCCTCGCAGGCCTCCGTGGCATAGCCCTGTCCGTGGTGATCGGGGTGGAAGACATAGCCGATCTCCCCCTGCAGGTGCTCGTTGCCGGTCCACTCCAGGAGCAGGTCGCCGATGCACTGGCCGCCATCGGCCAGATCCACCGCCAGGCTCAGGTGGTCGCCCGCGGCCCGGATGGCGTTCGCGGCGATCTTGCGGTCGAGCACCACGCGCGACGCGGCCATATCGCGGGGTTCCGAGTACAGGTACGTCGCCACGCTCGGCAATCGATCGAACGCGTTGAACGCGTCGAGATCATCGAGCCGGAATGGTCGAAGGGTGAGCCGTGCCGTGCGCACGGGACGTTCGAGCAGCAGCATCCGGGGAGCGTAGCGGCAAGCATCCACGGCCGGCGGGCCGGTACCCTCGTGGGCATGGAGATGCGAACTGATGACGCGGCGTCCGCGATGCTGCGTCCTATGAGCCTGGCCGACCTGTCGGCCTGCCTCGAGGTCTACTACGAGTCCCTGGACGAACTGCACATCCGCGTGGGTCAGCCGGTGGACGAGCGGTTCCCGGAGCTGATGGTCCGGCTCCTCGGCGTGATCCTGGGCTCGGACCCGTCCACCAGCTGGGTCGCGGAGTCGGCGGGCCGTGTGGTTGCCTTTGGTCAGGGTGTCCGGCGGGGCGACCTGGCACATCTCGCGTTCCTGTTCGTGCGTCCCGGCGACCAGGGCAAGGGCCTCGGCCGAGCCGTGCTGGAGCGTTGCCTGCCGGGTGCCGCGACGAGCTCGCCAGGTGAGCGACCGGGCCTTCGGATGAGCGTGGCGGTGGAAGCCATCCAGCCCATATCCACTGCGTTGTACGCGTCGTACGGGATGCTGCCGAGGGTGCCCATCCACACCCTGGTGGGCAGCATCCGTCCCGACGGCCTGCCGAACCTGCCCGCTGGCCTGACGGCCCGACCTCTGGCGCCGATGGCGGTAGAGGGTCTCGAGGCAGCCGCGCTGGCAGCTGCCGTCATGGCCGTCGACCACGCGGCGTACGGCTTCGCTCGTCTCGGCGACCACGCGGTGGCCCGCCAGATGGGTCGCACCGGGTACCTGTTCGAGGATGCCATCGGTGCCGTACGTGGCTACGGCTATGTGTCAGACGCGGGCCGCCTGGCACCGACCATCGTGGATGACCCAGCACTGCTGCCAGGTGTCCTGGGATACCTCGTGCGTACCTGTGACCCCACCACCAGCTGGAACGTGGGGCTACCAGGGCCGAGCGCTGCGTTCAGGGAGTTGATCGCCGCGGGCCTGCGCATCGAGGGCCCGCCGGTCATCTACTGCGCGACCTGGCCCGGTCCGCCCTATCAACGCATCGTGCCCACCGGGTTCGCGATGCCCTGACGCGGATCGCCGTGGCGGGGTACCAGGACCCGGTGGTCCGACCGGTGCATGGTGGTGGAGTGTCGTGGGCATCCATCGTCCGGCGTGACCGGAGTAGTCGAGCGGGATGCGCCCGCCATACCGTGTCGTACCCGAGGATCACCGTGCGACGTTCGCGTTCCCTGGCCGTGTGGCTCTCATCCCTGCTGGCACTGCTCCTGCTGCTCACGGCACCTGCGGCCTTCGCCCAGAACGGTGGCGCCGGCGGTTGGCGCCTCAGCCAGCTCACGGTCAGCCACGGTCCGGTCACCGCCACGCTGGTCGATGCTGCCTCGGACGGCCATGCCGTGGGCGACGTGCGGGCCTTCCACATCCCGTTCGAGGACGGGCGGCGGCACGCGGCTGGCGCTGTCGACGCACTCCTGACGACGACGTCCATCGATACCCCAGCGGTCGGCGACGAGACGCGTATCGGGCTCCTGGTGTTCAGCTTCGGTGACGGGCCGGACCAGCTCGTGGTCCAGGGCACGGCCGAGTACCCGGCGGCGGGTGCAACGATCGCCGCGGACAGCGCCACCGTGCGCCCCGTGACCGGGGGCTCCGGGCGCTACTTCGGCGCCAGCGGCAGCACCATGAGCACGCATCTTGCGGACGGTACGTGGCGTCACGACTTCCGGCTGCTCCTGCCGCGCGCCGGCCGGGGTGGTCGCCGCGACATCACGGACACGCCAACGGTCTCGATGTCGCCGGCCGCCACAGCTACCCCTGGCTCCAGCGCCGAACCAGCTGCGGCCGTGCGCACGGAACTGGGCACCACACTCGCCGATACCGCGCCGGGACAGCGTCTCGGGCTGTGGCACGTCACCATCCCCGTCGGCGCGTCGCTCGCGGCTCACTGGCACCCGGGCTATCAGCTCGCACGCATCGAGTCCGGCACGTTGACCTACACCATCCTGACCGGCTCGCTGACCATCATCGAGCCCGATGGCACCACCACCCAGGCCACGGCAGGCCAGGTCGTCGATATCCCGGCAGGCACGAGCGTCGTCGAGCAGCCGGAGGCCGAGCACTCGGCCGCGAACCTGGGTGACGTGCCCATCGAGATCGTGCTCGCGACGTTGTTCGAGGACGGAGCACAGCCGGCCATCCTGGTCGCGACCCCATCGCCCGCTCCGTCCGTCGCCCCGTAGGGCTCGCCGCGAGGCCTTTGGCGAGTCCCCACCGGACCCCGCGGGCGTCAACTCACGACGCACGTCAGGGGCGCACGCCACGTCAGCTGACCGGTGGTCCGTCAGAGGCTCTCGACCTGGTGCCGACCAGTCGGCGTTCGATGTCCCTCCGACGCAGTGCGACACACGCGGTCAGGATGGCGAAGCTGCCCCACCAGATGACTGGCATGGCCAGGAGCACTCCGATGGGCAACGCCCAGCGACGATCACCCAGGGCTGCCCAGACGACGACCACGGCAGCGACCGGCAGCCGGACCAGCAGCGGCACGGGTACCGATCCGGAGACCGTGCTGGAGTTGGTGCTGCTGCCCAGCAGCTCCAGCCACTCGCGCCACAGCGCGGGCGCGATGAGCAGCGACACGGCCACGATGACGCCCGTGACGAGGGCGCCCTCGACCAGCGCTCGCCACTCCCGGCGGACCATGAACCAGAGCAGCCCCATGGCTGGCGTGACCTTGGTCAGGATGGCGAAGGCCCAGACACCCGGCCGCCGGAAGCCGATGACGATCATGGCCGCCAGCAGGATGGTGATGTTGCCGCCCCATAGCTCGGGGAAGGTGAGCACGATGAGCGGCCCGAACAGGAGCGGTCCGGACATCCAGCGCAGCACGAGCAGCAGCAGCGTGGTCCAGATGGCTAGGAACACCGGCCACGACAGCAACCGGATGGGCGCCAGCGCCTCCAGGAACGCGGGCGAATACAGGTACGCGCTCTCCTGGCCGACCGAGCCGGGTGCATACGGTGCCGCCATCGGCACCGCCCAGTAGGCGCGCGCGTCCTGTCCCGGGCCGTAGCTGTCGGGCTGGAAGGGCTCCGCGCCGAGCGTCATGACCACGACGAGGGCGACCGCCAACACGATGCCGGCCGCGACCAGCACCAGGCGCAGTCGGCGCAACCCATCGTCAGACACGAGGGTGGTCAGCTCTCCGGGGCGGTGCCCAACGACTGGCCGAGCAGCAGCGGGTGGCCCAGCAGGCCGGTGTAGCGCGGCCGGTAGCGATCGCTGTTGTACATCACGTCCACGTCCACGTGGCGTGCTCCAAGTGCCGGATCAGGCAACGGGGAATGGGCGTACTTGCCATCACGGATGGCTGTCATGCGACCACTTACGCCGTCAGCGATGAGGTCCATGGCCACGTTGGCGAAGGTGAACGCGACCATCGTGTCCACGGCGTCCGGGTCGCCCGACCGGAGGTCGTAGGTCAGCTCCGAGAACACGGTCTCGATTCCCGACCGGCGCTTGATCTCGGATGCCAGCGTCTCCGCGATGTTGGCCTTGTGGCGATGGCCGAACGCGTCCGCGTCGCCCACTTCCTCCAGCGTGCCACCGGCCCACATGGCACCTTCCGCGGCGATGACGAAGGAGTAGTGGCTGGGGTTCGTGCGATGGTCCTCGGCGAGCACCGATACCAGGTGGTCCAGGTCGAAGGGCGACTCGGGGATCAGGCAGCGGCCGGTGGTCACATACGCGGTATACAGCGCCGTGAAGCCGCAGTCGCGACCGAAGATCCGGAATACGCCGATCCGCTCGTGCGAGCCGAGCGTCGTGCGCTGGCGGTTGATGAGCTCCTTGGCACGCGTGATGGCGGTCGAGAAGCCGATGCAGTACTCGGTGCCCTGGACATCGTTGTCCATGGTCTTGGGGATCGCGATGAGGGGCACGCCGTTGTCGGCCAGCACCTGCGCGAAGCTGAGCGTGTCATCGCCACCGATGGGTACCAGGTAGTCGATGCCCAGCCGCTCGATGTTCTCCAGCACGATGGGCGTCAGGTCCCACGTGACGCCGTCATGGGTCAGGGTGTCGAGGCGGGCCTGCGGGATGTGGTCGGGCAGCGCCGACTCGCGCATCTTCCGGGGACTGGTCCGAGAGGTATGCAGCATGGTGCCGCCGGTCCGGTCGATGGCCCGCGTGTTCACCCGGTCGAGGGGCATCACATAGCGGGCGTCGGGCACGCTGCCGGGGATCTGGTGGGTCATGCCCTCCCAGCCACGCCGGATACCGACCACGTCGTAGCCTAGCTCGCTGGCGCGATAGGTGACGCTCTTGATGACGCCGTTGAGACCAGGGACGTCGCCGCCGCCGGTAAGGATGCCGATGCGTCTGGTGCGGGCCATGGTGGTCCTCTCGGGGTTGGTCTGGAGGTCGCGCAGCGTGTGGTCGCGAGGCGCGGCAGATGGTAGCTCGCCGCGCGGAAGCGTGGTCCGGCCGTCCCGGATGCCTCCCGGGGCCCTCGTGGACCTGTAGCATCGGCCCGTGAACTACGAGTTGTACATGGGTGCCGCTCTGGCAGAGGCAGCCGCCGCTGTGGTTGGCGGCGAGCGGCCCGATGGTGCCGTGGCGGTGGTGGACGAGGCGATGGTGGCGAGGGGGCGTCCGGGCCTCCGGTCGACTGGTGACCCCACGTCCCACGCCGTGGTCCAGGTCATCCGCGAGGCGGCACGCCGCCTCGGCCGACCGTCACTGGCGGGTGTCACGGTGTTCTGCGTCGTGGAGCCCTGCGCGATGTGCGTGGGTGCCCTGCTCGAATCGGACGCGGACGGTGTGGTGTACGCCCTGGCCGACCCGCTGCAGGGGGCCTGTGGCTCGACCGTCCAGCTCGCCGACCGTGGACGTGGCTCGCGCCGTCTGCGAGTGGTGTCCGGGATCCTGGGCCAGGAGGCCGCCGACCTGGTGGCGGATGACCTCGTGGCGCCATCGTCGGGACCTGCCTGAGGGCCCACTCCGTCGGTCCCTCGGGTGCGTTTGATATGCTGCCGGTGGAGAGGTGTCCGAGTGGTTGATGGTGCCGCTCTCGAAAAGCGGTGTGCGAAAGCACCGCGGGTTCGAATCCCGCCCTCTCCGCCATCGCCCTTTGACTCGGACACGTACCAGCCGGAGCATCCCGCGCCCGCGGAGAGGTCGCCTAGTGGCCGAGGGCGCCGCACTGGAAATGCGGTATGGGGCAACCCATCGAGGGTTCGAATCCCTCCCTCTCCGCCACTCACCGCTCAGGCGCTGGGATCGACGCTTGCAGGACGGCGCTAGAGTCACGGTCATGCCGGGCTTCCGGTCGTGCCGGGATTCCGGCCATGCAGAGGTGACACTCGATGCGTGATCGTCGGCTGATCGGGATCAGCGCCCTGTTCGCAGCCATTGCTCTCGCGAGCATCAGTCCCCTGACCGTGAGCGCCGCGACGCCCACCCGCTTTGGGGCAAAGCTCACCCACGAGACACAGCCCACGCCCCGCGAACGGTGTGGCGACACGGTGGGCAAGTCCGACCCTCGGACGTGCACCTGGGTGGCCGTCGAGGCATTCGAGAACGGGGGCCACGAACAGGCGCCACGGGCCGGCACCATCCGCAAGGTCCGCCTCGTCTCGTGCATCGCTGGCAGCTTCACGGTCCAGGTGGCACGTGCCAAGCCTGGCGAGGACAAAGCCAAGATCGTGCGCAGCGGTCCGACCTTGAACTACATCAAGGACAACCAGAGCGGCGGCTGCGGCGGTCCGGACGGCGACAACTACAAGATCCAGAGCTTCAACGTCAACCTCCATGTGGACAAGGGCGACTACATCGCGGTCAAGGGCACCAAGATCGGCTTCATCCACAACTCAAGCAGCGGCGACGCGCTGGTGTTCGAACCTCGGCTGGCCACGGGAGGCTCATACCAGGTCGCTGACGAGTCGACCGGCGGGATGCTCATCCAGTTCCAGTACTGACCACGGCGACCGGGGGGCCGCGTGAGGCCCCACGCCGGTCGGACGTCGGACGGTCTATCATCCCCGGGCCGTGCTAGGCGGGGAACTAGCGGTGCCCTGTACCTGCAATCCGCTCCAGCAGGGCTGAATCCCCTCTCGAGGCCCGCGTTCGCGGAAGCCGACGGAGCGAGCGGCGTTGAGGATCGGGTCCCGCGCAGCGGCGACGCGTGAACCACGTCAGGTCCGGAAGGAAGCAGCGTTAAGCGCTGCTCGCCGGGTGCCGCGGACCGGCCTGGTCCGAGCCGATCGCTCCGGTGGGCCCACGGGCGTCTTCGGTCGACAGAGGGTGCACGGCAACCTCTTCCTCGTGCGCCGTCCGCGCGCGAGCGTGCCCAGCGGCGCCGGGTCAGCCAGCCCGTTCTGGCCCTAGACTCCATGGGTGCCCACCACCCAAGCAGCAGCTACCCACACCGCGATCTACCGCCGATTCCGCGCCCAGACGTTCGGCCAGATGGTCGGCCAGCGGGCTGTCGTAGAGACCCTCCAGAACGCGGTCCGGATGGACCGGCTGAGCCACGGCCTGTTATTCGTCGGTCCCCGCGGCACGGGCAAGACCTCAACGGCGCGCATCCTGGCCAAGGCAGTCAACTGTACCGACCTGCGCGACGGGGAACCCTGTGACGCCTGCATCTCCTGCACCTCGATCCGGGATGGGCGGGCGATGGACGTCATCGAGCTGGATGCGGCGTCCAACAACCGGGTCGATGACATGCGTGAGCTGGTACCCCGCGTGTATACCGCGGCCGCAGACCTGCGTCGCAAGGTGTTCATCATCGATGAGGTCCAGCGCATCAAGGAGGGCTGGGACGTCCTGCTCAAGACGCTGGAGGAACCGCCCGACGGGGTCCTGTTCATCTTCTGCACCACGGACCCCAGCCAGATCCGCCCGGCGGTCGTGTCCCGGTTGCAGCGCTTCACCTTCCGGCCTCTCACGACGGAGGAGATCGAGGGCAAGCTTGCCCGGATCCTGGGCTCGGAAGGGCGGGTCGCGGACGCAGATGCCCTGGCGCTCATCGCGAAGCTCGCCGCGGGTGGCATGCGCGACGCGGAGTCGCTGCTGGACCAGGTGCTCGCGACCTCCGATGCGGTGGTGGACGCGCAACTGGTGCGCGACCTGTTGGGGCTTGCGCCGGAGGCGGCCATCGAGCGTTTCGTGGATGCCCTCGCGGGTGGCGACACGCTCGCGGGTATCGATGTCCTCGACCAGCTGGAAGGAGAGGGCCGGGATCTCGTCGCGTTCTCGGAGCAGGTCATCAACCGCATGCGGGAACGACTCGTCGCGTCCATGAGCGACCGCGATGGCGCCGCGGGCACCGCGTATCTCGCGGCGGCTGCGCGCCGGCTCACGGGCATCGACGCCAGCCGCAGTGGCCTCGGCGGCTACCGCTGGCAGCTGGAGCTGGCGCTCCTCTCGACCCTCCCGGACGCGCGCGTCGCCGCACGACCCCAGCCACCGTCAGCATCCTCGGCTCGCGCCACGACACCAGCCGTGCCAGTCCGGCCGGCCCCGCCGCCTGCCGGGGTGCCGGCCGGTTCGCGTCCAGGGCGGGATGAGGCGCCAGCGCGCGCCGCACCGCCCGTGCGCCCGCCAGAGATGCCTGTGGTCAGCCCAGCCGCGCCACCCAGCCGGTCAGCGCCACCCAACTCGCCCGTCTCTCCGCCCATCGGGGATCAACTGCTGGAGATCCAGGGCCGCTGGCCGGAGATCGTGGCCTGGATCGGCCGCAACCCGGCCAACAAGCCGCTGGTCGCGAACTGCAGCCCGGTCGAGGTCAGGGACGGCATCGTCATCCTGGGTTTCCCGGAGAACCAGCCGTTCCTGCGCGAGAAGGCCGAGCACCGCCGATCCGCCCTGGAGGACGGCATCGCGCATGTCCTCGGCCGCCCGGTCGGGGTACGCTGCGTGGTAGCCAACATCGAGCTGCCGGTGGCTGGCACCGAGGAGGACATCGACCTGGTCGCCCAGGCGCGCAAGGTCTTCGGTGGCGAGCTGGCAGACGTGGCGGACATCGACTGATCTGGGCGAGCACGGCTCGACATCGACCACTTCCATCTCAGGAGGGACCCATGGGCTTCGGCAACTTCGCCAAGATGGCGCAGCAGATGCAGGCGGACATGGCGCGAGTCGAGGCGGAGCTCCTGGAGCTGCGTATCGAGGGGACCGCGGGCGGCGGCGCCGTGAAGGCGCTCGTGACGGGCAAGCAGGAGCTGCTGTCGGTGACCATCGACCCGGGTGTCGTCGATCCCGATGACGTGGAGATGCTCCAGGACCTGGTGCTGGCGGCCGTGAGCGACGCCCTCAATCAGTCCAAGGCGCAGGCGGAGGCAAAGCTCGGCCGGGTCACCGGCGGCTTGAAGATCCCGGGCCTGTGATCGACGCCCGTTCCTCACGCCCGTGACGACGCTCGTCGAGCCCGTGGTCCGGCTCATCGAGTCATTGTCGCGACTGCCCGGTATCGGGCCCAAGACGGCACAACGCCTGACCTATCACCTGCTCCGGGCACCGGACACCGAAGCACGTGCGCTCGCCGCCGCCCTCATCGCCGTCCGCGATGAGGTGGTGTTCTGCGACCGCTGCTTCAACATCAGCACGGGTCCGGAGTGCCCCATCTGCCTCGACCCCGGGCGCGATGACGAGCGGCTGTGCGTGGTGGAGGAGCCGCTGGACGTGCTTGCCCTCGAACGCTCGGGAGCATTCCGGGGTCGCTATCACGTGCTGCACGGTGCGATCTCACCCATGGACGGTATCGGGCCTGACCGCCTGCGCATCCGACAGCTGCTGCAACGCGTCGTGGAGCGGGAGCACGACGGCGCGCCCTACGCGGAGGTGGTGCTGGCCACGAACCCCACCCTGGAAGGGGAGGCAACCGCGATGTATCTCGCAGAGCGGCTCGCCGGTCATGTCGGCTCGGTGACGCGCATCGCCCGCGGCATCCCGGTCGGGGGAGACCTGGAGTACGCCGACGAGGTGACCCTGGTGCGCGCCCTCCAGGGACGCCGGGAGTTCGAGGCGGCACGCGAGCGATGAGTTACCTCGTCAACGAGGCGCTGCTGCGGCTCATCAAGCCGCTCATCGCCCTCGTGCTCGGGCTGATCCTGTACTTCGTCCTGACCGGGCCCTTGGGGGAACCGGGCTCGGCCGTCCTAGGCCTGGTCTGCTGGATCTCGGCCGGGGTGCTCATCCAGCTCCTCGAGACGGGCGTCATCTAGCCTCGCCAGGTGCACACGCCGCTCCGTCCAGGGCCCTGGACGAGCGTGGCAACGGGCCTCCCACGCAGCGTTTGACAGCCCGCGCGGCGCCCGCTAGTGTTCCACTTCGTTGCGCTCGACCAGTGCGGTCGGGCCACCGGATCCCGGGTCAATATCCCGACCCGCGAGAGCCGGTACGAACCCCGGTCGTTGACAAGACCACGGCAGCGTGCGACAATACGCTGCTCGCCGCGGTCTCGGACTCGGCTTGGGCTGCACCTTAACAAGTGAAGAGTGGCAGATGATCCTGGTAAGCGAGCGGGGCAAACCCCGACCTTCTAGGGACGATCGCAAGGTCGTTCCTTCTATTCGGAGAGTTTGATCCTGGCTCAGGATAAACG
>Ga0335397_10007052_pt1 | contig 14406 bp, 14 predicted proteins | sample MAT04_FD_205740 | JGI IMG/M metagenome (GOLD analysis project Ga0335397, IMG submission 205740) | Freshwater microbial communities from Lake Fryxell liftoff mats and glacier meltwater in Antarctica - MAT-04 (spades assembly) (version 2) ...
CAACGATCAGGCGCAGCCACAAGAGCACCGCAGCAGCATCGAGGGCAATGGTTGCCAGCAACGACAGAACACCGATGGCTCGGCGTTGGTCCTGTGTGGCGCGACGTTCGGGCGGGCCCAAGGTCGGTGCGGTGGGAGCAACTGGATCAGCGATTGCCACCGGAGCCTCCTCCCGCACGACAACGGTTTTTCGCTCTCTTCGTGACGACTCCGTCGCAGTGAAACCCAGCATCAAAAATCGCCCCCAAGAGAATGTTCCGAGAGGCTGCGAACCCGCTCGAAACCGCCATGTCCGGCAAGCGCCGGATCGTCGTCTCGCCCAGAATTCTGCGCCCCAGACGTGCCAAGCTAACCACAGAGCGTGAACAGACTTCAACCCCTTTCGTGACAACAGTCACGGAACGGGGCGCAACGATCCGATGAACCCCGTGGGGTCTGAGTTGTTTCACCCAGACATCACCGTTCATCTGAATGAGCGGCGTTCAGCGCGGTTTGGTGAGCACGATGGCGCCGACCGGGTTGTTCGTGAAGGACCTCAACGCGTCGCCGGTGAAGCGGGCGTCTCGGAGCGATGTCGTGCCCTCGGTGACGACCACGATCGTTGCGTCGGCCATCGACAACAGCTGGGTACTGGGCACGGAACCCGGGATCTGGGGACCATCGACCACCACGACATACCGGCCGGACAGGCCGCCGAGCACCTGGTGGAGGTTCGAACGCATCCGGAGCAGCGATCCGCCACGGTTGAGCCCGGCGGGCAGCACCCGAATCATCCCCGATGGTGGCACCATTCCGCTCAGGAGGGCCGGCGTATGGCCGTTCTCGAGGCGTAGCAAGGTCTGATCCACGCGCAGCTCGCCGGTGAGGCATTCGGCGAGACCGGGTTCGTCAGTGGCACCGATCAATTTGGTGAGCTGGCCGTGTTCGAGATCGCCATCAATCAGAGCAACTGGCTGGTCGAAATTGCGGGCAATCGCGCAGCCGAGCGCCAACACGAGCTTCGACCGTTCGAGATCGGGCTCGGGCCCGACCACGACCAAACGATGGATCGGGCCCCGGGCGCCGAGACGCTCGATGGCCGACAACATGCCGAGCACGGCGTCCTGAGGGTTGCTGCCCCGGCCGTCGCCCATGGCTGGAAGGCGTGCCAGGATGGGAATGTCCAAGGCGTCGCCGACGTCCCTGCTGGAGCTGACGACGGGCTTGCGGTACTGCCGCAACGTGGCGATACCGAACGCCACCATGAACCCGAGCACGGAGCCCCCGAGGAACCCGATGAACCACGAGATGTACACGACCTCGCGGATGGGTCGGTTGAAGAGCTCCTGGATGATCGGACCAGGAATCCGCGATTCCACCGGCAACTGGCGTTGATTCGCCTCGATGATGTCGCGGATGGTCGGAAGAATGTTCTCGCTGACGCGATCCGCCACTTTGAGGTCGCTGTACGTCACGCGGACTTCGAGCAGCGCTGATTCTGCGGGGTTGTCCACAGCGATCATGCCGGCGATCGTGGCAACCGGCAGCGTCAGATCGCTCCGCGCCTTGAGTTCGGTGGCGAAGTTGGTCGTCGACATGATCGCCTGGAAAGACCGGACGATGGTGGCGTTGTCGTTGGGGTTGGCGCCAGCCTGAACAAGGAACGTGCGGGAGGCCGCGTACTGGGGGTCAGCGAGGAACGTGGCTCCCATCGCCAACAGGCCGACGATGAGCGAGGATGCCGCAATATAAAGCCACGTACGCAGCCCGAACTTGAAGTTGATCGACGCCTTCTCTTCCGGCAAGCCCGGATCAGGCAGCGGCACCAAGTCACCCATTGAACGTTCCGTCCCCATCTCCGTTGCTGTCCTTCAGCAACGTCACCATGTCGACCAACCACATATCGGCACAAGTCGTCCCGACATGACCGAACGAACACATGCAGTCCGACATCGTACAGGTTGACTGGAGTTCAACCAGATCGGGGAGTCCAGCCGGAACAGGCCCTCGGTTTCGCTCGCGCCGGCGATGACGGCTATGTTCTCCACCGCCATGGGATCCTTGATCAAGAAGCGCCGCAAGCGCATGCGTAAGAAGAAGCACCGCAAGCTCCTGCGGAGGACCCGCCATCAGCGCCGCGCTCGCGGCAAGTGATACTGGCTCGCTGAGCCGTTTCACCTACTGATCAGCGGAGACATCCGGAGTCCAGCCCGCTGGCACCGTCGATGCCGTGGTTCCCAACGACGGTTCGTGGCCATCGATGAACCACGTCGACCCGCTCCCCGCCAGTCGCGGCTCTTGGCCTGAGACATCACGGAGTTCATCTCGCCAGCGTGCGAGCTCCGGGTAGGCATGGAGGGCCGCTGGAACCAGATCGTTGCCGGACTCGTGATGGGGCCCTCCGAGCTCGTCCCACGCTCGATACACGACTGGCGTGGACGAATGAATCGGCGGCGTCACCAGTGTCACCTTGCGGGCAACGAAGGACATCGGCTCGATGATCTCGCCGACCCCTGTCACCCGCGCCCGCCCGCCTGCCAGACAAAACGCCACATCGGCGCCGAGCGACGCTGCCAGCAACCCGTCATCGACCCCTGCCCATCGAAGCACGGCTGCGGCGTCGGCGCTTCCTCCTCCGAGCCCCGCACCAGCAGGAATCCGCTTCATCACCGTCGCCGCCGCCTCGACCTCCACAAGTGCCAGGGCCCTGGCGACGAGATCGGCGGTCCCCAGCGGCGCATCGGGGGCCGCCGACCCGACATATCGAACCCCGCACCCCCCCGAGAGTTCGATGGTGTCGTGGAGATCGAGCGCCACCATCTCGGCATCGATGAGGTGGAGACCATCCGGCCTGACCCCCACGATCGCGAGGCTGAGCGTGAGCTTGGCTGGCGCCACGAGTACCGTCGGAAGGCTCGTCGGGCCAGGGCGCGACCCGCTCACGTGTTCGCCTCGGCCGATTCAGAGATCGCTGCCAACGCAGCGCTGAGGTCCAACCAGTCGCCGACCGTCAGTTCCTCCGCCCGCGACTCCGGAGCGATGCCAGCGAGGGTCAGCGCCTCGACCACCAGCGCCGCCGGCCAAACGGCTGTGAGTGCACGTCGCAGCATCTTTCGACGTTGGGCGAATCCGACCTTGACCACCCGATCGAACCAGCGATCGCCAGCAGTGCCGAGCGACGAGACATCTCTTGATGACACATGGGGGGACGACCCGGCCACGTGCGTCTCATGTCGCCGGATGTCCACCAGCGCCGAATCGACGCGAGGTCGAGGCCAGAAGACGTCGGGCCCGACCAGCGCCACCCGCTGGGCGACTCCCCGCCTGGCGATCCTCACCGACGGGAGACCGTAGGCCGAGTCTCCGACACTCGCGACCATCCGATCGGCGACCTCGCGCTGCACCATCACGAGGAGCCGTTCGATGGCGGGCACGTGGTCCAACACATCGATGACGATCGTCGTGGCCACGTTGTAGGGAAGGTTGGCGACCAGCGTGCTACCAGGCGGCACCCGATGGATCCACGATCGATCGAGGGCATCGGCCTCGACGATCTCGATCCGCTCCCCCACCAAGCGGGATCGGAGCGCTTCAGCAAGCGCCGGGTCCTTCTCGACGGCGACGATCGAGGCTCCTGCGGCGAGCAATCCCAACGTCAGGGATCCGAGCCCGGGTCCGACCTCGACCACCGTGTCGCCTGAGCGTACGCCCGCCAGCCGAACGATCTTGCGAATCGTGTTGGGGTCGATCACGAAATTCTGCCCGAGCGACTTCCGAGGGTCGACCCCGAGATCGTCGAGCAAGCGCCGGATATCGTTGAGTCCGAGCAGGTCACCATCATCGATGGGCACCGCTCACGCTCCAGCGGGTGGGTCAGTGACGGGCGGCTCGGTGGGGGTCGGCACGGTGGGCGCCACCGTTGGCGCTGGGGTCGCCGGCGGAGCGGTCGAGGTGACTCCTCTAGTCGTCGGTGGTCGCGTCGCGCCCGGGGTCGTTGTCGAGCGCCCGACCGACGATGTCGGGGTATCGACCGGTGGCTGGGTCGGAGGCGCCGTTGTTGCCACCTCGGGTTCGAGCTGGTCGCGGACCTGTTTCGATTTCTCGGATTCGGAGTATCGGCTGACCCCTTTGCGGATCCAGGTGGGATCAACCGGAATGGGAACCACCGACGTGGTCGTCGATTGCGCTTGACCACCCTGCACCGTCGCGGACTCGTCGCCGACGGCAGCGGTCGTCGTCCCGTCATCGGAAAAGACCGCGTTCCACGACACAGCCGCTAGGACCAACATCGTGATGAGGCCCGCCACCATGATTCGAAGCGGCGGCCGCGCTGTACCGCGGGGACCACCAGCGACGCCCCACGAGTCACGCGCCATCGTTCGGGCCCCCCGGGTGTTGCGTCAACGAGTGCTCTTCGGCCAACCCATACAACCAGCGAGCAGTTGCCGACGTCTCACGCGCCACGGTCCCGACGGAGACACCTCGAATCTCGGCCACCGCCGTCCCAACGACGGCCACGTTGACCGGTCGGTTCTTCTTTCCCCGGAGCGGTACCGGCGACAGGTATGGCGAATCGGTCTCGACGAGATACCGGTCCGGCGGGCACATGGCCGCCGCCTCGCGCACCTCCGGCGCCGAGGGAAAGGTGACGATTCCCGAGAACGAGATCACCAGTCCCATGGCCAACGCCCGCTCAGCCTCGGCCGGGCCACCGGTGAAACAGTGCAGCACGGTACGAACCGGCACACCCGCCGACTCGAGTATCTCGAAAGTGTCGGGCCACGCATCACGCGTGTGAATGACGAGCGCCAGATCGTTGGCGTTGGCCAGATCGATCTGTTCGGCGAACACGCGACGTTGCGCCTCGACTTCCGAATGCATGTAGTGGTAGTCGAGCCCGCATTCGCCGACGCCCACGACTCGCGGATGACCGAGCAGGTCAGCCAGGCCGTCGATGCCACCGTCGGCCTCATGGGGATGGACTCCCGCTGTTGCCCACACATTCGGGAAGCGCTCGGCGCGAGCAATGCAAGCTTGTGAGCCATTCACATCACAGCCAACGTCGATCAGCGTCGAGACCCCAGCTGCCGCTGCTTCTTCGATCGCTTCGGCAGCTGTTGCGTCCGACAGGTGGCAATGCTGGTCCACCCAACTGATCGAGTTCGTCATCTCGTCGACGATCACGAGTTGTCGAGCAGCATGTACCCGGCCGGGGTGCCCATCACCGCAATCATCGAAGCGGTGGACATGGCCCGGTCCATCCGCGTCCAGCCATCCAACAGCACCTGCACCACGCCATCCGAGGCCTCTATCGGACGCTGGATTCCGATCAGACCGGGGGGCTCAGGCAGGTGCAGAAAGACGGTGCCGACCTCTCGGAGCTGGAGGACAAGTTCCGCAATCGCATCCTCGTCCAGAAAGTCGTCGCCCAACAGTCGGCCCGCTCCCAACACCATCACCGAGGAACCTTGGCCCATCAGGCATCGAAGCGATCGCGGCAGACGCTTGCGCTGCACCGCTTCCAGCATCGGGGCAGCGGCGCGGTGATCGACAAGGGCCTCGACCACGCCAGCTGCCGGTGCGGTGCGAAGCAGTCGTCGACCGTTGACTCCGCACCGCCTCGAGATATCGCGATGACGAAGATCCAAGTCGACAATCACGACAGGTCGACCGGTCGATGTCGACATTGCCGCTGCACCAACCAACGTCCACACCGCCCGTTCGCGACGGATCCCGTCGCCAATGAACGAGATCGTTCGGGCATCCTCACCCAGGAGGTCGATGCCGTTGACGATTCCTCCCGCCTGATCAGCACCGTGGCCACGGCGCCACCCGACGTGCGGGATCCGCGCGAGTCTGGACATCCCGAGGAGTTGATCGAGGTTCTCCTCGGTGGTGATCCGCGCGGTGCCAGCGGCAAACATGGCCACGGATCCCATCACCAGGACACCGACGAACATGCCGGCGATCGCCGCGATGGGCAGAGATGGCGAGATCTCGGTGATCGCCGCTCGACCCGAGAACAGGTCCAGATACACCGGGCCCTGATAGTCGCTTGATTGCCCGGCGAACGGGTCCCGGCCTTCCTCGTCGAGCACCACTATGGCGCCATCTCGTGACCGATCGATGATCACACCAAGAGCAGTCACGGCTTGATCGGCGAGTGCCTTGACGACTTCGCGATCTTGGTCCGTAACGGTGATCCGAATCACTGCGCTGAGCGTTGGCCGATCGGCAGTGACCATCTCGCGGAGATCATCGATGCTTCGATCGGTGACCCCAGCGCGCAGTGCCAACTCGGCGAGGAACGGCTCTGATCGGGCCAGCGAAGAAATCGATTGGAGTCGGGAGTCGATGATCTCAACGCCGAGACCGGGCTTCGGATCATCCAGCTTGAAGCCGATGACCATCGCCTCCCCGGAATACTTGGTGGGTTGCAGGATGGACACCCCGAACACCCCGAGCGCTGCGCCTGCGAACGCAGCACACGCCATCACACGCCGCAATGGCCAACGCAACCGAAGATCCAGCCGGGCGGGGCCGTAGTTCGGTCGATGATTCGCTCGCGACTCGTCAGCCCGCTCGATGCTCGATCCAGGATTCCCGCTTCCGACCGACATCGCGCCGGCGCCGACTCCCGCTCCGACCAGTCGACTGGTGGCGTCGAGCGGCGCCGTCAGTCGTGGTCGCACGTAGAAGCTGGCCGCCAACCCAACGATTGCCCACTGCACCTTGTTGTTGAGCTGGCTACCGAACAACGAAGCCGCCAACAGCGCTACCAACACCCCGCCGAATGCCCAGACCCACCAGAGCCACTCGGACTTGCGTCGGTCCCACAGGTTCTTGAACGAGGCGGCGATGACGCCGAAGTAGAGGATGAATCCGATGAGGCCGAGGTCGATCATCACCGTCAGATAGAGGTTGTGCGCCTCAGCCGAGCCAGAACTGAGAAAGTCCTTTTGGCGAATCACATTGAGGTCCGCGTTGTTGGAACGCTGCAACAAGCTGAAGATGTCGAGTCGGTAGCCACCTAGCCCACGACCGACCAGCAAGTGGTCCTGGATCATGGTGACACCAGCATTCCAGAGGTCGACTCGTCCGGCGCCTCGGTCCGAACCCAGGGCGGCGAGCGAGAACCGATCGGGATTGAGCACCAAGAAGAGGAAGCCGACGCCGATCATGCCGACGCCGCCGAGGGCCATGGTGCCAAGGCGCTTGGAAATCGACTGGCCGGGCCACGTGGTGAACATGTATCCGCCGATGACGGCACCCATGATGATGCCCATCCGGGAACCGGTGGCGACCAGCGCCGACAGGTAAATGGGGATGTTCATCAGCATCAGCCACTTGGCCCGACCCTCGAGTTGGCGAGCGAGCACCACGATGATCGGCATCCCGGTGATGAGCAGAATGGCGAAGCCATTTGGATTGCCGGTCAGCCCGGAGGTTCGTTCGTTGCCGATCACGAAGTGTGCAAAGTCCGAGAGGAGGGCCAACAACGTTCCCAACCAAACCCAGCCGGTGAGGACCCGACTCAGCTGCTCGGGCGACTCGATGAAGATGAGGAACACCAAGAAGTAGGCGAACCCGAGAAAGAGAATGAGGAATCCTTGGAGCCATCCACCGACGAATACCCGGCTGTAGAACGCGCCAGCTGCTGCCCAGATCATCAACAACGTCGTGGGCAGCCATGCCCGGGGGCGCATCGCCGGGAGGCGCCAACTGGAGGTCAACAGTCGCGCCACCACCACGACCGTGATCAACGCCGCTATCAATCGACCTACCGTGATGGGGCCCACGCCCAGCGCCTCGACCCACATCGAGAACACTGCCATCGGCATCAGCAGTTGTGGGTTGGTGAACAACACATAGGCGCCGACGGAGCCGACCAACAACACGACAACGATGACGGCCGACGTCAGCGATGAGCCGAGATAGGCGAGGCCCAGCGCGCCAAGCCCGCCCACGACGGCCACCGCGATCTTGATCGCAGCAGAACTCGCGGCGGGGCGCGGCTCGGTGACTGTCCCGTTGAACGGGAGTCTGACTGCGGTCATCGGTTCCTCCTGGCCCCTGTGGGCCGACCGCTCAACGGTACCGGGTCTCGGTCCAGCCTGGACAGCGCCGGCAACTTGTGATCAGCAACCCGCATCTCTACGAGAAATCCATGGGTTGGTCACAACAACCCGTGGGTCACCATCAGCGATGTGAGATTGGTATGCGGGCGAGGGCCAATATGGGAGATCACTTCGGCCGCGGCGACCGATCCCATCTGAGCGCAACGCTCCAACGGGAGGTCCCGGGTCCAGCCCGCCAGAAACCCCGCTGCGAATTGATCACCCGCACCAGTGGTGTCGACGAGATCGTCAACCGGGATGGCAGAGACAGTGAGGGCCGTACCATCGGAGTACACGATGGCTCCGGCGGGCCCGCGGGTGACGACCACGACCGCAACATCCTCTGCTATCTGGGCGGCCGCCGCCTCGATATCGGAGTTTCCGGTGAGCGCTTCGATCTCGGATTCGTTGGCAAAGAGGACATCAACGCCGGAGCGGATCAGCTCGGTGAAGGCGTCGCGGTGGCGGTCGACACAGAACGTGTCGGACAGGCTGAGCGCCACTGCTCGGCCAGCCGCGTGGGCGACATCGGACGCCTCTCGGAACGCTGCTTTCGCCTCCTCCCGGTCGAACAGATACCCCTCGAGGTAGATCACCTTGGCCGAAGCAATGGCGTCGTGATCGAGGTCCTCGACCCCGAGCAGCGACGATGCTCCGAGAAATGTGTTCATCGTGCGCTCGGCGTCGGGCGTCACAACGATGAGGCAACAGCCGCTGGCTGGTCCATCGAGAACTGGCCGACCCGAGAACCCGACGCCGATCGCCGTGATGTCGTGCTTGAACACGCGACCGAGCAGGTCGTCGCGGACTCGCCCGATGAAGTGGGCCGACACTCCGAGGGACGCCAGCCCGGCCATCGTATTGGCGGCCGAACCGCCCGATGTCTCGACGGCGGGGCCCATAGCGTCGTACAGCTCAGCCATCCGCGTCTCGTCGATGAGGTCCATCGATCCCTTCACCATCCCGAGTCTCACGACGAGTTCGTCGGCCTCTTCGCTGATGACGTCGACCAAGGCGTTGCCGATGCCGAGAACGTCGATGGATGGCGGCGTGTTCGATGATTGACTCACGTCAAGGTCATAGGGGACGAGCGGCGCTCCACGCAAGACCGCCGGACGATCAGGAGCCGGGTTGCTCTGGTTCGGCCTGGTCCGGACCATCCTCACCGGAGCCGAGCCGAACGGCAGTCTCGTATGCCCGACGTCGGGACACGCCGAGGCGGCGGGCGACCTCATCGGCTGCATCGCGACGCGAGTGGCCCAACCGAAGCGAGCGTGCGACCTCTGCCTCGATGTCCTCGTCGGTCGGGTCCGATGGCGCCGCCGCCCCATGGAGTACGAGCACGAACTCGCCACGTGGTTCCCGTGCAGCGAGGAATTCCACGGCATCGCCGAGCGATCCCCGCCACGTTTCCTCGAACTTCTTGGTGAGCTCCCGGCAGATGGCCAGATATCGATCGCTGCCGAGGGCCGCCGTGAGGTCAGCCACGGTTCGTGCGACGCGATGGGGTGCCTCGAACAGCACCGCCGTCCGCTGCTCGGTGACCAACGCAGCGATTCGACGATCCCGAGCGCTGCCCTTGCGGGGAAGGAACCCTTCGAAACAGAAGCGATCGCCGATGATCCCGCTGAGCGCCAACGCCGTCACGACCGCGCTCGGCCCGGGCACGACTTCCACGGTCAAGCCAGCAGCAATGACCGCCGCCACCAGTACAGCGCCGGGATCCGACACGATCGGCATCCCGGCATCGGAGACCAGCGCCACGGACTCGCCCGACGCGATCAATCCCACGACGTGCTCGCTGACCCGCGCTTCGGTGTGCTCATTCGTGACGATGAGTCGAGTGCCGCGGACTCCGATTCCCGACAGCAGCCGCCCGGTCCGTCGGGTGTCCTCGCACGCAATGACCGTTGCCAGTCGGAGCGCCTCGGTCGCGCGGGGTGAGAGGTCGCCGAGGTTGCCGATCGGCGTCCCGACGATCACCAGCGAGCCCGGGGGTCGTGCGTCGCTTGCACTCATGCCAGGGTGATCCGGTCGCCGATCGCGATCCCCCACCGCTCGAATTCACCCGCGGCGGTCTCGACCGCCATCGAGATCCGCCATCGGGGTCGGGTGATGCGCCATGGCGGCAGCGTGTACATCGCCACGACGTCACCGGACCGATCACAGAAGAGCACATCGATCGGCATACTCATCCCCATGGTGTGCACCGACCCGGTTCCCGGCAGCACCAACGCACCATCGCAGTCGCGCTGGCCCAACAGACCTCGTCGTCGAAGCGATCGCGTGTCGGCCACCGTTGCGCTGGAGAGGACCCGATCATCGATCATCAGCCAATTCCCCTCGGGGTGCTGCGTTCCCACCGTGACCTCCAGAGTCGAGTGGCCCGAGCGGCGGGCACGTTGAGCGAGCCCGAGCGACGCGGGCAGATCGAACAGACAGGTCACACGTTGAAACGGAACTCCATGACGTCCCCATCCTGCACCACGTAGTCCTTGCCCTCGACACGAAGCGTGCCGGCCTCTCGAGCCTTCGACCACGAACCCGCCTCGAGCAACTCCTCCCAGCCGATGCACTCGGCACGGATGAACCCACGCTCGAAGTCGGTATGGATCACGCCAGCGGCTTCGGGAGCCTTTGCTCCGGCGCGGAACGTCCACGCCCGCGTCTCCTTCTCACCGGTGGTGAGGTACGTCCGAAGACCGAGCTGGTGGTACGCAGTTCGCAAGAAGCGCGACAGTGCCCCATCACCGAGGCCGAGCGCTTCGAGCATCTCTGTGCGTTCGCTCTCGTCCAACAACACGGCCTCGGCCTCCAGTTGGACACACGCCGCGATCACCTCGGCACCGCCGCCGAGCGCCGCGCTCACCGGTGCGGCGATCTCGTCACCTTTCTCGATCTGGGATTCGTCGATGTTGACGACCGCCATGGCCACCTTGTTCGTGAGCAGGAACCACGGAGCCAACACCGCTCGCTGCTCGGCATCGAGCGAGGAACGGTAGAGCGGCGTTCCCGCCTGCAACGCGACCAGTGCCTGATCCATGGCGGCCACTTCGTCAGCCAGCGACTTGTCGGCGCGGGCCGCTTTCCGGCGCTTCTCGACCTGTCGTTCCAGGGTGTCCACGTCGGCAAAGATCAGCTCGATTTCCAACGTCTCGAGCTGCTCGATCGGATCGTGGGAGCCGGGCACATCGTCGTCCTCGAAGGCCCGAAGAACGAAGACGATGGCATCGACCTCACGGATGTGCGACAGGAACCGGTTACCCAGCCCTTCGCCCTGGGCGGCGCCCTTCACGAGCCCCGCGATGTCGACGAACTGCACCGACGCGGGAATGATCGTCTTGGTTCGGGACATCTCGGCCAGCGGTGCCAAGCGCAGGTCAGGAACCTTTGCCACGCCGACGTTGGGGTCGACTGTGGCGAAGGCGTAGGGGGCCGCCAACGCTCCACCGCCGGCGAGCGCGTTGTACAGCGATGACTTCCCAGCATTGGGGAGACCGACGAATCCGAAGCGTTCCATGCGGCGGGCACGCTAGCGCCGATCCTTTCAGTCCAGATTCGACCGACGGGTTCCCCCTTTCCTGCTGCGCTCTCCGGAGAACGTGAACTCTTGAGCAATCCGACTCAGCTGCGCTCGACCGTGGGAGGCGATGCCGGTTGCTTTCGCCCGCGGACACCCCACGTCTGGCACCTTTTGACCTGTCCAGCCATTTGAGCCGGAGGTCGTACCGGTGCTACCTTCGCCTGACTCATCAACGAGGCAGCAGGTTTATGTCAGAGCGTAGCAACGTCACGGGTACCTCTCCACGCAGCGGATCGACGAAGTCGATCGTCGATGCCTATGACTCGCTTGCCGTGAAGCTCTACTCGCTCATCCGGTTCCGAATCGTGCGACCGCGGATCCTGCAAGAAGTTGGACAGTATCTGCCGCGTGAGGGGCGGGCGCTCGAGGTCGGCTGCGGCTTCGGACTCTTCGGTCTCCACTTCGCGCTGAGCAATCCCGAACTCCACATTCTCGGATTCGATATCGACGCTCATCGGATCGGCCTGGCGGACGAAGCCAAGCGCCGACTAGGGGTCGACAACATCGAATTCTCTGTCGGCGACGCACGTGAAGCGATGCTCGGCAGTGACCTCGACGCGATTTACATGTTCGACGTCATTCATCACATTCCGCCTCCTTCCGCTTTCGATTTGATGAAGAGGTCGTACGAAGCGTTGGGTCCCGACGGAGTTCTTCTCGTGAAGGACGTGGACACCAGGCCGCGACTGAAGACTGCGTTCACTTGGCTTCTCGACGTACTGATGACGAAAGGCGAGCGACCGACCTACTGGAGTAGTAACGACCTGATCGCGACTCTCGAGGGTCTGGGTTTCAGCGTCCGGCGTCACACCATGGTGGACTCACTTCCGTATCCGCACGTGCTCCTGGTTGCCTCAAAACACTCGGCATGACCGCCATATCACCAGAGTCGGTCGCCGTCGCTCGGCGACCTGGAGTGCGGACGATGACCGCGATTGCGCTCGTCGGTGCTCTCGTTCTCTCTCTTCTGACGCTCGGTTCGCCGCGGGTCCACGACGTGGCGCTGATGGAGTACATGGCATGGCTGTTCCGAAACGGCCTCACGCCGTACCGGGATGTCTTCGACATGAACTTTCCCGGCACCTACCTCCTGCACATGGGAAGTCAGTCTGTGTTCGGAGTCAGCGATCTTGCAGTGCAGGCGGCCAACCTGGTCATCATTCTGATCGCAGCGGCAGCGATCTGGCGGCTCGGTTCGGCTTGGCAGACAGAATCGCGAGCAACGGCGATCTTCCTCCTCGTCGCCGGCCACGTTTTCGTTGGCGGCGCCTATGACGCCATGGAACGTGATTGGGTGATGGGCGCGCTCTATCTGGCCGTACTGGCGTTGGTGGCACCCGGCCGTTCCCGTACCGGTGAAGTCGCGGAAGGTGGACCTCCTGTTTCAACGCTGTGCGTAGCGGGACTACTCGGCGGCTTCACGGTCACCATGAAGCCACAGGGTGCCCTGATTCTCGTGGCGGTTCCCCTCGTTCTCGCGGTCGCCTTCTCCCGCAGAGGCCGCCAACTCGCACGGGACACGGCGATCGTGTGGGGCGCCGCCCTCGTCAGCATCGGCGCAGTTTTTTCCTGGGTACTTGCCACAGGTGGCTTTTCTGCGTGGACTGCCATCATCCGGACCTACCTCCCGTTGTATTCACTACTGGACGGGAATGGGATTCCGCGAGACTCACTATGGGTCGCGGCCGGAAGTTCGTTGGTGAAGCTTCTGCAGCCGTCGATCGTTCTCCTCCTCATAGCGGTGGTTGTCTCGTGGCTCCTCGTCGGAAGGGGTCTCCAGGGGGCTCGGCGCTCGTCGGCGCTCGTGTTGCTCGTTGCGATCGTGGTCGGGCTGCTTCACGCGTGGTCGGGATTCAAGTTGTGGAGGTACCACTTCGCTCCGTTCCAGATGGCTGCACTGACGTTCATCGGGTTGATGGCGTTCGAGACTGGTGAGCGAATCCTGGAGCGTGTTCGGCTCTCGAAGCGAGCTCGCGTTCGCCTGCCTCAGGCAGCATTCAGCTTCGTGGTCATCGCCCTCGTTGTACTGGGAATCCTTTCACCGCCGGGCCAAGCCGCTTCTGTTCGCGAAATCGAGGTGAGGACGGTCGAGGCAGCAGAATTCATGCGATCTCTGAAGCAACCGGGTGACAGGGTTCAGATCTTGGACACGTATGAGGCCGGGATGAATACCGCTCTGCGTGCTGAGCTGAAACCCGCCACACGTTTCGTCTACGACTTCCACTTCTTCCACAACGAGTCGGATCCTGCGATCGTCTCGCTCCGGCAGGAGTTCGTGGAGTCGTTCGATGCCAACCAACCGCGTTTCGTGTTGCTGGTCAAAACAAGCTGGGGTGCCCGGTCGAGCATCGAGGCGTTGGACCGCTTTCCCGAACTCTCCGAACGACTCCGGCTGAATTACACAATCGGGTGGGACGATGGATTTCTTCAGGTTCTCGTCCGCAAAGAGATCTAGCTGCAATTGAAAATTTGCACCTACTGCCCCGGGTAGGAGTTGGCAGCGGCGTGAGCTGCTCCCGGTCGGGCCATGGCTGGGGCATGGAGCGAGTGACTCTGCAGATACTCAGACAGTCCGGCCATCCCGAACTCGCGGCCGAACCCCGACTGCTTCACCCCACCGAACGGGGCTCGCAGACTCATGCCGGCGCGATTGTGGCAATTGATGAAGGTCATGCCGGCCTCGATGGAGCGAGCGACCTCGAAGGCTCGATGCTCGTCGTCCGACCA
>Ga0335397_10007058_pt1 | contig 14400 bp, 15 predicted proteins | sample MAT04_FD_205740 | JGI IMG/M metagenome (GOLD analysis project Ga0335397, IMG submission 205740) | Freshwater microbial communities from Lake Fryxell liftoff mats and glacier meltwater in Antarctica - MAT-04 (spades assembly) (version 2) ...
CTACATAACCAATCGATTGTGCCAGATTGAATACTCGAAGGATATCCTTAACTTCTACATCAAGCGTATGCGGAAGGCTGAACGGAATGGTTTTGCAGACGATGATTATAACTTCGAGCTAAATTATCACCTTAGCAACTACTACTTCCTGATAGCCGGCGTAATGGATTCTGTGGCTCGACTACTCAACGACGTCTACAGGCTCGAGCTGACAAGATACGCAGACCTAGGCGTTGAAAAAGACAATTTCATTACCGCAAACCGTCGGAAGCGTACTGGCTTTGTGCGTATCCTGACCAATACAGCATTTCTAAAGTGGCTGTCTTTCATGAAAGAACGTCGCAACTTCATCGCTCACGACGGCGACATGAGGCAAAGCCCCTTAGTAGAGCCGAACGATACACCTCTTACCGATGCAGAAGTCGAACGGTTAGTAGACGGAGAAGTTGACTGGGCTTTTGCAGCCAGAATGTACACGCCTGCACAGATACAGGCTCGCCGCAACCAAGCTGCCGAGATAATACGCATACAAGAGGACTATCACGTTATCGCCAAGAACGTGATGGTTGTACCTGACGCAACGACGGGTGGTACAAAGGTGTATCAGCCACTTAGAAGCGTGGACTACGAATACGAAAAACTCAGTGACGTCATGCTTAAACTGTTAGAGAGATTAAAGTCTTAGACAGAATTACTGGCGTCAACTATAAATAATTTGTCGTTTTTTACTATTTGAGTCCTGATAGCATCTACGATGGCCCTCCAAAGTAAAACCCGTCATTTATTGGCGGTTTTTACTTTGGATGATGAGATCGGATGGATTCGAAGTAGGATACCCCGCTATCCATATTTATTTCAAATCCGAAAGCAGGGTAAATCCCACCTGGCCCTCCAAAGATAGCTAAACAGATACGATTCAGTTCCAATATACGGCACAATAATCCTCCAAAAGCATAAGCACTATAGACAACCAATAGCCATGTACTATAAACTGATCACAATGAAACGAAATCAAAATGGCTTTGGTGTAATAGAGATTGTAATCGTGGTAGCCTTCTTATCGATTCTGGGTTTTGGTGGCTATTTTGTCTACAAAAGCTCGAATGAAAAGAACAATGAATCTACCGCCAATCAGTCTCAGCAAAACAAGCCCGTCTATGATCCTAAGGAAGATACAGTCTGTAAAGAAGTCGCTCCAGGCGCAAAGACAGAGGATAAATTTACTGAACTACCATTCAAGCTTGATCAGCTCAAAGTCATAACAATCGGCAAGGAAACAAACGATTCAAGGTTTGTCTATCCTTGGGTCAAAACTGCTACGACCGATAAAACTGAGATCTTTGCACCTGCTACTGGCAAGCTATTTGTGATTCGGCATAAAGTCTACGAAATAGGTGGCAAAAAAGGTAATGACTACGACATGTTTTTTGAGGTCGACTGTAATACGGTTTACCGATTTAACCACATCTCAAACCCGCGGGATGACATCAAGGCCGCCTACCCAGCTGGCGATCTCCCAAGCGGTGATTATGCAAATGGCGGTCTAGACATGCCAGAACGGATCAAGCCAAAGACAGCCATCACTGTAAAAGCCGGCGAATCACTTGGTTATACTACCGGCACACCGATAGCCCACAACTTTGACTTTGCTGTTGGTATCTCAACGAGCCGCGAAACCGAAAGGCTGGCCGTTTGTCCCTTAAGCGTATTTAGTGAGTCAAATAATGCTAAGCTATTAGCTCTCTTAGGGCCAAAATCTACCGGCGTGCCTCAGCCTGGCTACAAGTGTGATATCGAATCGAAAACGTTTTAAGTTCGACAGTGTACACGATGTTCCTACAAGAAAAAAACCGTCATATATAGGCGGCTATAACTTTGGCTTATATGACTGGGAGAAATCAAAGTTTCAGCAGCCAAACGCCTACTGGCATATCTTCACGGTAACCTTATTGCCCAACCTCTTTGAGGCTAATAAATACTACAGACCCAAGCTGCATGAGTAACCCACTCTGCGTCATCTTTGGCCATCAACTTGGCTGAGCTTTCTACTGTTTTTGACCCCTTATCGTATACCGTTAACCCCTCAGTATTATCCTGCCAAGCATCGAGAATTGGTTGGAATAATCTCCAGTTATTCATGATTTCTTCGTCTGAAGGAAATAGCGTCTGGTCACCGATCAGCGCATCGTGCAGAATCCGGTCATAGCCGGCACTAATTTCATTCTCACTGTTTTTATAGCAATAATCCAAGGTAATCATTTCCGTTTCGTTGCTTAAACCAGGCTTCTTGACCGCCATTCTGAGAGCGATACCTTCTTGTGGCTGAATGCGGAAGGTTAATACATTCTCTTCATGACCGCCTTTATGACCCTTGAATGTAATATTGATCTCCGTTAGTTTTTCTTCCATTGCTTTGCCAGCTCGAAGATACATTGGGATATTCTGCCAACGCTCAGTATTGATTTGCAACTTAACACTTGCGAACGTTTCAACCGCTGACGAATTATTACCAACTTCTTCTTTATAGCCATCGTATTGCCCACGAGCACTCGTGACCATCGGCTCACCTGCCAGCGTTACTGATTGCAAAATTTGCAAGCGATTTTTGCGAATTACTTGTGGCTCGAGTGACTCCGGCTCATCCATCGTCACCAACGCGAGTAATTGCATCAAGTGACTCTGCAGCATGTCACGCAAGGCGCCGGCCTGCTCGTAGAAGTCACCTCTGCCCTGTACATCGAGTGATTCGAGCGCACTTATCTGTATGCTTTTTATGTCTTTTTTGGTCCAGAGTGATTGCAACATGAGATTGTGAAATCGGAAATGTAAGAGATTCTGAACCGTATCCTTGGCCAGGTAGTGATCTATCAAATAGATGCTTTCTTGTCCAAAATACTTGCGAATTGTTTCGGATAATTCTTTGGCCGATTCGACATCTCGGCCAAACGGCTTTTCGATCAACAAGCGACTGCTGACTGAGCCACCGCACTTATGCACATCGGCTGCAACCAGATTATGAATGATGGGCTGCAATATGCTGGGGGGTACCGCAAAGTAAAATAGTTTTGTTATGCAAGTGTCACCCAAATGCGTATCGAGCTGCTGTTTGAGAGCCAGAGCCCCTTCTGGCTGGCTGACGTCGGCTTGGACGATTCTGATGCGCTTACATAGATCTAATAAGACCTTTTCGTCGCATTCAGCGTGATCACTACTGATAAAATCATATAGCTTTTGATAGACTTCGTCGTTTGTTGTAGGCTTCCGTGAAACACCGATAATCTGCATGGCGCCGTCTAATTTTCCGGCCAGCTCTAAATTGTAGAGCGAAGGCAGCAACATTCGCCTTGATAGGTCTCCACTAAAGCCAAGAATGACGAGGGCGTTCGTGCCCATTTTTATTTCTCACGGTTGATAGCGTGGCCACCAAATTCATTACGCAATTGCGCTAAAAACTTTGTTCCATAATTTATCTCACCTTTTTGTGAGGCTATTCGCACATCAAAAGCGGCTTGTATAACCGGCGTATCGATACCGAGTTGTTTGGCTGTCTCCAGTGTCCAGCGGGCTTCGCCAGATTCTTTGACAAAGCCTTCAACAGCTTCGAATTCGGCATCGTGGTTTAGCATGTTTTCAATCAACCCATTGAGAAATGACTCGTTGATGCTACCGTGCTGCCAAACTCCAGCCAGCTTCCCCATATCGACGTTTTCGAAAGGTCCTTCCTTGACGATACGGTAGCCTTCGGCAAATGCCTGCATGACGCCGTATTCGATGCCATTATGCACCATTTTCGTGAAGTGACCAGCGCCAGTTTTTCCGAAATGACCATAGCCGTCCTTCTGGGCTAAGGCTTGTAGAATCGGGTCGATTGTAGCGACAGCTGCATCCGATCCACCCACCATCATCGAAAATCCATTCTTGAGACCGTGCACCCCGCCGCTGGTTCCGACATCAACTAGCTCTATACCGTTAGACGCCAAGCTCTCAGCGTGCTTGAGCGTATTCCTATAGTCTGAATTACCGCCGTCGATCATGATGCTACCTGCCGTCAAGTGTGGCTGAATCTGTTGCATGGTTTCATCGACTAATTTCTCTGGGATCATCAGCCAAATTACCGGCTGCTCGCCTAATTGCTGAATCAAATCCCCAGTATCTTTTGAGGTAGTCGCACCCAGCTCAATCATGGCCTGCATGGCAGCGTCATCGACATCGCGCACTACTACTTCGTGACCGGCAGACCTAATCCGCTGCACCATTTGTGAGCCCATTTTTCCTAACCCAACAAATCCAATCTTCATATTTTTTAGCCTCCAATTACATTATAAATTTCAACGCCATCCAAACTTTGTAAAATATTAGCAGGCGCAACGTAGAGTGGGTTACCATCAGCAATGTTCGCCAATGCAAACTGCTTATCGGCGCCGGCTACAAATACAATCTGCTTGTCGATTTGAGTCAGCGCATTAGGCGTCAAAGTAACTCGAACAAAATCTTGCGCCTCGTAGCCTGCCACCAGCGAATCATCAAATACGTTATGAAATGCTAATTCTGCCATAGGCTTAATTCCAGCAACATGACGATCGGCACCGATACCGAGAATGCTGATGCAGCGGTGTTTACTGAGCGCATTTGCAACTACTTCCGTATAATCAGAGGCGGTTGTTTCTAGACTTTTCCCGTCGACTAATATTGGATGGGCTGAGGCATAGCTGCCTAGATCGGTATCGGCAAACAAATTCCAATTCGAATGCTCATGACCAACTAAGCCATACCTTTCGTCCACTAGCATGATATGCATACGCTTTTTTTGCTCAGAAGTAAGAATCGAGTCTAGTGTGGTAAAAACTGCGAACGAGGAGCCGCCTGAAACAAAAAGGCTGGTTTCACCTGATAGCAAGCCGGCTAGTTGAGTCGCCGACTTGGCAACCGCGTCAGTGGTATCGTGGCATTGGTGAATCTGCATATATTAATATATTATACAGTGCCTGTCATACATTTTGGTTTTGGCCCGGCTTCTAATTTTTTACAGTAACTAGATGCATTGTAGATTGTCGCGATCCACTAAGCTTGTAGGTAGAATTTAACGAAAAATACTGTGTAATTTTGTTACAATATCTCTATGAAACTAGGCTATGCAATCATATATGTCGACGATGTTACATCTACTGTTGAGTTTTATGAGAAGGCACTTGGCCTCAAAAGACGATTCATTGGACCCGAAGGAGACTATGCCGAGATGGAAACGGGGGCCACAGCTTTGGCATTTGCGTCAAATGATTTCGTTTCCAAGATGCTGCCGATTGAATACCACAGAAATGCAAAAGATAAAAAGCCTGCTGGAATAGAGATTACTTTAGTCACCGACGACGTAGAGTCTGCTTATAAAAGCGCGCTAGATAATGGCGCGATAAAAGTATCAGATCCTGTCCGGAAGCCATGGGGACAGACAGTTTCGTATCTGCGTGACTGCAATGGGGTCTTGGTAGAGATAGCCACACCAATCAATTAATAGCCGTGGCAGGAAAGCCTCACTTAGACTCTCGTATCAGTGCGATTTCTCAACAAAAGCAATGTCCCGCTATTTTTGTTATTATAAGGTTATGAAAGCTGCAGTTAACGACACATATGGACCTCCCTCGACGATTCAGATCAGAGATATAGAGAAGCCTGTACCGGGCTTAAGTGAAGTCTTGGTGAAGGTGCACTTTTCTTCGGTAAACCGCACAGATATGGGCTTCCTTCGAGGCAAACCTTGGGTCACTCGCCTGTTTACCGGCGTATTAAAGCCAAAATATAAAACTGTAGGCTGTGAGCTGTCAGGTGTTGTCGCGGAAGTCGGAGCTCAAGTCAGCAGGTTCAAGCCTGGAGATAAAGTTTTTGTATTTGATGACAAAGATTTTGGTGGCTACGCCGAGTACAAAGTTATTCATGAAGACAAAATGATTGAGAAAATTCCTGATAAGATAAGCTTTGAGCAAGCCGCTGTCGCCCTAGAGGGTGCCCACTATGCCCTCTTCTACATCTACAAAATACCGAAGTCAAAAAAGACAAAGATATTTGTGAATGGAGCTACCGGGGCGATCGGCTCCGCCGGTGTTCAGCTGCTCAAGGCGGCTGGCTATTATGTCGAGGCTAGTTGTACTACTGCACAGGTTCAAACAATCAAAAATCTCGGCGTTGATAAAGTAATCGATTGGCAGAAGCAAGATATCGCCAAAGTAGCCTCGAGATGCGACGTCTACTTTGATGCCGTAGGCAAAAGCACTTTTAAAGAAGCCAGAAAAATATTGAAGCCAGGCGGCTTATACATGTCGAGCGAACTCGGGCCCTATGGACAGAATCCAATCTGGGCGATCTTTAACCCTATGCAAAAAATCGTCACGAAACGTCATATCAAATTTCCCATTCCGACTACGAACAAGCGTGAAGCCCAAATAATCAGACAGCATCTAGAGGACGGCACATTCTTACCATTAATAGATAAGGTATATGACTTAAAAGACATATCAAAGGCATTTGAGTACGTTGAAAGTGGCCAAAAAGTCGGTAATGTACTGATCAAGATTGTCTGATTTTTTGCGAAACAGATTGAAAAAAGACCCTACCGTCAACTTACAGAAAAACGTCCTACTTGCATCACTTACCACCTACAAAATAGGTGGTATAGCCGACCTCTTCATGGCAGTTCAATCCAGCTCGGAGCTCATGGAGGCAATAAAGTACGCCCAAGAAAATAACCTTACTTATTTCGTTCTTGGTACGGGAGCAAATATCTTGGTTGGAGATGGTGGGTTTCGCGGACTTGTCATTCATAATCTCGCGAATCATTATGCAATAGATGGATCCTCGCTCTATGCAGAAAGTGGTGCCGTCCTCGAAGAACTCATCGCCTACACAGCCAAAAATGGCCTTTCTGGGCTCGAACATTTCGCGGGGATACCTAGCAGTGTCGGCGGTGCATTTTCGTCAAAACTTACATTTTCTCTCACCTGATCGTCAATCAACCATCTTCATCGGCGGTATCGTTGAATCGGCAACTATCTTAGATAAGGACAATACTATCAAAAAAGTAGGTAAAGATTACTTTGAATTTGGCTACGATTATTCAATCCTTCACACTAAGCCAGTGGTTGTCCTAGACGCTACTTTCAGCCTAAAGCCAGCTCGGCATGAAAACATTGCCCGTCAAATTCAAGACAATCTTGCCTGGCGAAACGACAAACAACCACAGCTATCAGACGTCCCCTCCTGCGGGTCGGTCTTTAAGAAAATCGAAAATCTCGGCGCCGGACGATTGATATAAAAAGCTGGTCTAAAAGGTACCCGTGTGGGAGGCGCAATGATTTCACCTAAACACGCAAATTACATCGTAAATATGGGTGGCGCCACAGCCAAAGACGTTCTAGCTCTGATAGCCCATGTCCAGACTACTGTCTTAGAAAAGACCGGCAATCAGCTTGAGCCCGAGATTAGTTTCGTCGGAGACTTTGAGTAGCTTCATTCGCCACGCCGATAGCCCGTTCATCACTTTTTAAAGCTGCGCGATCAACTCTTTAAATATACAAAAAAGAATGCATCGAAGTGGGACGGTTGCGAACAACTCTGTACCTACCGAACGATGCATTCTTTCGTAGTGCGTGCAACGACTCGCGTCGAAGCATAATGACTAAGCGAACTTAGTTGCTGATGCCAACTGTGCTGGTGGTGCTATTGGTGTTCATGGCTGAGCCAGAAACTGCGTTTCCGCCAGTGGTATTACCATTGACTTTAGCCTTACCAGACTTAGCAGTCTGTGAGCTACTATTTGATACCTGGACCGAGTTATTTGTCATTACCATGGTCGAGGAGCTACTATCTGACAACGAAATGGTATTGGTTGAGCCTGGACCAGTGTTCGTAATGCTGCCTGATAGTGGATCTACCAACGGCATTGGTGCTGGCAATAGAGCGCCGACACCTGAGTTGTCGATATCAACCATAGTGTCGGTGGTGTTAGAGTTTGAAGCTGGACCACTGGTAGCGTTCCCACCAGTCGTGTTCCCCGATACTGCCGCGTTGCCAGTTGAAGAATTTTGCGAGCTGGAGCTAGATACTCCGACTGAGTTGTTAGTCACAACTGAGTTTGTCTGGTTGTTATGACGTACCCAGTTTAAGCCCCGAGCTGGTCGATTGTGACGGATGCTATGGTGCCAGCTGCCGCCGCCTGAACTCATATTGTACGAAATGGTATTGGTTGATCTTGGACCAGTGTTTGAAATAGTAGCGGTGCTAGCTAATGCACTTCCAGCCATCCCCAACGTCAGCGCAGCCATTGAAGCCCCCACTACGACAGTTTTTGTATTCAATAATGATGTAAGTCTTACCATATCTCCTCCTTCATTCATTTAAAAGCATATTAAGCATAACATATTTAAAGTCAGATACATAAGATCTTTGAGTCAATTACATTATATTTAACGTTTTTTTGTGAATATTCGTGCTTCACTAACTGATATGGCGCTGCCTGGTATAAACTGGTAGAATAGTTTGCGTCTGTATCGGGGTGTGGCGCAGTTGGCTAGCGCGCCGCGTTTGGGACGCGGAGGCCGGAGGTTCGAGTCCTCTCACCCCGACCAGTAATACATTCTCTATTTCCAGTATGAATAGTCTGAGATATTTTCTTGGGCTTTTTTATTACAAAGCTTTGAGAGTAAACTAAGACTATGAACAACAACGACATCATCTTCAATCAAACGATTGGTAGCTGGATTACCTCAAATATCTGGCTGATTGTAATCATCCTCATGTGGTCAGCGATCTGGAAGGGTCTAGCGCTCTGGAAGGCTGCCCAGAACAACGATAAAGTATGGTTTATTATTTTACTCTTTATAAACACTGTCGGTATACTCGAAGTACTCTACGTCTTCTACTTCGGTAGAAGTAGATCTACAAAAACAAAATAAATCAAAAACACGTAAGTAGGATCACCAAGGCCTGACCCTTGATGCATCCGAGACAGTGCTAGAATAAGCATATGCGTTATAGCACACAACTTCACACTCCCCGGGCCAACCACCGGCGTCACGCCCTCCAATACCATGTCTTTAGCACTGTCATTAGTCTGTTCCTATTTGCCTTCACCGCTATCGCCCTGCTTCTAATCGCAAATGTTGCGCGCCTCAGTGCTACCACCCTCTTCGGTGGTTTTTTGATCAGCCTAACCCGCGTATCGGTCGCCTACGTCATCTCATGCGTACTAGCAATCGCCATCGCTCTCCTCATCACCAGCAATCGCAGCGTCGAAGCCTTCCTCCTGCCGATCTTCGATGTACTCCAGAGCTTCCCAAGCTTCGCGCTCTTTCCTTTCCTGGTCGAAGCATTGCGCGATCAGCCGGAAGTAGTCATCGTTGGTGTCCTCGTGGTTACAATGATCTGGCCGATTCTGTTTACTATCATCGGCGGGATCAAAAATCGACGCGAAGACCTCGAGGAAGCCGCCAGTATCTTTGGTGCAACTGGGGTGAAACGTCTAAGCGCTTTCACTATGCCTTCACTCCTGCCATCAATAGTCACCGGCTCAATCGTCGGTTGGGGCGAGGGCTGGGAATTCATCATCGGCGCCGAGCTGCTCGTCAATGCCCGATTCGGCATTGGTAGTTACCTTGGAGTGCTCGGCAACAGCCACCAAAACAGTCTCCTAGCGCTCGGAATACTCATTCTGATGTTCCTCCTCTTCGTGCTCAATAAAGCGATTTGGCTCCCCTTGCTCCGCCAGTCAACCAAATATCAGAGTGAATCATGAGCCAGTCTAGAGCCCTCACTACGCCACTAATCTCTAGCCAAGGCGTTTCGAAGTATTTTCACGGCGCCCACAACAAGACCATCGTTGCCTGCGAGGATATTACCTTCGACGTCGCACCACACGAATTTGTCTGCATCGTCGGGCCTTCCGGTTGTGGTAAATCAACCTTTCTGCGAATCGTGGCTGCCCTGATGAAGCCCGACATGGGGCACCTCGAGATTGATCCCAGCCAACGGCTCAGTATGATCTTCCAGAACGCGGCGGTTTTCCCATGGCTAACGGTGCATGACAATATAGCTTTTGGGCTAACTATGCAGGGTGCTAGTCCGGCGACCATCAAGAAGGCAGTCGCCACACAGATCAAAAATATGGGGCTCGAGCACACTGAGGGACAGCACCCCAAAGAGCTTTCGGGTGGCATGAAGCAGCGCGTCGGCATCGCCCGAGCACTGGCCGTCAACCCGGACATCCTCCTGCTCGACGAGCCCTTCTCAGCCCTCGACGCCTTCACCGCCGAGCGACTGCGGCAAGACGTCCTCGCAAGCTGGGAAAGTGAGAAACGGACGATGTTGATGGTAACTCACCTGGTCGAAGAAGCTGTCGAAATGGCTGATCGAGTTATCGTCTTGACAAAGCACCCAGGCAGGATTAAAGCGATTGTGCCGATCGATCTACCTCGCCCGAGGAATACCCGCTCGGCAGCTTTTTATAAACTTGTCGATCACATTCGCGAACTAGTCATTCCTGAGCATGAGGCGCATACATAGCGATATTTTTTGCGAAGCAACCTCTGATACTATGGCTGTATGACAAAAACCTCTCTCGTTCTCTTCACGCGCGACCTGCGGCTGGCTGACAATCTCACGCTGGCAGCCGTCAAATATGCCATCATCCCGGCCTTTATCATTGACGAGACATTACTCGGCTCGCACCACAATCTGTTTGCACAGCGCTTCATGCTTGAGAGCCTGCTCGGTCTTGATGACGAACTCGCCCCCTATAACTCGGCTCTCGATCTCAGACAGGGTAAATTTACTCAGGAATTTACGGCCCTCCTAGATGAACACTCCCCTGCCGAAGTCTTGATTTCGAATGATCACACTCCCTATGCTAAAAAACGGGCTGCTCTTATCGCAAAGCTTTGTGTCGATCGCAAAATTCCACTGCACTGTGTCGATAACCATTGGCTGCTGCCTTTTGACCACAGCCTCAAAGCTGACAAGACTCCCTACACTGTCTTCACACCTTTCTACAAACATGGCAATGGGCTAGAAATTCCGCCAGCGAACGCAACCCAACTCGCCTTCATCACCCGTGAACAAGAGCATAGCCGACTGACGAAGATCACCGAAGCGACAAAAATGATGCAGACTCTGAAGGGTGGCAGAGCGGAAGCACTCAGCATTCTATATACAATGACGGACTATACTGACTACCTCAAGAAACGTGACTTTCCTGCCCAGACCAAAGGCACTACATCACTCTCGGCCCACTTGCACTGGGGAACGATTGGCCCGCGCGAATTGTACTGGGCAATTGCTGATGTTTTCGATATATATCATCCACTGATTCGTCAGCTCTGGTGGCGCGAATTTTACTCAGCTATCGCCTACCATTTCCCACACGTTTGGCGGCAAAATTATCAGACCAAGTATGATCAGCTCGAGTGGAGCGACGATACTCTACACTGGCAAGCTTGGCTCGATGGCCAGACTGGCTTCCCGCTCGTCGATGCTGGCATGAGACAGCTCAAGCAGACTGGGCAGATGCACAATCGAGTCAGAATGGTGGTCGGATCGTTTTTGACAAAAGACCTGCACATCGACTGGCGATGGGGAGAGAAATATTTTGCTGAGAGGTTGGTTGATTATGACAAGGCGGTCAATAATGGCAACTGGCAGTGGGTGGCTTCGACCGGTACCGACGCTCAGCCCTACTTCAGAATCTTCAACCCCTGGCTCCAGCAAGCCAAATTTGACTCTGAGGCAAGCTATATCAAGGAATGGGTGCCTGAGCTGGTTGAACTATCATCAAAAGAGATTCATGATCCGCTTGGTGTAAGACCTAACTACCCAGAGCCTATCATCGATCATCGGACCGAGAGTCGCCTGACACTCGAGTATTACACGCATATCGCAAAAAATTCATAATAAAATGCCCCGACCTTGAACGGTCGGGGCGGGCACATCAGACTACCAAATCTGAGTGTGCGGGATGGATGCTGAATGTTGCTGAAAAAGCATCAATGTCAGCCGATTGTGCGGTGATACAGGCAAGGTGTGGATCATCGATCAGAGCCAAATTCTTGATAACCAATTCAGGAAAATCACCCTGATCGAAGCACAAGACGAAGTACGACAAGGCAAGCGGCATTCGGATCTCGTAGACGGCGCTTCCACAGGTGCCCTCGGTGTACTCAATGTGCGGCTGCCTGAATCGAAACCGACGTGCACTCTGCCAAGCCGCCGCCACTGTTGCGGCATCCCCATAGTCGCGGAAGCCGATTGTATTGCTATACACCTCCACTGGTTGCGGCAAGCCAGATGCAAAGCTCTTAGCTCCGGCACAGCAGACCGGACACTTGATGTGTCCGGGTGGCAATGAAGCAATCGCTTCATGACCAAGAGCCGTCAAGGCTTGGTTGATCGAGATCAAGGCTTCTACCTTGATCTCGTGCGAATCTTGATATTTGATCATGCTTGACTCCTATAATGTAGGTGCGAATGGAATGATGGCAGTGTAGAACTTTAGATAATCGGCGTCAAGCATGACTTGCTATAGACTGCCAACTCAGTGATGATAGTAAGCATGACAGATCAGGCTCCAAAACACACCAAAAAAAATGCTGCAGCTAACTGGCGCAAGTCATTTGAGAGTGCAAAACAGGCTCTTGTTAGAAATATCAAGCGACACCCGACTCGGTATGCCGTACTCAGCCTACTGATACTCGGCTTTGTGACTCGCTTCTGGCGATTTGGCTTCCCCAATCAAGCCGTCTTCGACGAAGTCTACTTCGGTAAATTCGTCTCCGGCTATTACACTCACGAATACTTTTTTGATATTCATCCGCCACTCGGCAAGCTACTCATTGCCGGCTTCGCTTGGCTTTTCCGCTACAACCCGACTCAATCGTTTGCCGCCATCGGCACCACCTACACCGACGCAACGTATCTGTATCTGAGATTTTTGCCAGGCTTGTTGAGCGCGCTATTGCCACTGACGATCTATGGTATCGGTCGCGAGATCAAGCTCAAACATTTCACAGCTTGGGTAATCGGCATGGCTATAGTCTTCGAGAATGCTTTCATTACGCAGGGTCGGTTTATTCTCATCGATAGCTTTTTGATCCTCTTCGGCTTCGCCAGCCTGTGGGCCTGGTTGGTCTGGCGGCGGACTGGCCAGCGCTGGTGGCTGGTCGCAACGGCCATTCTGGCGGGCTTAAGTGTAAGTGTCAAATGGACCGGCTTGGTCTTCGTCGCCCTGATCTGCGCGGTCGAGCTCGCGTCTTCGATACGCTGGCAAACGCGATTGAAGCGCTTGCTCACCATCGGAGTTATTGTAGCCACTATCTATGTGTCCGGTTTCGTCATTCACTTAGGCCTACTCTCTAGGTCGGGTGCCGGGGACGTATTTATGACTCAACCATTCCAGAAAACATTAGTGGGGAGTCAGTTCGAAACTGTCCCTGGTGTTAAGCCACTCTCCGGCTTCGAAAAATTTGTCGAACTCAACCGTGAAATGTACGCCGCCAATGCTCGCCTCACAGCCGGTCACCCATATGGCAGTCGCTGGTATGGCTGGCCCATCATGTACAAGCCAATTTCCTATTGGGTAGAAGGGCAGTCGCAAATCTGGCTGTTCGGAAATCCCTTCGTCTGGTGGAGTACAAGTCTAGGTGTTTTGACTGCGTTCTGGCTGGTTGGTCGCAAAAAGATACAGCCCAAGCAACTCCCCTACCTCGGCCTCATGATAGCTGGCTTCCTGTTGGCCTGGCTGCCATTTGCGACTATAACCCGTGTTATGTTTCTCTATCATTACCTCATACCGCTTGGCTTTGCGACTCTGATTAGTGGCTTCATCATCGACAAATTCAGCATGAGACAACAAATCGCGACACTCCTATGGATGGTAGTCGGCTTCATTCTGGCAGCTCCTTTCACGTATGGCTACAATCCTTCGTTGGCACTTGAAACCTTCCGAAATTTGTTGCCCATTCTGCGGTAGTTAACAGCCTTTAAGCCTATTATCAGACTAGATCAGATATAATATTGAACATATTTAGGGAGTTATGAATGAAACGCTCACAAGTCATGATTGGAGTCGGTGTAGTCCTTGCTGTTGTTTTCTTTGTCGTTATATTCTCAATAGCCATGCGACCAAAGACTGACACTCGTAGCTCGACAACCGCTTCGAGTCAGTCAAACCCTGAAAATTCCAGTGCAGCCCCAGTAACAATTAACACTTCTGCCAAGATATCATCAGCCGATCTAGCAAAAAATAATGGCAAGAGTGGCAGTGCATGCTGGGTCGCCGTCAATGGCAAAGTCTATAATGTTTCATCAAGTCCAAAATGGAAGAACGGCCAGCATACCCCGTCCGACGGTCGGGCTTTCTGTGGA